>Ga0126307_10001489_pt1 | contig 15459 bp, 14 predicted proteins | sample Plot28_FD_89955 | JGI IMG/M metagenome (GOLD analysis project Ga0126307, IMG submission 89955) | Serpentine soil microbial communities from UC McLaughlin Reserve, CA, USA - Plot28 | ecosystem: Environmental > Terrestrial > Soil > Grasslands | place: USA: UC McLaughlin Reserve, Lake County... | reverse complement strand
GACGCACGTGCGCTCGCGGCGAAGCTCGCTGAGCGAGCCGGCGACAAGCGCGGCACCGTCGGCGTCGAGCGCGTTGAACGGCTCGTCGAGCAGCAGCAGGTCGGGCTCATGGAGGAATGTGCGGCAGAGGGCGAGCCGCTGCAGCAGGCCGCGCGAGAACGTCCCCGCGCGCTCGTGCCGCACCTCCCACAGCCCGAAGCGCTCGAGCAGCATCCCGATCCGCTCGCGCCGCTCAGGCACGCGGTAGAGCCGGCCGTACAGGTCGAGGTTCTCGAGCGCCGTGAGCGGCCGGTACACGAGCGGCTCGTGCGCCAGGAATCCCAGCTCGGCGCGCTCGACCTCGACACGGAGCTCGCCTGCCGTGGGCGCCGTCAACCCCGCGAGCAGGCGCAGAAGAGTCGTCTTGCCCGCGCCGTTCGGCCCGGTGACGACCAGGAAGCCCCCGCGCGGGACGGCGAGGTCGAGCCGGTCGATGACGCGCTTCGACCCGAACCGCTTCACGAGGCGACGCGCGCGGATCATGCGGCCGCGTCGGCGAGCACGAAGGCGAAGAACACGAGGCTGATGACGCCGTTGACGGTGAAGAAGGCGGCGTCGAGGCGCGACAGGTCGTCCGGCGCGACCAACGAGTGCTCGTAGAGGAGCAGCGCAGCGACGGCTGCGACACCGAGCCAGTACGCGACGCCGACGTCCAGACCGGCGCCGGCGACAGCGAGCAAAACCACTGTGAGCAGGTGGAGCGCGCGCGCCGCGGCGAAGGTGGCGCGGACGCCGAAGCGAGTCGCGAACGAGTGCAACCCCTGGGCGCGGTCGACATCGACGTCGAAGAGGGCGTACAGGAGGTCGAAGCCGGCGATCCAGACGGCTACTGCAGCGCCGAGCGTCCACGCCTGCCAGGGGAGCTCTCCGGTGATGGCGACCCAGGCGCCCACCGGGGCGAGCCCGTCGACGGCGCCGAGCCAGGCGTGACTGAGCCACGTGAAGCGCTTGAGGTAGGGATAGGCGACGAATGCGGCCACCGGAATCGGCCACAGCCAGCGGACGACCGGTTCGAGCTGCCAGACCGCGACCAGGAAGAGCGCGAGCGCTCCGGCGCAGAACGCCGCCACCTGCCAGGGGCGGAGACGGCCGCTGGGGAGCTCACGTCCGGCCGTGCGCGGGTTGCGCGCGTCCACGCCGGCGTCGATGAGCCGGTTCAGACCCATCGCGAGCGAGCGCGCCCCGACCATCGCGACGGTGATCCAGAGCAGGTCCTGCGCGGTGGGGATTCCATCGACCGCGAGCAGCGCGCCCACATAGGCGAACGGCAGGGCGAAAACCGTGTGCTCGATCTTGACGAGCGACGCAAAGAGCCCGGGGTAGCGGGTGAGAGCTCCGGCGGTGCCTGTCACGTCTGCACGTGGCGGGTCGTGTCGCCCGCAAGCAGCTCGAGGGCGTGCGCGAGCGCCGGCTCGAGCACGGCGAAGCCGTCACGGCAGCCTCCCGGCGAGCCGGGGAGGTTGACGACAAGGGTCGACCCGCGTACGCCCGCGACCCCGCGCGAGAGCAGGCCGTGGGGCGTCCGCGCGATCGCGTCTGCACGGATCGCCTCCGCGATTCCGGGGGCCGGCCGCACGGCGACGTCGAGCGTCGCCTCCGGCGTCACGTCGCGCGGTGCGAGCCCCGTGCCGCCCGTGGTCAGGACGAGTCGTGCCTCGTCCGCAAGCTCCGCGATCGCCGCCGCGATCGCTTCTCGCTCGTCCGCGACGACACGCCGCATGACGGCGAAACCCCGCTCCTCGAGCAGCCGCTGGAGCTCGTCGCCGCTTCGATCGTCCCGAGTTCCCTGGGCGACCCCGTCGGAGACGGTGAGTACCGCCGCCCTCACGCCCGCGGCCCCAGCGCGGGGGCCCCTGGCCTCCTCCCAGCTGCAAGCCTAGGGCGCGAGAGCGCACCCGTGGCGGACGAGAGTGTCACGAATCCGTGCCGGCTCGTCACGCCGGCTCCTTCGTCTTCTCGAGCAGACGGACGCTCTCGACGACCATCGCGTCGTCCACGGCCTTCGCCATGTCGTAGACGGTCAAGGCCGCCACCGATGCGGCCACGAGGGCCTCCATCTCCACGCCGGTGCGCTCGACTGTCTCCGCCGTCGCAACGATGTCGACGACGTCCTCGCCGACAACGGTCTCCACGTCCACGTGCGTGAGCGGCAGCGGGTGACAGAGCGGTATCAGCTCGGAGGTCCGCTTGGCCGCCATGATCCCGGCCAGCCGCGCGGCCGCGAGTGCGTCGCCCTTCGGCAGCCCGCCCAGTCGCTGTGCCGTCTCCGGCCGCATCCGGACGCGGGCCTGCGCACGCGCTCGCCGTCGCGACAACGGCTTCCCGCCGACGTCGACCATGTGGACAGCGCCTGCCTCGTCGACATGCGAGAGCTCGGCCACGCCCGAACGGTACTAACCCGTCGCGGCGACGCCCGCGCCGGCGGCGCCGATGCGCTCGAAGTGCGCGAGCTGCTCGTCGATCCATTCGGACAGATCGTGGCTGCGGACGTGCGTCCGGATCGCGTCGAGGCGGCGGCGGCGCTCGTCCAGCGGCAGCTCGAGCGCGGCATGGATCGCCTCGGCCTGGCCCTCGACGTCGAACGGGTTCACGGTCACCACCCAGTCGCCGAGCTCGTCGTGCGCGCCGGCATTCTCGGACAGGATCACGACCCCGTCGCGCTCGTTGACGAGCGGCGCCTCCTTCGCGACGAGGTTGAGGCCGTCGAAGATGGCGTTCACGAACAGTGCGTCGAACTGCTTGTAGGCCGCGACCGACGCCACGAAGTCGTCCTCGATTCGGAGGTCGATGGGTGTCCACCCGGGGCGCTGGAAGCGGTCGTTGACGGCGCGCGCCGTCCGTTGGATCGCGCCCAGGTACTCGGAGTACTCGGGGATGTCCTGGCGGGAGGGATCGAGCAGCGCCAGCATGACGACGCGGCCGTGCATCTCGGCGTGTGCGTCGAGGTACGCCTCGAACGCCCGAAACCCCCGAACGACGTTCTTCGAGGGATCCGTGCGGTCGACGCGCAGGACGACCTTCTCCGGTCGTCGCTGCCCGAGCTCCTGCTCGGCCGCGAGAACCGCGTCACTCTGCGCCAGGTCCTCGAACTCGCGGACATCGACCGAGAGCGGATGCGCTCCGACGACGACGCGCCGGCCTCGGTACGTAGCAGAGCTCTCCACGAGGTCGCACGTCGCCCCGACGAGGTCCTCGCTCGTGCGCATGAAATTGCGGCTCCAGCGAGTCGTATGGAACCCGACCAGGTCGTTCGCCAGCAACCCCTCGTGGATCGCGACGCGGATGTCGGCCGGCAGCACGTGCCAGTAGTCGGGCTGCGGCCACGGGATGTGGACGAAATGTGCCAGCCGCGCACCCGGGCGCGCCTCGCGGACGAACCGCGGCGCGAGATACAGGTGGTAGTCGTGGAAGAACACGGTCGCGTCCGGCGCAGCTTCGAGCTCCTCCCCCACGACGTCGGCGAAGCGGCGATTCACCACGGCGTAGCCGTTCTCCCACGCGTGGCGGACTCCGTGGTCGATCACCGGCGTGTACGCGAGCTCCCAGAGGTAGTGCTGCACGAACCAGAGCAGCGGGTTCGCGACCACGTTGTAGTACCAGTCGTACGCCTCGGGAGGATGAGCGACCAGCCGCAGGCGGTAGGGCGAGCCGTCGTGCGAGCGCTCGTCGATCGCAGCGTCGCCGGCGGCAACGGCGACCACGCGGTCCTCCGCCGTCATCGCGCTTGCGATCCACGTCACGTCGTGCTCCGAGACGAGGCTCCGCAGAGCGGTCACGAGACCGCCGCCGCCTCGACGGGCGACCCGCTCGCCGCGAGCGTCGCGGTCGAACGACACGGGGCCGCGGTTCGAGACGACGATCATCCTGCGCCGTTCGTGCGCCACCCGGGCTGAGGGTAACGACGCGAGCGCCCGGAAGTCGCGCGTACGAACTAGGCGGAAGCCGCCGCGACGGTCAGCTCGACGCCTGCCGTCTCGTTGCCCAGTTGCCGGTTGAAGAGCGCGAGCCAGTCACGCAGCAGACGCGGCGTGAGGAAGTTCCGGCGGACGTGCTCCTTGCCGCGGAGCGCCAGATCGCGCGCCGCGGCGGGATCGCCGAGGATCTCGCGGCACGCGTCGGCTGCGCCCTCCGGCGAATCGACCAGCCAGCCCGTCACGCCCTCTTGGATCTGGGTGACGATGCCGCCCACGCGCCCGGCAACCGTCGGTCGCGCCTTCCAGAGTCCCTCCGACACCGTCAGGCCGAAGCCCTCGCGGATCGACTTCTGCAGCACCGCCGCCGAGTGCACCTGGAACGCATTGACCTCGATCGCGCCGACGTTGTTGAGGTTGGAGAGGATGAAGATGTCCGGGTCGCCCGCGGCGTACGAGACCGTGCGGTTGTAGTAGTCCCAGCCCTCGGGGTCGTCGTGAGCCATCGACCCGACCAGGGCGAGCTGGACGTCCGGCCACTCGGCCTTCGTGCGGCGATAGGCGTCGATGACGCCGAGGGGGTCCTTCCAGGGGTCGAATCGCGAAACCTGCGTGAGCAGTGGGCGCCGGATGTCGATGCCGAACTGGTCGACGATGTAGGCGGCGTCCTCGGGCGAGAGAGCCATGTTCTTCGGCGCGAGCGGGTCGATCGCCGGCGGCCAGATGAACGCAGGGGGGAGGTTGTCGGCATCCGGCACGTACTCGCGCACGTGGAAGATCGCAGCGTCGTAGCGGCAGATCGCCGGCAGCAGGAAGCCGAGCACGTCGCGGTTCGGCGTCGAGAGATCGATGTGGCAGCGCCAGATCCACTTCGCGCGGGACCCCGGGAAATGCTCGATGACCCCGACCGGCTGCGGGTCGTGGACGATGACGAAGTCGTAGTCGTCCTCCAGCTCCGCGGCGTTCAGCTCGGTGTAGCGCTGGAAGATCTCCTGGTGCTCGCGCGTCAGCCCGACGGGATCCCCCTGGAGCGCGTTGTGGATCGTCTTCGTGACGTTGAAGAACTCCTCCCGGCCATGGATGATCCGCCACTCGACGTCGAGTCCGGCATCGGCCATGAGCGGGATGAGCGTGTAGTTGATCTCCGCGACGCCGCCGCCGAAGGCCGTGGCCGAGACGTGCAGCACCCGCTTTCCGGCGAGTGGTTCGGCGAGCCGCCGGATCTCGTCCATCAGGCCGCGCGTCGCGATGGTGGCGTAGTCGCCGAGCGCCTTGCGTCCGACGTTGACGAGGGGGAGCATGCGGCGGTTTACGTCCGGGCTGACAACGGCCGCGCAGCATAGCTGCGCCTCGGCGTCACACTCCCAGCCGCTTCACGAGGCGCAGGCGCGACCCGCGTCCGTTCTCCCGCGGCTCGACCTCGAGCTCATCGGCGATCGCGCGCATGATCGCCATTCCGAGCCCGCCTTCCGACAGGTCGCCGCCCTCGTTCGAGTCCGAGTCGTCGAGAGCGAAGCCGGCGCCGTCGTCGGCAACCTCGATCACGAGCCGGTCGGGCAGCACTCGGTAGACGACCTCCACGGTGCCCTGCCCGCCCGGATACGCGTGCCGGACGGAGTTCGAGCACGCCTCGGTGAGCGCCAGCTTCAGGTCGGCGACGACCTCGTCGTCGAGGTCGGCGGTGCGCGAGAGGCCCGCGAGAGCGAGCCGGCAGAGCGCGATGTACTCGGGCCGCGCCGGAATCGTCAAGCGGACCGCGGAGTCGGCGGTCACGGAGTCGGGTGAGCGAGCGTGGATGACGGACGTCGGCACGCGGCGGAAGCGTACTTGGGTGGCTGGAGCGTCACGTTCTCTGCACGGACGTGCTCTCGCCCGCCCGGAACCTCCTTCCCGCCCGCGCTGGGTCCGTAACGCCGCTCGCGGACGCCTCAGTCCATCGCGTTCGCGGCACGCTCGCCGAGCCGAATCGGCACGCGGACGCGCTCACCGTCGCGGATGACGGTGAACGTGACGAGCTGGCGCGGTCGGAGCTGCTCCGTCACGACGCGGAGGAGATCGTCGCTTCGCCGGATCGGCTCCCGGCCGACGGCGATCACGACGTCGCCGCCGATCTGGAAACGGCGACCGGAAAGCGTGACGGTGCGGCGCCCTCCGCGCAGTTTGGCGGTACGCGCTGGACCGGGGTTGACGTCGACGATCATCGCGCCGCCCGAGACGGGAAGCCGGAGCTGTCGTGCGAGGTCTGCCGGGACGTCCTCAGCGGTGACGCCGAGGTAGGCGTACGACATGCGCCCCCGCCGCAGCAGCTGGCCGAGCGAGCGCTTGGCGGCGTTGATCGGCACCGCGAACGCGACGCCCTCGGCCAAGCCTGAGGTCGTACGGATCTGCGCGTTGATCCCGATCGCCCGCCCGCGGGCGTCGAAGAGCGGCCCCCCGGAGTTCCCCTTGTTGATGGGCGCGTCGGTCTGGATCGCCCCGGCGAGGTGGTACTGCGAGGTCAGCGCGCTGATGGAGCGGTTCGTCGCGGAAACGACGCCCACCGAGAGCGAGGCCTGCTCGCCGAAGGGGCTGCCGATCGCCGCGACCGGCTCTCCCACGCGGACAGCCGACGAGTCGCCGAGCGGTACTGGGACGAGGCGGTGCGCAGCGCGTTCGACGCGCAGGGCGGCGACGTCCGCGAAGCCGTCCCACCCCACGATGCGGGCGCGTACACGAGCGAGGTCGTCGAACTCGACGAACACGTCCTCGGCCGGGAGCCGCCGCCCGCTGTCAGCCTCCTCCGTCACGACGTGGGCGCTCGTCAGGATGACGCCGCGGCGGGAGACGACGAACCCCGAGCCCTGACCGCCCCGCCCCGTCTCGGCGTGCTGTCTGTACAGCGAGTACACGGTGACGACGCCTGGCGCACGCGCCGCGTAGAGCCCTGCCGGGTTGAAGCCGTTGCCCGCCAGCGGCCGGCCTTGCGAGCGGATTTCCGGCGCCTCGCGTGAGACGGCGACGTCCTCGGAGCCGGGCGCCGGCGCGATCACAGTCTCCGTGCGTGAGGGCCCGATCCACCCCGCGGCCGCCGCGACGCCCAGGACGATCACGGCCCCTGCCCCGGCCGAGAGGAGCGCAACGACACCTGCAGTTGGAACGCGCATGGGCCGAGAGTACCGGTGCCGCCGTTGTTGTCTGACTCGACAACGACGAGGCTGACCTGCCGCTGTTTTCACGTGACAACGAAATCCGCGCTTAGCGCGCGCCGGTCGGCTCGGGGCGTAGTCCGTCACGCGCTATCGAGCGCCGCAGGCCGGCGGCTGCCGGAAGCTCGAGTCGGAAGACCGTCCGGCCCGGTCGCGACTCGAGCTCGAGGCGCCCCCCCATCAGCTCCGCGAGCTCCCGCGCGATCGCGAGCCCGAGCCCGCTGCCGGAGGCACGCGTGCCGTCCACCCGGTAGAAGCGCTGGAAGACCTGTTCGTGATGCTCGGGCGCAATTCCGGGACCGTCGTCCTCCACGGCGAACGTCACGGCGGTGTCTGAGCCGTCCACAGCCAGCCGCACAGCTGTCCCGGCCGGCGTGTGGCGAATGGCGTTGAGCACGAGGGCGCGGCCGATCTGCAGGACGCGCTCGCCGTCCGCGAGCGCGACGCCAGGCCCCGTCGCGGCGACCTCGAGCGCGTGGCCCGACGCGGCGGCGACCGGCCTGAACTCGTTCGCCAGGAGATCCGCGACCGCCGCGAGGTCGACCGGGTCGCGCCCGACACGCAGCTGCCCTGCGTCGAGACGCGAGAGATCCAGCAGCTCGCCCGCGAGGAGCGTCAACCGCTCGACCTGCTCCCGCATCGATCGCAGGAACTCGTCGCGATCGCGGTCATCGAGGTCCTCGCTCGTCAACAGCTCGAGAAACCCGCTGAGCGAGAAGATCGGCGTTCGCAACTCGTGCGATGCGTTCGCGACGAACGCACGACGGGCGTCGTCGAGCTGGGCGAGCTGGCGGCGCATGTGCTCGAACGCGGCGGCGAGCTGGCCGACCTCATCCGAGCCCCTGTCAACGACCGGCTCGTCGAGCGTTCCCCCGGCGATCCGCTCGGCAGCGCGCTCCAGACGCCGCAGACGCGCGGAGAACACGGAAGCTGCGCTTGCGCCCAGGAGCATCGCAACCACGAGCGCCACGGCGCCGGCAAGCAACACGCGCCGCTGGACGAGCCGCACGCTCGCGAGCGTGTCCTCCATCGGAGCCGAGAACAGCAGGATCCGCGCGCTCCGGCTCGGAACCGCGACCTCGGCGTACCGCTCCCCTCGGCGGGAGACGACGCCGCGCTCCGCCGCCTGCGAGCCAACCACGCGCGCGACGATCGGATCGTTGACGATGCTGCTCGGCGAGCTGCGCGTGGCCGTGTCGAAGGCGACGTCGAGCGGGAACGCGGTGGGCCCGACGGGCTCGAACACGACGACGCGCGCCTTCGTCGTCTCGGCTGCGGCCCGGATCTGCTCCTCCAGCAGCAGGCCTCCGCGCGGCGACTCCTGGACGCTCCGGACGGCACGCGTCAGCTGGTCGAGCTTCTGATCGGTCAGGTTGTGCTCGAGCGACGGCACGACGATCGCGTAGACGATCGCGAGCGCGACGATCACGAGCCCCGCGGCCGCGAGGCTAAGCCGTGTCCTGAGGCTGCCGATGCGAATCACGTGTCGTGAAACCGATAGCCGACGCCGCGCACCGTGCCGATCAGCTCGGGCTCGCTCGGATCGCGCTCCAGCTTCTCGCGCAGGTGGCGAACGTGGACGTCGATCGTGCGCGGCTCACGGTACGCCGAGCTTCCCCACAGCGCCTCGAGCAGCGCGTCGCGCGTGAAGGCCCTGCCGGGACTCGCCGCGAGGATGCGCAGCAGCTCGAACTCGACGTACGTGAGCCGCACGGGGCTGCCGTGGAGCTCGACGGAGCGGCGCCCGACGTCGATCCGCAGACCGTCGCGCTCCACCACCTCGTGCTGTTCACGCGGCTGCGAGGATGCGGCTGCACGCCGCAGCAGTGCACGCACACGGCTCCGGAACTCACGGATGGAGAACGGCTTTGTGATGTAGTCGTCGGCGCCGAGCTCGAGGCCCAGGACCTTGTCGAGCTCGTCGCCGCGTGCGCTGAGCATGATGATGGGCACCATGCTCTCGGCCCGCAGTCGCCGGCAGACCTCAAGCCCGTCGAGCTTCGGCAGCATGACGTCGAGCACGACGAGGTCGACCGGCTCCGAGGCGAAGCGCTCCAGCGCCTCCTGACCGTCGCGCGCAGCTACGACGCGCAGGCCGTCGCGTTCGAGCGGATAGGTGAGGAGCTTGAGTACCGCGTCCTCGTCGTCGACGAGGAGGATGGTCGAACCCTCGGACATCGTGAGCGGGCCGGAGTCGGCCGCCGGCGCTGCCTACTATAGCCCCGCATGGCGGCGACCCCGCCCCGTCCGCCGCGCCGTCGCGCTCGTCGCGGCTCCGTCGAGCGGCCAATCAACGCCCGCATGTACCGGGGCACGTGGCTCCTGGTTGGCATCCCGCTGCTCGTCGCCGCGTTCAGCGTCAACCGCGCCACCGCGCTGCCACGCCCCGAGCTGCCGCCGACGTTCGACGCGACCGCGGCCCGGCTGCTCGCCGACGATCTGGCGGAGCGCTTTCCGGACCGCAGACCAGGGACGCGGACGGCGGATGCGGCGGCGGTATGGGTTGCCGAGCGCTTCCGGCTCTACGGGCTGCGGCCGCGACGCGAGCGCTTCAGCGCGGACGTCCCCGGCCTGGGGACGCGGGCGCTGACCAACGTCTCCGCCGTCGTCCCGGGGCGCTCCGACTCGACGATCGTCGTTCTCGCGCACCGCGACGACGTCGGCACGGGACGGGGTGCGAACGACAACGGCTCCGGAACCGCAGCGCTGATCGAGCTCGCGCGGACGTATGCGCGCGTCGGCGGCGGCCGGCCGCCGGTCGTTCCGGCCCACCGCATCGTCTTCCTGTCGACCGACGGTGGTGCGTTCGGCGCGCTCGGCGCGGCACGGTTCGCCGACGCGCCCGCCAATCGGGCCCGCGTCGCCGCTGTCGTCGTGCTCGACGCGATCGCAGGACCCGGCGCACCACGTCTCGTCCTCGCCGCCGACAGACCGGCATCGCCGCCTGTGGATCTGGTGCAGACAGCGGCGACTCGCGTGCTCGAGCAGACAGGCCACGAGCCGCGCCATGCCGGCGCGCTGTCGCAGCTCGTCGACCTCGGCTTCCCTTTCAGCCTCCACGAGCAGGCGCCCCTGCTCGGCCGCGGAATCCCCGCAATCACGCTCACGACCGGCGCCGAGCACCCGCCGCCTTCCCTTCCCGACTCGCCGAGCCGGCTCGATCGGCGCAAGCTCGCCCTGCTCGGCCGCGCCGCACAGCAGCTGCTTATCTCGCTCGACCAGGGCCCCGAGCAGCCGACCGGGACCCGGCCGTTCGTCTATTTCGGCCCGAGGGTCATTCCCGGTTGGGCGCTCGAGCTCGTGCTCGTCGGCGCGGTCATCCCGTTCGCGGCAGCGGTCGTCGATCTCTTCGCGCGCTGCCGCCGGCGCCGGATACCCCTCGCGCCGGCCCTCCGGAGCTTCCGCAGCAGGCTGATCTTCTGGCTGCTCGCCGGCGGGCTGTTCCTCGTGTTCGACCTCCTCGGCGCGTGGCCCGAGGGAGCGGCACGGCCGCTGGCGCCCTCGCTGGCCGCCGCGAGCGATTGGCCGCTCGCGACGGTCGCCGGGCTGGCGGCTGCGCTCGCGGTCCTGTGGCTCATATCGCGCGACCGGCTGCTGCCGCGGCGCGAGGTGCTCGCGGAGGAGGAGCTTGCCGGCTACACGGCGGCGCTGCTCGTGCTCGTCATCCTGGCGCTGCTCGTCATCGCAACGAACGCGTTCGCGCTCCTCTTCCTCCTGCCGACACTCCACGCGTGGCTTTGGCTGCCGCAGGTCCATGCCCGCCGCGCACCCGCTCGCTTCGCGGTGCTGCTGGCGGGACTCGCAGGGCCACTCCTCATCGTGTGGTCCCTCGCCGAGCGCGCGGGCTTGGGCGTCGACGCGCCCTGGTACCTCGTCGCACTGACCGCAGTCGGCTACGTCGACGTGAGCTCGATCGCGCTTGTCCTCGTCGGGCTGGCGGCCGCGGGGCAGCTGGTCGCGCTGACCGGCCGTCGGTACGCCCCCTACCCGAGGTCCGCCGAGCGCCCCCCGCGCGGGCCCCTGCGGGAACTCGTGCGGCGGGCCGTGCTCGCACGGCGACGCAGGCGCGCTGAGCGCGTCGAGCGGATCCGCGCCGTCGGCTCCTGACGCTCGAACGCCATCGAGGTCCGCCGCAGGCCTACCGCAGCTCGAGGTAGCGGATCGCCGAGCCCTCCTGAACGTCGCCGGTGCCCCGCGGGACGAGCGCAAGTGCGTCCGCCGCGCCCGCGCGCGCGATCATGTGCGAATCCTGGCCCTGCAAGGGGGAGACGACGACCTCGTCGCCATCGCTTTGCGTACGGGCGCGAATCAGCTGGTCACGACCGGCATTCCGGCGTACGGCTATCGCCAGCCGGCCGGGTAGCCACCTCGGCAGCGGCTTGTCCGCGCCCTGGAGCGCAAGCAGCGCCGGCCGGACGAACAACTCGAAGCCGACCAGCGCCGAGACCGGGTTCCCCGGCAGACCGAAGACGAGCGTGCGTCCTCGCACGCCGAACGTGACCGGCTTCCCGGGCTTGACCGCGACGCCCCAGAACCGCTCCTCCACACCGAGGTCTGCCTCGATGCGCCGCACGAGATCGTGTCGACCGACCGAGACGCCGCCCGACGTCACCAGAACGTCCGCCTCGAGGCCGCGGCTCAGCGCGCTGCGGTGCTCGTCCGCGCTGTCGGGGACCGGCCCGAGCTGCTGGACGGTGGCGCCCGCGTCCTCGGCGGCGCCCGCGAGCATCGCGGTATTCGCCTCGTAGACGGCGCCTGGACCCAGGTCATCGCCGGGCGTGACGAGCTCGCTGCCCGTCGCGATAACGGCGGCGGTCGGCCGCCGGGCGCAGGGCACGTCGGCGACGCCTGCTGCCGCCAGCGCTCCGACGCGCGCCGGAGTAAGGCGGTGGCCACGCCGGCCGACAACCTCCCCGCAAAGGACATCGCTACCCGCCGCACGAACGTGAGCGCCCTGCTGAACGCCTTCGGCGACCTCGATCCAGTTGCCATTCACGACAACATACTCCACGGGGACGACGGCATCGGCCCCCTCGGGCACCACCCCGCCCGTCGAGATGGCGATCGCCTCGCCCGACGCCACCGGACGAGCCGCGGGCGAGCCGGCCGCCGCCTCCGCGACGACCTCCAGCCGACCGGGAAGATCAGCCGCGCGAACCGCGTAGCCGTCCATCGCGGAGCTGGCGAACGGCGGTAGGTCGACGGCGGCAACGGCGTCCTCGGCGAGGAAGCGTCGCGCCGCCGCGTGGATGGGAACCCGTTCTCCTCCGAGCGGCTCGACAGCTTCCAGAACCACGGCCTGCGCCCGGTCGAACGACGGTAGCTCGCGTTCCATCGCCCGTACGGTAGAGCGTGGCGCACGCGCGGTACGCTCGCGTCGATGCTCTCGGTCGTCGTCCCCGTCCGGAACGAGCAGCCGGCGCTCGACCGCCTCGCAGACGAGCTGGGATCGGTGCTGGACGCGTATGACGAGTCGGAGATCGTGTTCGTCGACGACGGCTCGAGCGACGACTCGTTCGCGACGCTGGCGCGGCTCCACGCTGAGCACGCGAACGTCCGTGTCGTACGGCTGCGGCGGAACTTCGGCAAGGCCGCAGCGCTCGCGGCCGGGTTCGAGCAGGCACGCGGCGACGTCGTCGTCACGCTCGACGCCGATCTCCAGGACGACCCGGCCGAGATCCCACGCCTGCTCGCGAAGCTCGACGAGGGCTTCGACGTCGTGTGCGGTTGGAAGACGCAGCGCCGTGACCCGTTCATGCGCCGGATCTCGTCCCGGATCTTCAACGCCGTCGCCAGCCGGCTCGCGGGTGTCCGGCTGCACGACATGAACTGCGGCCTCAAGGCATTCCGGCAGGACGCCGTCCGCGACCTCGTCCTCTACGGTGAGCTCCACCGGTTCATTCCGGTCCTCGCGCACTTCGACGGCTACCGGGTCGCCGAGCTACCGGTGCGTCACCGTCCGCGCCCGCACGGTCGCTCGCGCTACGGGCCCGAGCGCTACCTTCGCGCGTTCCTCGACCTGCTCACGGTCTCGTTCATGGGTCGCTACCGCTACCGGCCGCTGCATCTCTTCGGGACGCTCGGGCTCGTGCTTGGCACGATCGGCTTCTGCGTCCTGGTCTATCTGACCGTGCTCAAGCTCGGCGGCCAGGCGATCGGCCATCGCCCGCTGCTCACGCTCGGCGTGCTCCTCGTCGTCGTCGGGCTCCAGTTCTTCTCCCTCGGGCTCGTTAGCGAGCTGATCACGAGCCATCATGAGCAGCGCGAGCGGCGCGGAGCCCGAACCGACGCACAGGTCGACGAGCTGCTGACCTGACAGTCCTCTACTTCGGCACCTACCAGCGCGACTACCGCGCAACCCCCAGGTGATCGCGTGCCTTCGACGGGCCGGCGCCGACGTCGTCGAGCGTCACGAGCCCGTCTGGGAGGGGCGGCGCAGCCTTTGGTCGACTGGCGCCGGGGCGATCGCACGGCTCGCGCGCGCGGAGCTGCGCCGGATTCCGTACGAGCGCCTCGGCGGCGAGGATCGGGCCGCGGCCTGCGCCCACTCACCCAAGGCGGCCCGTGACATCCCCAACAAGGCGTTTCACGCGCTCGCCTGCGGCACGCCGCTCCTCGTCGACGGCGAAAGCGCGCTCCTGATCCCGCCGGCCGACGCCGAGGCGCTCGCCCGCAGCGTCGGGGACGGTGGGCTCGCCGTGTATCGGGAGAACGCGAGCGAGGACGTTCTCGGCGCGCCTTGGCGCTCAATGCTGGAGCGCGCCGCTTAGCGATGCGTCGAGCGGCGTGGCCGCGGGCCGCCCTCGCCCTCGCCCTCGGCGCCTATGTCGCCGGCTTCGGCGCGCTCGCGGTTCGCCGCCACGACGCGTTCTCCACCGGCCGATTCGACCTCGGCAACATGGTGCAGGCGGTCTGGGCGACCGCTCACGGCCACCCGCTCGCAGTCACGAGCGCTGACGGCCGCCAGTTCGTGCGTCTGGGCGCGCACGTCGATCCGATCCTCGTCCTCTTCGCACCGCTCTGGCGCGCTTGGCCGGATCCTCGTCTGCTCCTCGTCGTCCAGGTGGTCGCGATCGCGCTCGGAGCGGTCCCGCTCTACTGGCTCGCGGAACGCCACCTCCGCTCCTCGGCGGCAGCGCTCGGCTTCGCGCTCGCGTATCTCCTGTCGCCAGCGGTCGAGTGGATGACGCTCGCCGACTTCCACCCTGTCGCGCTCGCGACGCCGCTGCTCGTGCTGGCGTTCTGGGCGCTGGACCAGGATCGACTGGCGACCTTCGCCGTAGCCGCGGTCCTCGCGCTCGCGACGAAGGAGCACGTGGGCCTCGCGATCGCAGGGCTCGGCCTGTGGTACGCGGTCGCGCACGGCCGCCGAGTCGCGGGGGCGGCGATCGCCGGGGCGGGGCTCGCATGGTCCGTCCTCGCGGTCGCCGTGCTGATCCCGCACTTCAGCCCCACCGGGCGGTCGCCGTTCACCGGACGCTACGAAGCGGTCGGGGGCTCGATCGGAGGGGTACTCCAGACGCTTGTGACCCAGCCGTGGCGGCTCGCCGAGGAGGCGTTCGACCGGCGCGGCCTCGAGTACGTGCTCGCCTTGCTGGTGCCACTCGGGGGTCTGCCCGTCCTCGCACCGCTCGCTGCGGTCGGCGCCGTCCCGGAGATCGCGCTCGACCTGCTCTCGTCCGTGCCGACCCAGACGTCGATCCGCTACCAGTACTCGGCCGTCGCCCTCGGGGTGTTGTTCCCGGCCGCTGTGTTCGGAGCCGCACGGCTTATCGGCCGGGACCCGCGCCGGCGCGCGTGGGTGGGAGGCTGCGTCGCAGCGCTGGCACTGGCGGCGGGATATGTGCTCGGGCCGATCCCGCTGTGGCGCGGGTTGCCGGGTGGAGACGGGCTAGCGACGGCAGCCGTGGAGGTCTCGCCGCACGACCGGCTCGCGGCCCGCGCGGTCGCGCTCGTGCCGGCGGACGCGATCGTCAGCGCCTCGAGCTCGCTCGGGGGACATCTCTCCGCTCGCCGGCGGATCCTCGGCTTTCCCCAGGTCGGCGACGCCGCGTGGGTCGCCGTCGATGCGCGCCAGTCTGGGTATGCGGATCGCGCGGCCCGCCGGCGGGCACCTGCGGTGCTCGCGCGGCTGCGGCGGAGCCCACGGTGGCGGGTGGTGTTCGAACGGGACGAAATCGTGGTTCTGCGACGGAGGCCGGCTCCAACGTCACCGTGACCCTTCCGGCACGCAGCCGACACACATCCGTGCGCATTTCGCAACTAGGCTGAAGACGGGAGGAGGCAAGGGGTGGCCCCGGCGTTGCGGCTCTGGGTCGTGCCCT
>Ga0126307_10001487_pt1 | contig 15463 bp, 18 predicted proteins | sample Plot28_FD_89955 | JGI IMG/M metagenome (GOLD analysis project Ga0126307, IMG submission 89955) | Serpentine soil microbial communities from UC McLaughlin Reserve, CA, USA - Plot28 | ecosystem: Environmental > Terrestrial > Soil > Grasslands | place: USA: UC McLaughlin Reserve, Lake County... | reverse complement strand
CAGAAACGAACGAGCGGCAGCGAGCACGCCCGGGTCTATGTCCGTGCCAACGACCTGGCCGGACGGGCCGACCCACTCGTTGAGGATCCGAAGCCAGCCCAGGGCTCCGCAGCCGACGTCCAGAGCGCGCCCGCCGGATCCGCCGCCGAGCTTCGAGAGGAGCTGCCGCCCGGTGGGTTCCCACACTTGTGATTGCAGCTGGAGGCGGTCCAGCTCCGAGGGTTGGTTGGCCAGCAGGTACTCCTCCTGCGACACGCCCGGAGTATCTCCCTTTCCGGCCTGGGCGCGCAAAGTTGCCGAGCTGCCGGTCAACGCGCACCGCGCCTCCACGTGGGGAGACCCTGTCCTAGAGCGGGAAGTCCAGACCGGAGCTAGCCGGACTCCAACCGGCGACCTCCTGGGGTGCAATGCGGGCGACGAGATTGCCGACACGTATTCGCCGTCTCTTAGAGTGCCGCCCCGATGGCCGAGCCAAAAGCCACAACGCCTACCTGCGCGATCTGATGACCTGCCAGAGACCGCAGCTCGCACCGCCTCCTCGGGCTGCGGGTCGACCGTCACGCCCGCTCAGAGGAGGAGAGGAAGAAGCTCACCGCGACGGACGGCCGGCGGGTGCTGCGCACGCTCGTGCGCTGCCGGCTGACCGAGGGCTGAGCGTGCGACTCCCTCGTCCCCGCCCTCTTCGCACGGGCCGGCGCAGCTTCCGCGGTCTACCTCGCCATCGGCGCTCGCGCGCACGAGCTCCGAACGGAAATCGGGGACTCCGGCGAAGACCGCCGACCAGTTCTCGCGCACCTGGTCGCGCCCGCGGAACGCCCGCTCGGGATGCGCCGGCTGCTCGCTGTCGTAGTCGGGGTGAAAGCAAGCGACGAACGCCTCGATGTCATGAGCGTTCATCGCCGCGTTCAGACGCTCGACGACGCCCACCGCGTCGCTCGTACCGGGCGCCGCCACGATCAAAGTCTAGGCAGGACTCGTCGGATGTAGCAAGCCTGGCGGGGTAGCCCCCCTAGGCGGCAAGAGTGGCTCGCACACGGCGCCATCGGTTCTGGCGTCGCAGGCCCAGGAGCTCCTATAGGGCCCACTCTGCTTCCCCTCCTTTCGCCCGGTCGTCGAGTCGTAAGCGCAGATGCTGTGAAAGGACCGCAATCACCAGGCACGCTGTCACCGGTACGAGCGGTTTGACGAACCGCGCCTCCGCGGACACTGGCACATGGACGGCGAACCCGAGCGCCGTGAATACCGCGATCGGCGGGATCTCTGGAGCGAGGCTTCTCCGCACCCTGACCGCGACCAGAACGGCGATGGACAGGACGCCCAGCAGAAGCGCGTTCGGGACCGTGTACAACATCATGCTCGCCTTCTGGTTGGTGAAGCTGTACGGCGAGTTGAACACGAGCCGACCTAGGTTGTTCACTACGTTGGACAGGTAATGCTTCGGATCGTCGCTGATGTTCTCCAAGGCGATCTGCCGCAACCTCGCGTCCTGGTCGAGCGGCTTCAGTCGGTTCGCCTCTAAGTACCGCCGGTCAGGGGTGAGCTGCCGGGGTAACGGTTCCACCAGTCTGTCGCCGAGGCTCTGGGGGGCGCTCATCCAGTACAGCGAGAGTCCGCCGGAGTTGCCCCAGTAGAGAGGCTTGCTCGTGAGCGAATACGTGTAGAGGAGCCACGGTGTGCATAACAGCAGCGCCACCATCAATGCCGTCGCGCTCCGCCGAGCCATCAGCGCGCGCCGGGACATCAGCAGCCAGAAGCCGCTCAGCAGTAGGGCAACCAGCAGAACGTAGCCGTACTCGACCCTGCTGAGTGCCAGCGCCCCCAGCGCCACGCCCGCCCAGACATAGTCACGTTTGCCGCCGCGAAACGAACGGATCATGAAGAACGCCGCAAGGGTGAAGCAGAGCGTCGCCAGAGGCTCCACACGGATTACGCCGACGACCGAAACGAACGGCAGGTAGAGCGCCAGACCGTACGTCACGAACAGGGCTGCCCGCTCACTACGAAGGTAGAGCCGCACCAGCCGGTGGAATACCACCATGGTCGCGAACAGGAGAGCCGGACCGACGAGAATGCGCGTCACCTCCAGCGGACTGTGGAGCATCACGAGCGGAGCAAGCAGCGCCGGAAGTCCCGGCCCGTGCCACAGCTGAAGCTGGGGGTTCGGGCTATCGGTCAGCGCATAGAAGCCATCCGTCAGGTTCCCTGCGTATATGAGGTACCTGACCTCGTCTCCTGGATCCCGCTGGACCACGAGCGAGATCAGCGTGTAAGCGCCGAGGATGGGCGACAGCGTCTGGAGTGAGTGGCACTGGAGGGGGACGCAGTCAGAGGGAACGTCGCTCGACATGGTCGGTGTGATCATCTGCGGTGTGCGCGAGGACCGGATCTCCTGGGCGCGCCTGTACGTCGAGCCGGTCGAGCACGCGGGTGAGGGCATCGAGGCGGCCGTCCGCGAGATGGCCGGCGACGAGACGCACTAGTTCCGCGGTGCCCCACATCGCTGGCCCGGGCAGGACCCCCAGGCGCCGTCCCGAGCAGTCGGGGCCGCAAGGCCCCCAGCTAGACCGAGGCCCCCTCTTGCCCTAGCGGCCCGCTCGGGGTGGGCCGGCCGGCCCCGGTGGCCGACCGAGACTGGTGCCCACGGGCTAGCTAAGGCTGGAAGACGTGGTGGAGCTCGCGGGTCGTGATCTGCGGCTCCATCCCTTCAGGCAGGTTCGGCTTGATCGTTCCCTCGTACCAGGAGTCCCAGTTCTCCTGGGCTTCCCACACCTCGGTCACGCCCCAGCCGCCGTCGATCGGGCCGTTCGCATGGACCACGAACCCCGGCTGAGACTTCTGCTCCTCCTCGAGCTGCGTCGTCATGCCCTCCACCATCTCTTGCGTCATGCCCGGCACCTCGGCGGTCATGAGTATCGCCATGTCGCTCCTCCTCCAGTTGCGGCTGGACGCGCCGATTATCAACGATCGCGAGGCGTGCCCAGTGACTCGATGCGGCGAACCCGGACGCTGGAGCCACAAGGCCGGCTGCGCAGTCCTTACGTGACGTAGCCGTCGGCGACCGAGAGCACCTCGTCCAGGATCGCCAGCCCGTCCGCTGCTTCGGCGTCGTTCAGGTTCAGCGGGGGGGCAACGTTGATGCGGTTGCCGAATACGAAAGTGATCAGCCCGCGATCCAGGCACGTCGCGCCGAGCGCCGCCATCGGCGCGGCTGACGGGCCGGTCGCCGCATACGGCACCAGTGGTTCCCGCGTCATGCGGTCTTGGACGAGCTCCAGCGTCCACAGTGCGCCGATGCCCCGCACCTCACCTACCGACGGGTGTTGCTCGGCCAGCGCGCGCAGGCCCGGTCCGAGGACGTCCTCGCCAAGCCGCGCCGCCGAGGTGACTAGTTCCTCGTCGTGCATCGCCCGGAGCGTGCCGACCGCCGCGGCACAGGCGAGGGGATGCCCCGCGTATGTGAGCCCGCCGGGGTAGGGCCGCTGAGTGAACGTGTTATAGATCGCGTCGCCCACCAAGACGCCGCCGAGCGGCACATAGCCCGAGTTCACGCCCTTGGCGAACGCCAAGAGATCCGGCGAAACCCGAGCCTGGTCGACACCAAACCACTTGCCGGTACGGCCGAAACCGACCAATACTTCGTCGGCGATGTAGACGATCGCGTGCTTTGTGCATAGCTCCCGGACTCCTTCGAGGTAGCCAGGCGGAGGCGGAATGACGCCCGACCCGCCGATCACTGACTCGAGAACCAGCGCCGCGATCGTGGACGGGCCCTCAAGCGCGATCACTTGCTCGAGGTGCGCGAGTGCCCGTTCGCACTCCTCGCTCGGCGTCGAGGAGCCGAACGCTGAGCGGTACAGGTAAGGGCCGAAGAAGTGAACGACGCCGGCGCCGCCGGTGTCCGTGGCCCAGCGGCGATGATCGCCAGTGAGATGCATCGAGGTGGTCGTCGCCCCGTGGTAAGAGCGGTACGCCGCGAGCAGCTTCGGGCGCCCGGTGTGAACACGCGCCATCCGGGTGGCGTGCTCGATCGCCTCCGTACCGCCGCTGGTGAGCATCACGTGGTTCAACCCAGCCGGGGCGACGTCGATGATCATTTTCGCCGCCTCGCCGCGCACGTCACTCGCCCAGGTCGGGGCGAGAGTGCATAGACGGTCAGCCTGCTCCTTGATCGCGGAGACGACCGTGGGATGCTGGTGTCCTACGTTCGTGAACACCAGCTGCGAGCTGAAGTCGAGGTAGCGCCGCCCGTTGTGATCGACGAGAAAGCTGCCTTCGCCGCCGACGAATGCCGGGACGTTTCGCGGCGTCTGTACCGCCCAGGGATGGAAGACCAGCTGATCGAGCTTGGAAATGTCCATTGACTTTCGGGGCTTCTCTCGCGTCGCTGCCCCCTCGTAATGGCAACCCGCGACCCCTGACCACGCCCGCAGTATCCCCCTTCGGCCTCCGGTGAACTGCGCCATGTCAGCTGCGCAGTCGCAGGCCCGTTGAGATTCAGGGGGGATGGAGCCACGCCCCGCTGGGAAGGGCATCGATCCCGATTGGGCGGCCGCGCTTTCGCGTAACCGGGTTGACGCTCGCGATATCGCGTCTACCTTGGACCCAATGCACCGACCGCTCCTTCTCCTCATCGCTGCCCTTCTGCTCTGCGCTGTGGCGCCGGCCACCGCATCGGCCCGGAAGCCGGACCCGGACCGCTACGTCGTGGTGTTGGAGAAGGGAGCGGGTGATCCCGCATCGGTCGCCGAAGATCACGCCCGCCGCTACGGCGCTCGCAGCTCGCGGGTCTACCGCACGGCTCTGCGCGGGTATGCGGCGAAGGTCCCCGGTTCACAGGTAGCGGCGCTGCGGCGGGATCCCAGCGTCGCGTACGTCGAGCAGGACCGCCTGCTGCGGGCCACCACCACCCAAAGCTCGGCGACCTGGGGCCTCGACCGCACCGACCAGCGCAACCTCCCCCTCTCGGGCACTTTCTCCTACAACGCCACCGGCAGCGGCGTCACCGCCTACGTCATCGACACCGGCCTGCGGCCGTCGCACTCACAGTTCGGCGGCCGGGCGGTGAGCGATCTCGACTTCGTCGAGCCCGCCTATCAGAACGGCGGCAAGGACTGCAACGGCCACGGGACGCACGTCGGCGGCACCATCGGTGGCTCCACCTACGGGGTGGCCAAGGCTGTCCGGCTCGTGGGCGTGCGCGTGCTCGACTGCGACGGATACGGCTACATCTCCGAGATCGTCGCCGGCATCAACTGGGTCACCGCCAATGCGCCGCAAGCAGCCGTGGCCAACATGAGCCTGGGCGGCGGCGCAAGCACGTCGCTCGACAACGCAGTCGCGAACTCGATCAACCGCGGCGTCCCCTACTCGGTCGCAGCGGGCAACGAGAATGCCGACGCGTGCCGCAAGTCGCCGGCGCGGGTGCCCGCCGCCCTCACGGTCGGCGCCACCGACCGGACCGACACCAGGGCGCACTGGTCGAACCGCGGCAACTGCGTGGACTGGTTCGCCCCGGGCGTGGGCATCACCTCGTCTTGGTGGACCAGCGATTCGGCCACCAACACCATCAGCGGAACGTCCATGGCAGCGCCCCACACCGCCGGCGTGGCGGCGCTCTACCTACAGGGCGCCCCCTCCGCGTCTACCGACGCGGTCCGCTCGGCGCTCTACACCAACGCCACCAAAGGCAAGGTCATCTCCTCGAAGTCGACCAACAACCACCTGTTGTTCAGCAGCTGGTAGGCGCCCTGCACGGGCAGGCAGTCTGCGGAAGCCAATTCGGGTAACGGAGCTAGCCGGACTCGAATCCGAGGTGAGCCTGGAACGCGAACGGCCTGAGAGCTTGAGGATCGTGTCGAGCGCGTCGGCCAGGTCCTCGGCCGGCACGTCTCCAGCCCGCTGCGCACGCCAGCCGACGAAACCGTCGGGCCGGGCCAGCACACGCGCTTACCGTCTCGCTCGACCCACAGGTGCGGCGCGCGGCCCCGTTCTGCGCATAGTCGGCCATCGGGTTTGTTGACGGACGGCCGCGTGGTTCCGTCGGATGCGACGGCGCCGTCTCGTAGCGCTCACCCTGCTTCGGCTAGCTGGCTGTCCGTGTCGTTCAGTTGCCTGAACGGAGAAGGGTCACGCCACCCATGGTGGTTTCCCCGAAGGCGTCCATGCTTGATGCAGCACTCCCGGATGGGACGTTGGCCCCGAGGAGGTCGTGGCATCCGATGAAGGTCACGAACGGGCGCTGGCGCCCGCCACCGAACGAGCCACCCAGCGTGGTGATCGACGAATGCAGCATCCCTGCCGATCTCACGCTCGAACAGGCGCGCAGGCCGCGCCGCGAACGCAGGCGTCAGCATGTGGCGGCGGGCAGCCACGCGCTAGACCGCGTGGCTAGACTTTCCCGGGCAGGCAGCGAGCCCGCCCCGCCCCGACCCGACCAGCTGCTCGCGTCCAGGCGGGGCCATTCCGATGTTGATCCTGGCCCCTCGCACTTCGGTTTTGTGCGGCCTCGTTGCCGCTGCGGTATGTCTCTCCATCCCCGTGGAGGCGTCGGCGAGGACCTGCGCGCTCAGCGGCACGCCCCCGACCGGGATAACAAACCGCTCGGCAGCCCGCGCGACGGTCTGCCTGATCAACCGAGCACGGGCCCACCGCGGCTTGCGTCCCTTGCGGATCAACCGCCGTCTGGCGCTCGCGGCGCGACGCCACTCGCGCGACATGGTGCGCCGTCGCTACTTCTCCCATTGGTCGCTGTCTGGGTTCAGCCCTCTGGGTCGCATTCGCCGGACGGGGTACCTGCATGGCGCTCGCCGGTACCTCGTCGGCGAGAACATCGCCTGGGCCAGTGGTTCCCAGGCGGCTCCCAAATCGATAGCCCAGGCCTGGATGCGAAGCTCCGGCCACCGGGCCAACGTGCTCAGGCGGCGCTTCCGCGACGTTGGCGTGGGGATGGCGGAGGGCGCCCCTGAGTGGGGTGTGCTCGCAGCGGTCACCTACACATGCGACTTCGGGCGCCGTCGCTAGCCAGAAGCTCCCCGGGCACCCGGAGGCGTGTTATTCGGACCGCAGGCCCCCGCGCTTGGTGAGCCATTTCTTGAGTAAGCGGCGCCAGGCCCGAACCTCTTGCTCGTACTCGAACCGGCGAGTGTCCGCGGGCGTCTTCGGGAGATCCCTGCCCACGAGCCGCGCGTAGCGTCCGGGGTCGCTGCCGTAGACCAGGCAGAGCGCATCGGCCGCCCGCTGGCCGTCTAGCTCGTGGTCGTCAGCGTAGTCCTGAGCCGCGTCCGCGCGGGGTCCTTTGTCTGCCTTCCCTCGAACAGCTTGGTCATGCCCAGAGGGATCGCCTGGCCACCGCTCTGAGAGCGAATCGCAAACACCGCGGCCAGGCTGTCCGCGGCCCGCTCCTCGCCTCCGACCACGGGCACGCCGACCAAGTGGATGATCCCGTGGGTGAGCTCGTGGTAGAAGACAAACACCGTGGCCGCGCGCAGCGCCCGGTCGTCGCCGAGCTGGCGGCGGGACTCGTCCACGAAGGACCAGGGGAAGTACACGGCACGGTCGCGGGGCTCGTAGGTCGGCCCGGTGATTCCTCGGCGCTGGGCTTCGTCGTCGCCCACCAGGCGGACGCCACGTTCGACGGCAGCCGGATTTCCCGGTTGACCGTCCGACCGCCTCCTCGAGCGTGGGACCCACGAGCCGCTCGTTGACCGGTGAGTCGCTGGAGCGGACCAGGCGAACCTGGCCGGCCGGCTGCCGAGACTCCCCGACAGCCCGCAGCCAGCGCCGCACGGCGGCGGCGAGCGCGGCTAGGGCCTGGGTCACCGAGGTTCGACGCTTGCGCTTGGTCCTGGGAGCGCTCGCCGCCTACGCCACGCTCAGGTCACGGGAGGCGTCTCTTCGACGGCAGCCATGAGTCCCGACGCGTCGTAGCGGCGCAGGCCGATGGCGGACCATGGCTGAGACCGGGATTGGCCCTGCGGGGCCGCCGAGCGCCGCCAGGCGAACCGCTCGGTCACCTCGCCGGTCTCGGGATGGCGTCGCGTGTAGTGAATGATCTCGCCGTTGGCGATCTTCTCGCCCGGATCGGTGGACCAGCGGTGGAAGTCCCGCTGCGACAGGTCCTCGAGTTGCGCCCGGAAGGCCCCAATGAGCTCGCCGTGACAGACGAGCACCGCCCGCCCGGCGGCGCAGTCATGGCCGAGCCGGTCGAGCAGCCCGAGCAACCGGTAGCTCACCTCCGCGATTGACTCCCCATTGGGAGGCCGCCAGTAGAACGGGGACGCCGCCTTGTCGGCAAGCTGGGCTGCGTAGTGCTCGTGGCGCTCATGCTCAGTCATGCGGTCGAGATCCCCCCATGAGCGCTCGCGCAGCCCCGGGTGGATCATCCACTCGGCCTCGGGCAAGCCGAGTCGGGCTGCGGTCTCCATGGCGCGGACATACTCCGAGGTGTAGTGGCGGTCGAACCCGTCCGGAAAGGCGTCCCTAAGCCACGCGCCGGAGCTCTCCGCTTGCTCTACACCCTCGTCCGTCAGGCGCCAGAAAGAGCTGTGGCGCTCGCTCAGGCGCCGGAGCATGGAGTCGTCCCCGGCACGCTCCCGGCGGACGGCCTCGTTTCCCTCGCTCTCTCCATGACGGACAAGGACGACGTCCAGCGGCATCTCCACGGCGACGCGAGTCTAGTCCGGCGGCGCAGCAGGGACCTGACCCCCGCGTAAGGGATGCCGTAACGAGGACGACAGATGGAGCTAGCCGGACTCGAACCGGCGACCTCCCGGCTCGGCCAACTCGGCCTCGGCCTCCCGGCGTAGCGAGGCGAGCTCGTCGCCAGCTGATCACCGCGGTAGAGGAGGGCCTGCCCGGGGACCGCGGGATCACCCCGCTGGAGTCGTGTCTTCGAGTGACTCGGGCGGGGTAGCCTGGTCGCTGAAGGCGTTACCACGAAGGGTCGAGAGAGTGCAGTTCGTCGTCAAGGGCAAGCTGATCCATCTGAGTCGAGACGCCGTCCTGGAGGCAATGGCGGGTGTACAACCGCAGCCGATTCGGAGCCACGCTGTATCCGTGGGCGGCGTCTGGTATCCGGTCAACCAAGTGTTCGCCAAAGCCACTGGCCTGGCGAGCCGCGACTTCACGAGCGCGGTGGCACGCCGCCACCTGGCTCGGCTCGGCTTCGACTTGAAGCGTCGCCACTCACTGACACGAGGAAAGCGTCTCTGAGGAGAGGTCCGCCGCCTAGCCGACCTGGCCGGGTCGGCTAGCCACTCCACCTCGCCGTTCAGCTCGCTTGCCGAGGGACTTTGTTCTTTCGGCCGTTGACGCCATAGTCCAAAGACGAAAGCGGACCGCGACACGGAGATCAGCGACTTGATGCCCAGGGTGGCGACAGACAAGTGAAGCTAGTTCGGTCAAGCGCACGGCTTTCCCTCGTGGCCGGGGTCGCCACCTTGGTGGCGGCCGCTGAGATCGCCGGCTGCGGTTCATCGGACTCGAAGAGCCTTGGCGATATTCGCGACTGCCTGACCGGAGTCAAGATCCCGTACAGGTCCACCGCGGTGAGCAAGCAGGTCCAGGTGCCGCTGAGAGGCGGGAGCGGGGCCGTCCCTATCGAGGTGGACAAGAGTGAGGACGAAGCGCGGCACGAGGCCAAATCCTGGAAGGACTTCGGGGCGGCGGCCGGTAAGACCGGCACCACTGTCGTCAAAGGAACAGTCTGGGTGGGCTATCCCACCTCTATTCCGGCATCGACAAAGTCGCGCATCGAAGACTGCGCGTTCTGACGTCGCGGGGAGCGCGGCGAAGCAAGCACGGGGCTCCTCCTGGGCATCGGCCAAGCCATGAACTCAGGTGTAGCGGCGTGCCTGCACCGGGACAGCGCCCGCCGGACTCAGAGAGAGTCGCCCCGCAGCAGCACTCCAGCCTCAGCCACCGAGCCGACGAGCGGAAGCTTCTCGCGGAACCGCACGATCTCGAAGACGCGTGCGATCGGGGCGCCCTCCGGCAACGCGACTGCGAGCCGCTGCCGCCGGTCCTCGAGCCGCTCTCCGAGGCGGAAGAGAAGCTCGACCCCGGAGCTGTCGACATAGCTCAGCTCGGACAGATCGAGCACCATCCCCGGGGCCGTATTGGGAACCGCCGCGGTGAGCCGGTCTCCCACGCCGGCCGCGTTCGAGGTGTCTATCTCACCCGCTATGCGTGCGATGACGACACCGTGGGCGTCACTCGTCGTGTGGATGTCGGCCTGGGCGCTCACGCGCCCGTCCTGGAGCCGAGCCTGCGCTCGAGCTGCACGACCGTGCCGGCCTCCGACGGGTAGACCTCGAACCCGTCCATCAACCCGCGCATCAAAGCCGTGCCTCGACCACGGTCGAGGCCGCGCCGCTCCCGCCAGCTTCCCGAGTCGGTCACCGTGACTGAAACCCGATCTCCCGCAAGCCGGCCCTCGACCCGATAGCTTGCCTCGACGGGCCCGTACGCGTGCTCGATCGCATTGCTCGCCGCCTCCGACACGGCCACGAGGATGTCCTGCAGCTCGTCGCCCGAGGGGCGAACGCCAGACAGCCAGTGTTGGAGTGTCCGACGGAGCGGCGCGAGGGTGCTCGGCCTGCAGGGAAGCTCCAGCTCCAGCCGCTCTTCCGGGACGCTGACGACGTGGGCGGCCAGGACCGCCACGTCGTCGAGCGGAGGCTGGTCGCCGAGCAGCGCGCCGATGAGCCGGTCGCAGAGGGGTCCGGGCTCGGCCGACTGCCCTGTCGCTTCGGATACCAGGCGCTCGAGCCCCTCGTTGAGCGAGCTGCCCCGCCGCTCGACCAGCCCATCTGTGTAAAGCAGGATCGTCGAGCCTGGCTCGAGCCGCTCGACAGCCTCCGGATAGCGGGTCCCCGCGTCCACGCCCAGCGGCACCGATCGACCCGCCTCGAGAAGCTCGGCGCTCCCAGCCGGGTCTATCAAGAGCGGCGGTGGATGACCGGCGCTGGCTAAGCAGAGGGTCCGCTCCGCGAGGTCGAGCGCGAGGTACACGGCGGTGGCGGTCTCGCGCTGATCGAGCCCTCTCATGACCGCGTTGAGCTTCGTCAGCGTGTCCCCCGGCGACTCGTCGTCGAAGGCGTAAGCACGCATCGCGCTACGGATCTGGCCCATTATCGAGGCGGCTCGGATCCCATGGCTAACCACGTCGCCCATCGCAAGCCCCACGGCGTCTCCGGGCAGCTCGAGGACGTCGTACCAGTCGCCACCGACCTTCGCCTCCTCGCGCGCGGGCATGTAGCGCGCCGCGACCATCAGACCGGGTATCTCCGGAAGGCGCTCCGGCAGGAGGCTTCGCTGGAAGGTCTGCGCGGCGAAGTGCTCGCGCTCGTAGAGCTGGGCACGCTGAATCGCGAGCGCGATGCGGTCGGCAGCGAGCCGGAGGAGGTCAGCGTCCACCTGCCCGAGCTCCCGCCCGTCGCCGGCGCCCACGATCAAGACTCCGATCACGCGCTCATCGACCGTGAGCGGCACCCCGAGCAGCGAGCTGGCTCCCTGCTCGGTGAAGGCGAGGCTGAGCTCGTCCTCCTCAGCTCTTGCGGCGGTCGTGATCGGTTCTCGCGCCTGTGCGACGCGGCCCGGGAACCCTTGACCGGCCTCGAGGCGCGTTCCGTTTCTCACCCCGTTCAATCCCGCGGTACACGATGCCCGCAGCGTGAGGTCATCGGCGGCGACCAGAACGGCAGCCGCATCGGAGTGGATGACGTCCCCGATCCTGCCCAGGACCTCGCGAAGGAGCTCCTCGAGAGAAAGTTGGCTCAGCGTGACATCGGTGATTCGCTGGAGCTTGCCGACGGTCTCAGCAACCGCCTCCGCCTGGGCGCGCGCGGCCTGCTCTGCCAGCAGATTCGCGCGCTGCTCGAGCTCGGCCTTTGCGCGTTGGCGCTGAGCGACCGCGTGCACCGGGAGCGTCGCGCCGAGCGTACCCAAGCCGATGAAGAGCGAGAACACCACGATCGAAGCGACGCTCGGTCCGCCTTCGGCAGCAGAGTGAATCGCGGCGACGACCAGGAAGTCGAGCAGAGCGATGCAGCCGACAACGGCGGTCCAGTACCTGCTGTATGAGAGCACCCCGATCAGCGGGAGCAGGACGAACAGTGGTCGGATGGGCGAATCACCGCCGCCGGACGTGTAGAGCAGCGCCGACAGCAGCACGATGTCGATTCCCACGTAGAGCACCCACGGCAGGGCAGGTCCCCGGCCGCTGAACGCAAGCCAGAGCGCTCCCGCTGCGAACAGGCCGCCGGCGGCCAGCAGGTAGTAGAAGAGGTCGTGGGTCGCACCGTCGGCCATGACCTCGACGGCCAGCAACGCCAGGACCAGCACCGGGACGCGAACCACGGCGAGCTCGCGGACGGCGCCCGAGACCGCCGGCTCGCCCGTCTCCAAGTCGATTCCGTTCCTCTCCCGGACGCCGAACTCGCGCGCTTCAATCATCCGGTTGTACGGTGTGGCTCGACGTCGTCTCCTCCTCAAAGGCCAGTCTCCGGGAGATCGACGCTTGCGGCAAGCGGCAACGCTACACCCGTCGCCTCCATCCCTCAGCGCAGCGAGAAGCGCATCGTCGACCTGCGCCAGATACCCAAGTGCCGGGCGCCAGCGCTGCGTCGTCGTGCGCACGCGGGGCAGAGCGGGTCTTTGGCCAGGTTTTGGGGGTGGGCATAGCGCCCGGCGGAAGGCTCCGAGCCCGCGACTGGCACGAGGTCACCCGCTGCAGGAAGCCCGCTCGCAGAGCCGGTCTCCAATGGCGCTGGAGCTATGAGCGCGCGCCTTACGAGCGGCCGCGACCGCGCGATGGCGGTGCCGGTTCGATGGTGAACGTTGCTGTGGCCGGGACGCGCGCCGTCCTCGATGAAGAAGGGAATCCGCCTGGTCCGGCCGCAGGGGTTCTTCACGATGGAGCTAGCCGGACTCGAACCGGCGACCTCCTGGGTGCGATGCGGGATGCCCTTCCGCGTCAGTGACCCGGATTTCGGCTGTGCAGAGCGGAATCTGAGGCTGGCGCGCTTCATGCGTGGACAGGCGGATAGCCGCGGATTACCGCGGATTGACGTCGATTCGGGCACTGGTGCCCATTCGATCGCGGCGGGATATGGGTGGGCGATGTCGCAGGAGAACGTGGAGATTGTGCGGCGCGCTTCCAAGAATCCCTATGGGGAGGAGCTTTCAGCCGCTTCCGCATGAGGCCTCGAGCCCCCCTGCGGCACGGCAGTCTCCCGAGTTGCGGTGAGGCGGATCAGTAGAGCACCGAGGGGAACCAGGATGCCCCCGGCGACTGATACTCGCCCATCGTCATCAGGTTCATGGGCTTAACCAGTCGCAGCCCCTCCTCGAGACCCCATCGGAACAAGCCCGTACGCAGAGGCACGAGAAAGGCGAGGGGATCCTCCACCGCGGCCGCCGCTCCCACGAGCAGGGCCTTCATGTCGTCCTCGCTCTCGGCGACACCGTGGTTCATTGGCCAGAACGTGACGGCCGAGGCGTAAGCCACGAGGCGTCCAGTGCTCACAGCGACGAACGGGGCGAACGCCTGGATAGCGTCGCGAAGCTCGTTCGTGCGCTCGAAGCCGTGCACCTGCTTGCAGAGCGACGCGCACTCGTGCAGGTCGGCTTCCACGAGAGGCCGCACCTCCACACCCTCGACCGGGCCGCTTCGTGGCTTGCCGGTCATCACCGCGACGGGTTCCTTCACGTCGAAGCCGAGCGACTCATACAGCGAGAGGGACCGCATGTTGAAGGCGTCCTGCAGGAGCCGGATGCCGGCAGCTCCTTCGCCGCGCTCGACCACCGCGTCCATGAGCTTCCGGCCCACTCCTGCGTCCTGGCCTTCCGGATCGACCGTGATGGGTCCCACACCCCTGATCGGGTCCCGCTCGTCAAGAAAGTTGGAGCCGACCACCCGTCCGTCGATCTCCGCAACCACCCCCCAGATCGAGGGATGCGGGATCCACATCGCCATGATCCCCGCGGCGGCCTCCAGCACCGGAAAGTCGCGCGGGAATCGATGGTGGTCATGGAAGCCCCCGAAGGCGTCGAAGCAGACCTGAGCGCACGCCTCACTGTCTCCAGGCCCGGCTTCGCGGAGCGTCACGTGTCCCGAGGTGCCGGCGGGACCCGCCTCGGTCATTGTTCGCCCCTTTGGTGGGAACGAACCCCTGTCACTCTCGTGCCCACCGCTACCTCCCCCTGAGTTTGCAGGTAGCTCGACACTACCGCTGACCGTCTTCGAGGTCGATCCCCGGGGTCGAGTGACCTCCTAGCCTGCTGGACCAGGCTGGGCCAGCACTGATCTCGACGGATGGAGCTAGCCGGACTCGAACCGGCGACCTCCTGGGTGCGATAAACCGGCGCACCCCTGCCGCGTGTTGCCGTCCGCTGCGTTCTGCGCTGCTAGAGCGGCATCGCGGGGAAGCGGGCTGCACTTCGCCGCCACCTGCTGCGCTCTAGTGCTTCCAAAATCGCTTCCAAGATCGCCTACTCCGACAGCCCCACGGCTTCGGGCCTGCCTAACCGCCCGTCAAGACCAATCGCTGTGTCGGTCGACCCATCGGATCGACAACCAGTACCACAGCGCCGCGAAGACCGCGTGGCCGCCGACGAAGAAGAAGAAAGGATCCGAAGTGCTGTACGCCGCACAGGCGACGGCCACGACCAGTGACAGACCGACAAAGACCCAAGCGGCTGTCCGGGTGCGCACCTTCCAGAGTCCGACCTTTACCCACGTGGGGCGTTCCTCGCGCCCCTTCCCGCTTGTCAATGGTGGCTCCTGCTCTGGCAGTCTCGGCGCACGGTCTCCACGTTCTCCTGACGACATCGCCCGCCCAAGTATCCCTCCATGGAGGCGCTGTGGTAGCTGGATCTACTCGGTCCCAGGTCCTAGCCGCAGGCATCGTCAGCACCACGTAACTCCGGCGGCAGGGGGGCATTGGGATCGGCCTCGAAGCGGTCGTTGATCTCCTTGAAGCGCTCGAACGGCACGTTTGCCTCGAACCAGTCATAGCTGCAGGAGCAGAAAACGCGGTCCTGGGCTTCCTGGTTGCACTCCTCAAGGAAGGTTGATTTGTACTCGTTCCAGTCCGCAGGCTCGTTCGGGTCGCCGAGCACGGCCACGCGGGCGATGAGAATGACCCCCCCGAGCAGCACGGCCAGGAGCACCATCAGCGCGGTGTTCGACCTCTTCGGCGGCGGCGACTCCACGTTCTCCTGGGACATCGCCGCCTACTCCGACAGGCCCGCGGCTTCGAGGGCTTCGGCGGAGTCGGTAAAGCCCTGGACGTAATCGATCTTCCCGTCGCGGAGGTGGTACAGGACGGCCAACCCGGCGTCGACAGGGATGCCGCTGAGGGCCCATCGTGCCGTGAAAACGCACGGTGATTACGACGTGGGACTGGCCCGAGGCAAGAACCTCGTCAAGCTCGACCCAGGGGTCATCTACCTCCGCGAAGCT
>Ga0126307_10001486_pt1 | contig 15475 bp, 15 predicted proteins | sample Plot28_FD_89955 | JGI IMG/M metagenome (GOLD analysis project Ga0126307, IMG submission 89955) | Serpentine soil microbial communities from UC McLaughlin Reserve, CA, USA - Plot28 | ecosystem: Environmental > Terrestrial > Soil > Grasslands | place: USA: UC McLaughlin Reserve, Lake County... | reverse complement strand
TTCTTAAAATATAATAACCGGAAGTATCTGAAGTAGTTCCTGTTCTGGAATCTGAAAGAATAATAGTGGCTCCGGGCAAAGAATCTCCCGTTTTCGCATCTGTTACTTTCCCGGAAAGCTGCGTGCGGACTTTGACCTGCCCGAGCAAATGAATAGGGTGAATACACCAACAAATAAAAGAAATAGCTTTTTCATGAATCTTAATCAAGTAAAAAATAGAATATCAAAACTTATGCTGCAAAAGCTAGATTGCCGGTGGTCCCCTGTCTACGCTTTGAGAGAACGAATACTGCGGATAGGGTGACACATAGATAGGTTCCTTATCTCTATTGGTAGGAATAAGAATAAATAAATACAGATTTTTTTCAAAAAGAAAAGACGTTGTTACTACTAAGTCATCAAAGTGGCAATGGAACGCTTTGCTATGTAAGCAGGAAGAAGACTGTTCAGGATGATCGCAGGAAACAACATCCTTGTGGTTTGCAATTACATCATGAAAGTAAGATTTGGGGGCAATGCTGATCGTAAAAACAACCAACAACGCAAAGGCTAATAATTTTCTTATAGATGTCGTTAATTGCAAATTGCTTCTTTTCCCGGCTATATAAGCCAGTAAATTAAAAGGCAAGATAAACCAATTGCAACAAAGCTGCGAAAACAATTATACTAATCGTCTAACGCATTATGAAACCCCAAGGAATGGCATAAACTTACTTATGATTTCCTTATAACCTTCAAAGTGATATGGCTTTTTATAGTAAGAAGAGGCGCCCAGTTTAGCACAAGCCTCCTGGTCAAGCCGGTTTTCTGAAGTAGAAAGAATTATTACGGGAATATTGGCAAGATGTGGTTGCTTTTTTAAATAATTAAGTGTTTCTCGACCGTCCCATTTGGGCATGTTTAAATCGAGAATAATAAGAGAGGGCAATTCAGATTTGTTTACCGAATTCAAATAGTTGATTGCTTCTTCACCATCAGCAGCGCAAACAAGATCAGCGTTTGCTCCTGTTTCTGTTAAAGAAAGACCTAAAAAATAGCAATCATCAGTGTCATCATCAACGTATAAAATTTTGGAGGTGGTGGTCTGGGTCATAGGTAAGTTTTTGGTGGGAACCAAACTTAACCATATTTCTTTTTTGCATCAAGTTTTTCTCTTATAAGTTTTTCACAACCTAAAGAAAGCATACGGATACTAATGTAAAAACACACGGTGGATAACACATCTACAGACGCTCTATAATTCCGGCTATGCCTTGTCCACCACCCACACAGGCGGTTACCATTCCATATTTCTTGTTAGCTTTTTTAAGATCATTCAAAACCTGTATGGTAAGCTTGGCTCCGGTACAACCAAGCGGGTGCCCCAAGGCAATTGCACCGCCATTAGGGTTCACAATTTCAGGGTTAAGGCCTGCTTCCCTGATAACAGCTATAGCTTGTGAGGCAAAGGCTTCATTTAATTCAATTGTGTCAATATCTCCCAGGTTCATATTTACCTGCTTCATCACTTTAGGAATAGCGGCAACGGGTCCAATTCCCATAATTCTTGGATCCACGCCGGCGGAAGCGCAAGCAACCAGGCGGCCGATAGGTTTCAGGCCTAGTTGATTCATCAAACGTTCACTCATCACAATCACGAAAGCAGCTCCATCACTGGTTTGGGAAGAATTACCAGCAGTAACCGCACCACCTGCCGCAAAAGCAGGCTTTAACTTAGCTAAAGCCTCTATCGAAGTATCTGCACGGGGTCCTTCATCGGTATCCACCACATAAGTTCTTTTTTGTTTTTTACCTTTTTCATCCAGGTATACTTCTTCCACAGGCATAGGCAAAATGCCTTCCTTTAAAGTACCGCTAGTAATCGCTTTTAATGCTTTTTGATGTGAATGATAGGAAAATTCATCCTGTTCCTCACGGCTTACTTTATATTCTTTGGCCACAGCTTCGGCTGTTAAGCCCATACTCAGATAATAATCAGGATCGTCTTTAGCTATTGAATAAGCGGGCACTGTTTTCCAACCTGCCGTTGGCACCATGCTCATACTTTCTGTACCACCAGCAATAATGCACTCAGCCATACCCATGCGAATCTTGGAAGTAGCAATAGCTATTGTTTCAAGCCCTGAGGCACAATAACGGTTTACTGTCATTCCCGGAACATCGTAACCAATAGCTCTTGCGGCGATAATACGACCAACCTGTAAGCCTTGTTCTGCTTCCGGCACAGCGTTGCCTACAATCACATCATCAACCAGGTTTCTATCCAGTTGAGGTACCGATTCTAATAATCCCTTGATAAGGTCGATGGCCAGATCATCAGGGCGATAAAAGCGGAATCCCCCGCGTTTTGCTTTTCCCACTGCTGTTCTGTATCCCGCTACTATATATGCTTCCTGCATGGTTTAAATATTGAACTTAAAATTAAGCAATTCCTTTAATAGTTGCATCAACAACCAATTTAGAAAAGCTTAAATTCTTCAATTCTTATCTTCGCCAACCCATGTACAAGATCGCCCTAAAGGTTTTATTCCTCTTGCCCGCGGAAACTGCTCACTACTTTTCCATGAACATGCTGAAAGTTTTATGTTCGATTGGCTTCATCAGGAAACTTATTTACAACCAGTTCAGTGTTTTTGATCCCAGTTTATCGAAAAACATTTTTGGGCTGAATTTTAAAAACCCTGTTGGCTTAGGAGCAGGATTTGATAAGAATGCACGATATATAAGAGAATTAGAAACTTTAGGTTTTGGATTCATTGAAATCGGTACTGTTACTCCACGTTCACAGTCGGGTAACGACAAGCCAAGATTATTTCGTTTACCTACCGATAAGGCGCTTATTAACAGAATGGGTTTTAATAATGATGGCGTTGATATTATCGCCTGCAGGTTAAAAACCTGGAAAACCCAAAACTCAAAACTCAGAACCCAGGACTTAAAACTTATTATTGGCGGCAATATTGGCAAGAATAAAACAACCCCGAACGAAGATGCCTGGAAAGATTATGAAATTTGTTTCAGGTCTTTACATCCATATGTTGATTTTTTTGTTGTGAATGTAAGCTCTCCCAATACTCCCGGCCTGCGTGAGCTACAGGAAAAACAAGCCCTTAAAAAAATTCTAACTCATTTGCAGCAGCTGAATCAAAATTTACGGCAACAAAAACCCATTCTTTTAAAAATTGCGCCCGATCTCACCTGGCCACAGATCGATGATGTGATTGATCTGGCCACGGAAATTAATTTAGATGGGCTGGTGGCAACAAATACTACCATTAATAGGACTGGTCTTAAAACGGATCCCTCACAACTCCAAAATATTGGACCTGGTGGTTTAAGTGGTGAACCTTTGCAAAACCGTTCCACTGAAATCACTCTATACATACACGAAAAAACGCGGGGAACGATACCAGTTATTGGCAGTGGCGGAATTTTTACCGGGAAAGATGCCCAGCAAAAATTAACTGCAGGCGCCCAGCTTGTTGAAGTGTGGACCGGCTTTATTTACGAAGGCCCGTTTATTGTAAAAAGAATTTGTAAGGAAATTTTGTAATCACTTATTTACGCAAATGGAACACTTACTTACCACTGAAAGTCTGATCAGTTTTATTGTCCTGGTTATTTTAGAAGTTGTTTTAGGTATTGATAATGTCATTTTCGTAAGCATCATCATTAACAGGCTTAAAAGCGAGAACCGACCTAAGGCCCGCCGGGCGTGGATGATTGGAGGTATTATTACCAGGAGCATTTTGCTCCTGGGACTAACCTGGCTATTGTCACAAAGAGGCAAATTTTTATTCACTTTGTTTGGTAAAGGATTTGACCTGGCAAGTCTTGTAATGCTTGCAGGCGGTTTGTTTCTCATTTACAAATCTGTGAAAGAAATTCATGGGAAACTGGAGGGAGAGAATATGGATGGATATGTAAGCAATCCCACTTATTTATCCCTTGGGCAAGCTATAGTCCAGATCATGCTTATTGATACGGTCTTTTCGTTCGACAGTGTTATTACAGCTGGCGGAACAGCTAAGTATGTCGAGATTATGATCGCTGCAGTAATCATTGCTATGCTGGTTATGTTTTTATTTAGCCCGAAGATCTCAGCTTTTATTCATAAGCATCCCACACTAAAAATGCTGGCCCTTTCCTTTTTAGTAATGATCGGGTTAAGTCTTGTTATTGAGGGATGGGATGCAGAAAGCGCCGGAAATCTTCATTTGAAAAATTACATCTATTTCGGTATGGCCTTTTCGTTTATTGTTGAGGTATTAAATATGGTAATGCGAAAAAAGAATGCAAGGAGAAAAGTTGTACGCTTAAATGAACCCATGTTAAGGACAGAGGAAGAAAATGTATCTGACTCTGCACATTAACTATTGTATATATAGCAAAGCCGCCGCTACAATACCTGCTGTTTCTGTTCTTAATCTTGTTGCCCCTAATGTAACAGGTAGAAAATTATTTTTAATAGCTGATTGAATTTCATCTGGGGTAAAATCACCTTCAGGTCCAATAAGAATGAGTGATGAATAATCGGTAATAATTGGCGAATAATGCGGTAGCGCTTGTTTTTGTTGAGGCAGACAATGTGCAATAAATTTTTTTTGAAATGGGCCCAGTTGAATAGCTTTTGGAAATTCAATAGGTTCATGCAACACCGGCATCCAACACTGTTGTGATTGCAACATAGCACTTACAATAATAGTCTGCATCCTCTCATTCCTGAATTTTTCTTTTTCTGTTCTTTGACACACAAGCGGAATAATCTCGCTAACACCTATCTCCGTTGCTTTCTCAAGAAACCACTCAAAGCGTGAGGAATTTTTGATTAATGAAATAGCAATGCTCACTCTATGTCCTTTGACGTTTTCTTCAGTTAAGGAAGTAATTTTTACACCACATCTTTTCCGATTATTGTCTACAATTTCACCATCTGCTTTTTTTCCTTTACCATTTGTCAATAAAATGCTATCCCCTTTGTTCATGCGCAACACCTGTATCACATATTTTGATGTCTCTTCATCCAAAACAATAGAATTGCTTTCAAGATTTTCAACATAAAAAAAAGGTAAAGCCATATTGCGAAGAAATAAAAAAAGCTCTAATCCTGCGAGCAATAAGGAATAGAGCTTTAGGTATAAAAGAATGGTTAGTACTAAAACGGATCTTCATCACCCTGCAGATCATTCATCTTACTTCCTGTTTGAATGAACATTCTGGCACCACCACCGCTATCAATTCCGGAAACTGGTTTGAAGTTAGAAGGTAAGCCAGTCCCAAAATCACCCCCACCATCTTCCACAAATTTCTGAATATGAAGCAAAGCCCTCAGCTTAATCGTTTCCAATGTGCCATTCCGGTGCTTTGCAATTCTTACATGCGTTTCCCCCCGGTTATTATCACCCATTTCATCCTGGGTAATATCGTAGTACTCGGGACGGTACAGGAACATTACCATATCGGCGTCCTGCTCAATTGCTCCAGATTCGCGCAAGTCGCTCAATTGCGGCATCTTGTTTCCTTCCTTGCGCTTTTCTACCTCACGACTTAACTGCGATAAAGCAATAATAGGCACTTGTAATTCTTTTGCCAAGCCCTTAAGTGACCTGGAAATGGTTGAAATTTCCTGTTCACGGTTTGAGTTTCTGTCTCCGATACCACTCATCAACTGCAAATAGTCAATAATGATCAACCCAATATTACCGGTATTTTTCAAACGCCGGCATTTGGCTCTTAACTCAAAAATATTCAGGGCAGCAGTATCATCAATATAGATGGGTGCCTGCGCCAGGCGCTGAATACCTTTGGCATATAACTGCTTCATTTCATGTTCTTCCATTTTGCCACGGGAGATTTTTTCAAGATGTATCTCGCTTTCCGCGGCAAGAATACGCTGTACTAACTGGCCTGCACTCATCTCCAGGGAAAACAATGCCACCGGTGTGGATTTAGTTGGATGCAAGGCCGCACTGCGGGCAAGATTTAGAGCAAAAGCTGTTTTACCAACTGCAGGACGGGCAGCAAGGATAATAAGGTCAGTATTTTGCCATCCATAGGTTATTCTATCCAGTGAAGGAAATCCGCTGGGTACACCAGTAATGTCTTCGTTTTTGTGACGAAGGTCTTCAATACGCTGGATAGTTTTTACAAGCACCGAATCAATGGACTCATAATTGTTTTTTAAGTGATTACTAGTCACTTCGTAAATCTTGCTTTCTGCCTGATCCAGCAAATCAAAAACATCGGTGCTGTCTTCGTATGCATCAGAAATAATCTCGCCGCTAATGCGTATTAATTCCCGCTGAATAAATTTTTGAAGAACAATCCTGGAGTGGGCTTCAATATTGGCCGAAGAAACAACCGCGTTCGTCAACTTGGTTACATAATAGGGTCCACCTACCAAATCCAATTCTTCCCTTGTCCTCAATTCCTCCACCACCGTCAAAATATCTATAGGTTGACTTTTATTGGCCAGCCCTTGCATAGCCCTATAGATACGCTGGTGTGCATCTACATAAAAACATTCAGGTTTTAGAATTTCCACAACGGCATCAAACGCCTTTTTCTCTAGCATGATGGCGCCCAGTACAGCTTCCTCAAGGTCTTTTGCCTGTGGCGGCACCTTGCCATAGATCATGGTGCTTAAGTCCAGGGGCGTTTTTCTTCTGTTTTTTTTATCGCGGTTGAGGTTAGTAAGATCCATATAGTTTTTCGTCAATAAAGGTTAAACCATTGATTTTTCGATCAATGACCTATGGGGCCTGCAATTAGTTTTGGTATTAATTTATTGTTATGAGTATGTAATCTAAATGTTCCCAGTAAGTCAGACGGCGAATATAAATGCATGCGTAAGTTATAAAATCAAATATTCGATGATTATTTTAATCAACACGATATTCAAGCAACACCAACATCTCCACAGCAGTTATACACAGACCTTTTAGACATATCCACAAAATTGGTTTTTTTCTCGCAGCTTTTGGTCCCTTGTGCACAAATTTTGTCAAGAAATATAAGTGCTCAATATTTTGGCTATGTGGTCTGAACTACAGAATGGACTTTGAGCCCGTTTGTCATTTGCGCTTACGAGTATTTGTGTAATGAAACAGGGACTGGACAAGGAATTGCTGAATTACGTTTTTTAAATGTTACCAACTTTGATAGAGCTATGCCCTTCCGTTGTGCCACGCTTTTGAGCGTTCAAACCCTTACCCAATATGGATCAGCCATTTAATTACCATGGACGGGCACAATAAATTTTTCTGCAAGTGAACGACACAACAAATAGATATAGTTAAGTAAAATCCAGTGCTGCAACAGCTTTCCTTACAAAAACTATCACATAAGTTCCTGATTATCCTGTGGTCTTATCTTTGCTCACTTACAAACTATTTCAATCAATGACGATTTCTTACAAGTGGTTAAGCGAATACCTGCCTGTTCAAATAGAACCTGAACGCCTTTCAAAGATTCTTACATCTGTAGGACTGGAAGTTGAGAGAACGGAGGACTTTGAAGAAGTAAAGGGCGGTTTGAAAGGCCTGGTAATTGGTGAGGTACTACAAACCGAGCAACATCCCAATGCCGATAAATTAAAACTGGCCAAAGTAGCCGTAGGCACAAGTGAACCGTTACAAATTGTTTGCGGCGCTTCCAATGTAGCACAAGGGCAAAAGGTAGTAGTGGCAATGGTTGGCACTACAATTTATCCGTACTCCGGCGAGCCATTAACGATGAAAGTGGCTAAGATTCGCGGGGTGGAAAGCCAGGGAATGATCTGTGCTGAAGATGAGATTGGCCTTGGAACTTCACATGCCGGCATTATGGAATTACCACAGGATGCCCGGGTGGGAACCAGTGCAGAGGAATATTTTCAACCTTACAGTGATATCATTTTTGAAATTGGTTTAACCCCAAACCGCATGGATGCCATGAGCCATTGGGGAGTAGCAAGGGATGTTTGTGCTTACCTGTCACACCACGATAAAAAAGAAGCAAAACCCATTTTGCCACAAAGCCAATTCAAAGTAGATACACCATCCCTGGAAGTTGAGGTAATTGTTGAGAACAAAGCAGCCTGCAAGCGTTACTCCGGAGTATGTATTGCGGGCGTGCAGGTAAAAGAATCACCTAAATGGTTACAGGAACGATTGAAGTCAATTGGCCTTCGCCCCATTAATAATATTGTAGACATCACCAATTTTATTCACCATGAAACAGGGCAGCCACTCCATGCCTTTGATTATGATGCTATAAAAGAAAAAAAGGTAATGGTAAAAACCTTGGCAGACGGAACGCCTTTCACTACGTTAGATGAAAAAGAAAGAAAATTAAGCAGCGAAGATCTAATGATCTGCGATGCCGTTGAACCAATGTGTATAGCGGGGGTGTTTGGAGGTTTGCATAGTGGCGTTACAGAAAAAACAACTAATATTTTTTTAGAGAGTGCCTACTTCGATCCGGTGTTCATCCGCAAAACTTCTTTCCGACATGGATTGCGCACTGATGCGGCTACACGTTTTGAAAAAGGAATTGATATTTCCAACACTGTAAACGTCGCCAAAAGGGCTGCTATATTGATTAAAGAAATAGCAGGAGGCATCATTGCTTCAGATGTTATTGATGTGTACCCCGACCCTCAAGAAAAAAAAGAAGTTTCCATTAAATATCATTACCTGAAAAAACTTAGCGGCAAAAGTTATCATCCGGATACAACAAAAAGCATTTTGCAAAGCCTTGGATTTTCAATCGAAAGAGAAAGTGTAGATACGCTTACAATAGGTGTTCCTTATCATAAGCCGGATGTTTCCTTACCAGCAGATATTGTAGAAGAGGTTTTAAGAATTGATGGTCTTGACAACATTGAAATCCCGGGCAATATCAATATTTCTCCTTCCATTGAAGAAAATTACAAAGCCGAACAATTAAAAGAAAAGATTTCAAATGTTTTGACAGGCCTTGGCTTTACCGAGATATTAACCAACTCCATAACAAACGCTGCTTTTTTTTCCGAAACAGAATTGAAAACGACCGTCCGGTTATTAAATAACCTGAGTAGTGAATTAAATATCATGCGGCCTTCGATGTTGCATACTGCATTGGAAGTAATTTCATTCAACATCAATCGAAAAAATTACAACCTGAAATTTTTTGAGTTTGGCAAAACTTATTCAACACCCGGTGAAGAGAAATACAATGAAGTTTTTCATCTTTCGTTGTACCTCACAGGTCAAATAAATGAAACGCACTGGAAAAACAAAGCTATTGCTTCAGATATTTACTTTATCAAGGGTATTGCCGAAGCCGTCCTTTCAGCTCTTGGCGTAAAAGCCGTTTCGTTTGAAGGTGCAAAAAGCAATGAGTTGCAAACTGGCCTGGTGGCAATAGTAGATGGTAAGAAGGTAGCAGCGTTGGGAAAGGTTGCCAATACATTAGCGTCAAAGTTTGACATTAAACAACCTGTTTTCTTTGCTGACTTCTATTGGGACGAAATTTTAAAATATGCTGGACGGCAGGTACAATTCAAGGAAATTGCCAAATATCCGCCTATGGAAAGAGATTTGGCCATTGTTGTTCCAAAAACTACGAAGTACAAAGAGATCCAGGACCAACTAATCAAATTAAAGCTGGCCAAATTGCAGGAAGTAAGATTGTTTGATGTATTTGAAAGTGAAAAGTTCGGCAAGGATAAAAAATCGATGGCAGTGAACTTTACCTTTTTAGATGAAGAAAAAACATTGACCGACAAAGAAATTGATTCCCTGATGAGTAAGATCATGACTACCTTAGAGAAAGAGCTCAATGCAGAAATAAGAAAATAACGCCTGCCTAATGACCCTGGACCAACAATTCAATTTAATCAATGACAAGCTACAACAACTGTTGAAGCAGCACTCCCGTTTACAAAAAGACAATGAACGGCTAAAACAAGAATTGCAGCAGGCAAAGAATGCAGAAACCGTCACCCAACAAAAACTGGAAGAATTGCAGCAACAAATAATGATACTTAAAGTTTCTTCTGGTGGCCTTAGCACGAAAGACAAAAAAGATTTTGAAAAAAAAATCAATCAATATGTCAAAGAGATTGATAAATGTATTTCATTTTTAAGCGAGTAAAAAAGGTGAGTGGTGATTAAGGAGTGATAAGTTTTACCTATTACCCGATTCCTGCTACCTACCACTAATTATGGACGAACTAATACCTCTCAATCTTCTTATAGGTGATAGAACTTACCGCGTCCGCATCCAACCAAATGATGAAGAAGTGGTACGCAAAACGGTGAAGACAATCAATGATAAACTACTGGAGTTTAAAACACAATTTGCCGGCAAGGATATGCAGGATTACATTGCCATGGTGTTGGTGTGGTTTGCTACAGACCAGAATGCTACTATCTCTAACCAGGTGAACCTGGATAATGTTAGCGGTCGGCTACGCACTTTGGAAAAAATGATTGACGGGGCCTTAGAAGGTTGACGAATTCCTTTATACCTAACTCTTGACGTCAGTTTTATTATTATAATTCTACGGTGATTACTAAATGAAGCCAGATTCCTATTCATGGCTGGCTATATTTGATAATTCGTTTACTAATATATAGAAGCAGGAATTTCTTACAACGTTCTTAGATGTTTTTATTTTTAATTGTAAGGCGTAGCTTTATCAGATACAGATATTAATTAAACCAAAAATGCAAACTGCTTCTAAAAAAATCATCAATGGCTGGGCTATGTATGATTGGGCAAACAGCGCTTACTCATTAGTCATTGTTTCGGTTATATTTCCCAGTTATTTTATTGCTGTTGCACCCGAACGAGTGGAGTTTATCGGGCGTACATTCAACCGGTCTGCTCTGGCCTCTTATATGATCTCCTTTTCTTTTTTCGTAATTGCTATTTTATCGCCCATTCTTTCTTCCATTGCAGATTACAAAGGCAGCAAAAAATTATTCATGCAATTTTTTTGCTACCTCGGCTCAGCGGCCTGTGTGGGACTAACCTTTATGACAAAAGACAATATTTCTTTTGGAATTATTTGTGCCATAGTAGGTGCAATAGGCTTTGGTGGGAGCATTGTTTTTTATAACGCTTACTTGCCTGAAATTGCGGCAGAAGAAGACCAGGACAGGGTTAGCGCTAAGGGATTTGCTTTAGGATATGTGGGCAGCGTCTTGTTAGTGATTTCTTGCCTTACCGTAATTCTAGTAAACGATAACCTGAACATGGGCTGGGGACCATGGCCCGTTCGTTTATCTTTTTTAACGGTTGGACTTTGGTGGGCAGGCTTTGCTCAAATAACTTTTAATCGTCTGCCTGCTTCCAGGCCGTCCCAACAACACCCGGAACATAACATTTTGGTGAATGGCTTTTATGAATTGAAAAAAGTGTGGAACCTGTTTCAACATCATCCCATCACTAAACGGTTCCTGGTAAGTTATTTCTTCTATAACATGGGCGTTCAAACGGTGATGTACCTGGCCCCTTATTTTGCCTCTGATGAGTTAAAGCTTGAATCTTCACAACTGATGATCACCATTGTAATTATTCAACTGGTGGCAATTGCCGGGGCTCTTTTGTTTTCAAGGTTATCGAGACGCACCGGAAATATTTTTACCCTGGGCGTCATCATCATCATCTGGATTGGCATTTGCGTATTTGCCTATTTTGTACAAACGGCTATGCAGTTTTATTTACTTGCCTTTTGCGTGGGAATGGTTATGGGCGGAATTCAGTCCATGTCACGATCCACCTACTCCAAACTTTTGCCACCCACAAAGGATACAGCTTCATTTTTTAGTTTCTATGATATCTGTGAAAAAATCGGACTGGTTCTAGGCACCTTGACGTTTGGTTATATAGGCGAATTTTTGGGTGGCATGAGATATTCGGTAGTCGCTTTAATGATATTCTTTATAATTGGAGGCATTTTGTTGTTATTTGTTGACCCTAAACGAAAAAGCGTTGTAGCAGCATGAACCTTTATTCGATAAACACCGGTTATTTCAAATTGGATGGTGGAGCAATGTTTGGCGTGGTTCCTAAAAGCATTTGGAACAAGATCAATCCTTCTGATGAAAATAATTTGTGTAATTGGGCGTTACGCAGCTTATTGATTGAAGATGGCAAACGTTTAATTCTGATTGATACCGGAATTGGCAATAAGCAGGATGTAAAGTTTTTCAGCCATTATTACTTGCATGGAAATGATACCCTAGAAAAATCTTTAGCAAAGTATGGCTTTAGCAAGAAGGATATAACAGATGTTATATTAACCCATCTTCATTTCGACCATTGCGGTGGGTCAATAATAAGAGAAAGAGATAAATTAGTCCCTGCCTTTAAAAACGCTATTTACTGGAGCAATGAAAAACATTGGCAATGGGCAATACATCCAAATGATAGGGAAAAAGCTTCTTTCTTAAAAGAGAATATTTTACCAATGGAAGAAAGCGGGCAACTAAAGTGTGTTGAAACGCCACCTCAACAAGATGATTTTCTAAGCTCCGCTCTTTTCAATGATATACTTTCGCTGCGCTTTGTTAATGGACATACCGAGGCAATGATGCTCCCACAGGTTACATACAAAGGCCGAACCATTGTATACATGGCTGATCTTTTACCTTCCGCCGGACATATTCCTATTCCCTATGTGATGGCTTATGATATGTTTCCTCTAACAACTTTGCAGGAAAAGAAGTTATTTTTAAATGAAGCTGCGCTAAACAATTATATTTTATTCTTTGAACACGATCCGCTGATTGAATGTTGTGATCTGAAACAAACAGAAAAAGGTATAAAACCAGGGAATTATTTTAAGTTAACAAACATCGTTTGAATTTGTAAGAGTTTTATATCTCCCCGTTTCGCTTTGTGAAAATTTTGATGTTTAACAATAATATGCTTCCAATAATAGCCGGAAGAACAAGGTTAATAAACCAAACGGTAATTGAAGTCAACCCGATTCCGAGGCTGTTAGCGGAGAACATACCCATCAGCTTTAAACTTACTTCACCTCTTACACCTACTTCAATTAATGCAATAGAAGGCACTACAGCCATTGTTAAAAAGACTAAGCTCATTACCCAGGCTATGATAAGTGCAGAAACGTTTACCTCAAATAAATAAAAAACGAGAATATACTGAATTACAAATACAAGATATCTGAAGAAAGACAGTAAAAGTATCTGTGATAAAAGTTTTAATTGAAAACCCTGAAGTGACTCGATAAGATAGAAGTAGCTTTTATTTTTGATCCAGCGCCGAAACAAAAAAATTATTCCAGCCACGTTAAAATATAACAAAGTAAGAATGATAACCAGGAAAACTAACGCGTACAAAATAACAATGTACCAACCGTCTGCATGAGGATAGGCATACAGGAAGTGTTTCTTCAGAACAACCAATCCTATGATACCTGCAAAAAAAGTTGTAAGCACCTGGGCAAAACTTCCAACCAGGGTTACTGAAATCGTTTTCAACCTTGATCCTTCCGGCAGGTAAAGAACTCTTCCCAGGTATTCCCCTATCCTGTTAGGCATGGTAACAGAAAAAGTTACTCCCGATAATACCGCTTTAAAAGACTGTACAAAACTAACGGGGTAAATACGTGCTACTAACAATTTCCACTTCCAGGCTTCTATGCCCCAGTTAACAAAAATGAGAAGCAGCGCTGCAATGAGATAAAAAAATTGAACGGACTCAAAAGAGCGCTTAATTTGCTGCCATGAAACCTGCAGATGGGGCTGGCTTATTATATTTCTGTATATAGAAAAAGCAAGCCAGGCAAACAACAAAGGACCGAAAAAATAATTGATGAAGATTTTGATACTTTTGTTCACCTGCATTGCAGTAAAAATAACCACCTCCTTGCAAAAGCCAGTGATAATATTAGGAATTGATCCGGGTACCCTTGTAATGGGCTATAGTATAATTGAAGCCTGTAACAATACATTTTCCGTCAAAGAAATTGATGTACTAAAATTAGCTTCCACTTTAGACCATTATAAACGGTTGCAAAAGATTCATCGGCGTATAACCGAATTAGTTGAAAGATTTTCTCCACACGAATGCGCTATCGAAGCTCCGTTCTTTGGTAAAAACGTACAGAGTATGCTAAAGTTGGGAAGAGCACAAGGAGTAGCAATTGCCGCCGCTATGGACAGGAATATACCGGTTACAGAATATTCTCCCAGAAAAATAAAACAGTCTATTACAGGTAATGGTAACGCTAATAAAGAGCAGGTTTGGAACATGCTGCAACGAATTACTTTATTACCGGATAAACCAAAATATTTTGATGCCACGGACGCATTAGCTGTAGCTATTTGTCATCACTTTGGCAGTAAAGTACCAGTCGCAAAATCTACAACGACTATTAAAAAAACTAGAAAAGCAAGTTGGGAAGCATTTGCAAGACAAAATCCAGGAAGGGTTTTATAAATGTGCTAGAATCTTACGTTGTACCTTCTGCAAGTCATCATCAGCAGCTTTTGTCTTTGGCTGGGTAAAGTTTAAATCATTAGAAGAATTGATGGGAACTAAATGCATATGTGCATGTGGCACTTCCAAACCTATTACACTTATACCGCAGCGATTGCAATTGAAAGAACTTTCAATGGCCTTTGCAATAGGTTTTGCAAAAACTAACATGTCGGCCAGAAAATCCTCAGGCAGATCAAATAAATTGTCTGTTTCTTTTTTTGGTATAACTAATACATGACCCTCTCTCAGGGGAAAAACGTCTAAGAACGCAAAAAATTTATCGTTCTCTGCAATCTTATAGCTAGGGATGTCACCGGCAATGATTTTAGAAAAGATAGTCATGATTTGAAAATTAAAGAATATGCCGTGTGCCGTAGAACAGGTTTCTGCACATTAGCATCCTGGCATATTAGATACTGATATCTTCTACTTTAAATTTAATAACGCCTGCTGGTGCAGTAACTTCTGCCACATCGCCAATTTGTTTGCCAAGCAGCCCTTTACCTATAGGTGAAGTATAAGAGATTTTGCCAGCTTTTAGATCTGCTTCTTTCTCACTTACAATTTGATAAGTAACCTGTTTTTTTGTGTTAAGGTTCGTTACTTTAACCTTGGTTAAAATAGAAACTTTGCTGGTATCGATTGTAGATTCGTCCACAATTCTGGCGGTAGCAACCTGGCCCTCAAGGTTAGCTATTTTTGCTTCCAATAATCCCTGCGCTTCTTTTGCCGCATCGTATTCGGCATTTTCTTTAAGGTCGCCCTTTTCCCTGGCCTCTGCAATAGCTCTTGAAGCAGCCGGACGTTCCACACCCCTCAAATGCTGTAATTCAGCTTTCATTTGCTCAAGGGTCTCTTTAGTCACGTATTGAATTCCACTCATAATAAATAAGTTTAGACAACAAGAAAAAAATAGCAACGCCCCGTTTTACCGAAGCGTTGCATACATTGTTGTAAAGATAGTCAGATTTGAATATCTGGTAAAAATCTATAT
>Ga0126307_10001485_pt1 | contig 15478 bp, 9 predicted proteins | sample Plot28_FD_89955 | JGI IMG/M metagenome (GOLD analysis project Ga0126307, IMG submission 89955) | Serpentine soil microbial communities from UC McLaughlin Reserve, CA, USA - Plot28 | ecosystem: Environmental > Terrestrial > Soil > Grasslands | place: USA: UC McLaughlin Reserve, Lake County... | reverse complement strand
CGGCGCCGGAGAAGTTGAACACACACGCCAGCATCGAACCGTCGTCGCCGAACCGCAGGAAGCTCAGGACGTTGTTGGCGGAGTCGTTGGCGTCGATCCATGAATAGCCCTCCGGGTTGGCGTCTCGCGACCACAGGGCCCGCCGGGTTCGATAGACGTCGTTCATGTCGTGGACAAACCGCTGAATCCCCGTGGAGAAGCTGTTCTCGCCGAGCTGGTACCAGTCGACGCCGCGTTCCTCCGACCATTCCGCGCGCTGCCCGAACTCCTGTCCCATGAACAGCAGTTGCTTGCCGGGGTGCGCCCACTGATAGGCCAGCAGTCCGCGCATCCCTGCTGCCTTCACGTGGTCGTTGCCGGGCATGCGACCCCACAACGTGCCCTTGCCGTGCACCACCTCGTCGTGGCTGATCGGCAGCACGAAGTTCTCGCTGAACGCGTACAGCATCGAGAACGTGATCTCGTGGTGGTGGTAGCTGCGGTGTATCGGGTCGCGCTTGATGAACTCCAGGGTGTCGTTCATCCAGCCCATATTCCACTTCATCGAGAAGCCAAGGCCACCAAGGTTTGTCGGACGCGTGACGCCGGGCCACGACGTCGACTCCTCGGCGACGGTGACGATCCCTGGCGCCACTTTGTGCACCGTCGCGTTCATTTCCTGTAGGAACTGCACGGCCTCGAGGTTCTCCCGACCGCCGTAGATGTTCGGCGTCCAGCCACCCTCCGGCCGCGAGTAGTCGAGGTAGAGCATCGAGGCGACCGCGTCGACCCGCAGCCCGTCGATGTGGAACTCCTGCAGCCAGTACAGCGCGTTGGCGACCAGGAAGTTGCGCACCTCGGACCTGCCGAAGTCGAATACATAGGTGCCCCAGTCGAGCTGCTCGCCGCGGCGCGGATCGGAGTGCTCGTACAGCGGGGTGCCGTCGAAGCGGCCCAGCGCCCAAGAGTCCTTGGGGAAATGCGCAGGCACCCAGTCCATGATCACGCCGATGCCGGCCTGGTGGAGCCTGTCGACCAGGTACCGGAATTCATCGGGCGTGCCCAGCCGCGACGTCGGCGCGTAATACGACGTGACCTGATAGCCCCACGAACCTCCGAAAGGATGCTCCGCCACCGGCATCAGTTCCACGTGCGTGAAACCTTGGGAGACAACATATTCAGTCAGCTCGTCGGCCAGCTGGCGATAGCTCAGGCCTGGTCGCCACGACATCGGGTGCACCTCGTAGGTGCTCATCGGCTCGAACACCGGATTCTGCCGTGTGCGCTTGGTCATCCAGTCGTTGTCGCCCCAGGTGTAGGAACTCGTGGTCACCTTCGACGCCGTCTGCGGCGGCACCTCGGTGGCGAACGCCATCGGGTCGGCGCGATCGGAGATCGAGCCGTCCGCGCCGTGCACGCGGAACTTGTAGAGACCGCCGACTTCGAAGCCGGGCCAGAACACCTCCCACACGCCCGTCGAACCGAGCACACGCAACTGGGCCTCGTTGCCGTCCCAGTGATTGAATTCACCGATCAGACTGACGCCCTTGGCATTCGGCGCCCACACCGCGAAGGAGACTCCATCGACGACTCCGTCGGGTGTGGTGAAGCTACGCGGATGGGCTCCCAGGATCTCCCACAGCCGCTCGTGACGGCCCTCGGAAAACAGATGCAGGTCCACCTCGCCGAGCGTGGGCAAGAACCGATAGGCGTCGCCGACGGCGTGGGTGTGGGTCGTACCGTCCGCGTCGGGATAGCTGATTTCGAGCCGGTAATCCACCAGATTCGTGAACGGCAGTGCCGCCGCGAAAACGCCGGCCTCGATGTGCTGGAACCCATAGCGCTCGCCGCCGACGATCGCCACCACCTCGACAGCGTGTGGCCGGTAGGCCCGAATCACGGTGTGATCGCCGTATTCGTGTGCCCCCAGAACCGAATGCGGGTCGTGGTGTTCACCGCCGAGCAGGCGGTTGAGGTCGGCCGTGTGCGGCCGCAGGTGCGGGCTGGTGCGTTGATTGGTCCGCGTCATTCTGGTCACTCCCTACGCAGCAGTTTGAGTCGTTGGTCTGCGGGTACCTGGGGCATGTTCAGCACATGGGCCACCGCCCTTGCGGGGTCGATGCGGACGTAATTCGCCTGCCCCCATTGGTATTCATCGCCGGTGATCTCGTCACGGACCCAGAAGCGGTCGTAGGGTTCCATCCCCAATGCGCCCATATCCAACCAGAGTGTGGCCTCTTCGGGACCGAAGGGGTTGAGTGTCACCACCACGAGCACCTGATCACCGGTGGCCGGGTCGAACTTGCTGTAGGCCAGCAGCGCATCGTTGTCGGGATGGTGGAACCTGATCGTCCGCAATTCGTGGAGCGCGGGGTGCACCCGGCGAATCTCGTTGAGTCGCGTCAGGAATGGCTCCAGCGATTCACTGTCGGCCAGTGCGGCATCGAAGTCGCGCGGACGCAGTTCGTACTTTTCTGAGTTCAGATATTCCTCACTACCTTCCCGAACCGGCCGGTGTTCGAACAGTTCGTAACCCGAGTACACGCCCCACGCCGAGCTCATCGTCGAGGCCAGCACGGCACGGATCGCGAACATACCCGGACCACCGTGCTGCAGGCTCTCGTGCAGGATGTCGGGTGTATTGACGAACAGGTTCGGCCGGGCGTAGTCGGCGTGCTCGGCGATCTGCTGGCCGAACTCGGTGAGCTCCCACTTGGCTGTCCGCCACGTGAAGTACGTGTAGGACTGTGTGAAGCCGAGTTTGGCCAGCCCATACAGCCGTGCAGGGCGGGTGAAGGCCTCCGACAGGAACAGCACGCCGGGATCCTCGTTCTTCACCTCGCCGATCAGCCAAGCCCAGAAGTTCGGCGGCTTGGTATGCGGGTTGTCGACGCGAAACACCTTGACGCCGTGGGCTATCCAGTACCGAACCACGCGAAGGACTTCCTCGTACAGCCCGGTCGGATCGTTGTCGAAGTTCAACGGGTAGATGTCCTGGTACTTCTTCGGCGGATTTTCCGCGTAGGCGATCGTGCCGTCGGGCAGCACGGTGAACCATTCGGGGTGGTTCCGTGCCCATGGGTGGTCGGGCGCGCACTGCAGCGCGAGGTCCAGTGACACCTCCATGCCGTCGTCGCGGGCGGCCGCGACGAAGTCGTCGAAGTCCTCGATCGTGCCCAACTTCGGGTGCACGGCGTCGTGCCCGCCTTCGTCGCTGCCAATCGCCCACGGTGAGCCGACGTCGTTCGGTGCGGCGGTCACGCTGTTGTTTTGGCCCTTGCGGTGCACTTTGCCGATCGGATGGATCGGCGGCAGGTAGACCACGTCGAACCCCATTTTGGCGATGCGCGGCAGCGCTTTGGTGGCCGTCGCGAAGGTGCCGTGCACTGGGTTGCCCTTGGCGTCCCATCCGCCCGTTGATCGCGGAAAGATCTCATACCACGAGCTGAACCGAGCCAGCGGCCGATCCACCCAGACGCCGTATTGCTCGCCGCGGGTGACCAATTCGCGCAGCGGATACTGCTCCAGCATCTCGGTCACCTCGGGCGACAGCGCGGCGCCGGCGCGAGTGAACGGGTCACCGGGCTCACGTAGCCCGGCCGCCGCATCGATCAGGGGATAGCGGTCCTGGCGGGGCGCACCTGTCGCGGCGCGTTCCAGCAGCCGGGCGCCGAGGAGCAGGTCGTTGGACAGCTCGCCTTCGCTTTGGCCTGCGTCGAGTTTGACCGTCACGTTCTTGCGCCACGTCGCGATGGGGTCTCCCCAGCCGTCCACCCGGAAGGTCCACAAGCCGACGCAGTCGGGGCTGAAGGTGCCGTGGAACACGTCGGGTGTTCGGCCCGTCGACATCGCCAGCAGCTGTGGCTTCTTACGCGGAGGCTGGCTGACCACCTCCGCGATCGGCACCGCTTCTGCTGTCTTGGCTCGCCCGGGTGGATCCTCGGCCAACTTCGGATACGCCGTGCCGTGATAGCGCACCACGAGCGTCGCCGCGACCGCGTCGTGGCCCTCGCGCCACACCGTCGCCTGAACCGGGACGATCTCGCCGACGACGGCCTTGGCCGGAAAGCGCCCGCCGGAAACTACGGGTGCGACGTCATCGATCTCGATACGGCCGGCCACCCCACCACTCCTTACACTGGCGCGGCCGCAGAGGTTGCTGTGTGCCACCACCGGCGCGGCCGCTGTGCTTATCGTCTGGTCTCGAAATAAAAGCCTCTTGAAACTCCTGGGCGCCCTATACCCACCGTAGTGGTCGGCCCAACCCAACGGAGGTGAAGCGATCACCACACCGCACTGCGGTGCGCCGATTAGTCAGTAAGGTTTAGTCGCGTGAAGGCCCTCCGTCGGTTCACCGTCCGCGCACATCTGCCCGATCCTCTGACCGCGCTCGAACGTCTTTCGATCAACCTGCGCTGGTCGTGGGACAAGCCCACCCAGGACCTGTTCGCGGCCATCGATGCCGAGCTGTGGAAGCAGGTCGGACACGACCCTGTGGCGTTGCTGGGGCAGGTCGCCCCGAAGCGGTTGGACAAGCTGGCCGAGGACGAGTCATTCCTGCGCCGCCTCGACGAGCTGGCCGCTGACCTCGACGACTACCTGAGCCGGCCGCTGTGGTACCAGCAGCAGTCCGAGGAAGGCGCGCAGCTGCCGAACGGCATCGCGTACTTCTCGATGGAGTTCGGCGTTGCCGAGGTGCTGCCGAACTACTCCGGTGGCTTGGGCATTCTGGCGGGCGATCACCTGAAGTCCGCGTCGGACCTGGGCCTTCCGCTGATCGCGGTGGGGCTGTACTACCGCTCGGGCTATTTCCGGCAGTCACTGACAGCCGACGGTTGGCAGCACGAGAACTATCCGTCGCTGGATCCGCAGGGCCTTCCGCTGCGGCTGCTGACCGACCAGGACGACAACCCCGTGCTGGTCGAGTTGGCGCTGCCCGACTCCGCACAGTTGCGGGCGTACGTGTGGATCGCGCAGGTGGGCCGAATCCCTTTGTTGCTGTTGGATTCCGACATCCCCGAGAACGAGCACGATTTGCGCGGTGTCACCGACCGGCTCTATGGCGGTGACCAGGAGCACCGGATCAAGCAGGAGATCCTGGCAGGCATCGGCGGGGTGCGCGCGATCCGCGCGTTCACCGAAGTGGAGGGCCTGCCTGCACCCGAGGTGTTCCACATGAACGAGGGGCACGCCGGTTTCTTGGGCGTCGAACGCATCCGCGAATTGATCGACGCCGGGCTGGACTTCGACACCGCGCTGACGGTGGTGCGGTCGTCGACTGTGTTCACAACGCACACGCCGGTGCCCGCAGGCATCGACCGGTTCCCGGTGGAAATGGTGAAGCGGTACTTCGTCGGCACTTCCGATGAGCGCTCGCGCGAAGAGCATCGATCCAGCGGGCCCTCCGATTCAACCTCACGGCTGCTGCCCGGCGTGCCGCTGGACCGGATCATCGCCTTCGGCGAGGAGGACGACCCGTCGAAGTTCAACATGGCGCACATGGGCATGCGGCTCGCGCAGCGCGCCAACGGGGTGTCGCTGCTGCACGGGCGGGTCAGCCGTTACATGTTCAACGAGCTTTGGCCGGGATTCGACCCGAACGAGGTGCCGATCGGGTCCATCACCAACGGTGTGCACGGGCCGACGTGGGCGGCGCCGCAGTGGATGGAGCTTGGCCGCGAACTGCTCGACAGCAAAGACCTCGGCTCGTTGAACGAGCCCGAGACGTGGCAGCGGCTGCAGCAGGTCGATACGGGACGCATCTGGGGGATCCGCTCGCAGCTGCGTCAGGCCCTGGTCGAAGACGTGCGGGCCCGGGTGCGGCGATCGTGGCTGGAGCGGGGTGCCTCCGATGCCGAATTGGGTTGGATTTCAACCGCTTTCGATCCCGACGTGTTGACTATCGGGTTCGCCCGTCGGGTGCCGACGTACAAGCGGCTGACGCTGATGTTGCGCGACGAGGACCGGCTGGAGAAGCTGCTGCTCGACGAGAAGCGTCCGATTCAGCTGATCGTGGCAGGCAAGTCGCACCCCGCCGACGACGGCGGCAAGGCGCTGATCCAGCAGGTGGTGCGCTTCGCCGACCGGCCGGAGGTGCGGCACCGGATCGCGTTCCTGCCCGACTACGACATGTCGATGGCGCGTCAGCTGTACTACGGATGCGATGTCTGGCTGAACAACCCGCTGCGGCCGCTGGAGGCGTGCGGCACGTCGGGGATGAAGAGCGCGCTGAACGGTGGGCTGAACCTGTCGATCCGCGACGGTTGGTGGGACGAGTGGTACGACGGCGAGAACGGCTGGGAGATCCCGACCGCCGACGGATTGCTCGACGAGGGCCGCCGCGATGACATCGAGGCCGCCGCTCTCTATGACCTTCTCGAGCACTCGGTGGCGGCGAGGTTCTACGACCGCGACGACCGCGGCGTGCCGACGCGCTGGGTGGAAATGGTGCGTCACACGCTGATGGCGCTCGGGCCGAAAGTCCTGGCATCCCGGATGGTGCGCGACTACACGGAGCGCTACTACGCGCCCGCGGCACAATCGCTGCGCAAGACCGTCGAACCCGGCGCGGATGGGGAGCCGTTCGGCGCGGCACGGGAGCTGGCCGCGTACCGTCTGCGCGCTCAGGAGGCCTGGCGGAAGATCCAGATCACCGACGTCGACAGCTACGGCCTTCCGGACACGCCGCTGCTGGGCTCCGAGCTCACGCTGACTGCGACTGTGCACCTGGCCGGCCTGCGACCCGACGAGGTGGTGGTCCAGGCAGCGCTCGGCCGTGTCGACGCCAGCGACGCGCTGGTCGATCCGGTCACGGTGCCGATGGAGCACACCGGGACAGCCGACGGCGGCAACGAAGTGTTCTCGACGACGACACCGCTGCCCGTGGCTGGCCCCGTCGGGTACACGGTGCGGGTGTTGCCGAGTCACCCGTTGCTGGCCTGCGACAACGAACTCGGCCTCGTCACGCTGGCGTGAGCGCTGCCCTCAAGGTTGCGATAGACGGCGGGCCGTACGCGCTGGCGGCAGGTCCGGACGGCTCGGACGTCGTCACGATCGACCTTCCGCCAGGCAGCGAGCCGCATGGCTTGGCGATCGACCCCGACGGCGCCCCGTGGGTCGCGCTCGAGTCGGGGTTCGTGCTGCGAATGCCCACCTGACACGACGAACTCATCCTGGTCACACTCGGACAAGGACTGGCGCAAGAGGGACCCCCCTTCGCAAGGGGCTGCGCCGTCGGGTAATGATCCTAGGCAGTTCAAGTCTTGGCCCGAGGAGGCTGCGTCGTGCTGGTACGTCCCCTGGCCATGCTCACTGCATGCATGGTGACCTGCGCTTTGGCCATGCCGATCGCGTCCGCCGAGCCCGACGTTGAGCCGGTGACCGCCGACGCACCGCCGGCCGAGGTCGCTTTGCCCCCACCCGAAGCTGCCCCGGTCGACGACGGCCGGGTGGAATCATCGCCGCCGAAGACGACGAACTCACCGGACGGGTGGACTCTCACGCTTTCGGCCAAGGATGAAGTGCAGCGGGTGATCGCGCCGCTGACGACTGCGATCTCGTCGCGGGAATACGAGGTCGGCGGCACATACAACGGCTCGCTGGTCGGGCCCGAAGAGAACGAACCGCCGGAGGGCACGCTCGAGGTCGGCTATCAGATCGGCTGCGGGATCGACATGAGCACGTCCAACGGTGTCTCGCTGACGGGCACGATGGGGCTCAACCCATCGATTGGACTCATTGGCACCGACGTCATCTCGCCGTTCCCGGAAGGCATCGTTCCAGGGCTTGGCGGAAACATCGGCGGCGGTGTGACGGTCGGTCTCAAGCCCGGGCTCATCAACACCATCCCGGTGTCGAAGAAGGAGTTCAAGGGTGACAAGCCCTGGATCATGATCGACGGATTCCACATCAAGATCGACGGCTGCGTGGGCGAGTCGTTCATCCGCTCGTATGCATTTCTGACCCGGTCGACGGATATGTCTGACGCGGTCTCGGCGCGGTACGGAGTGACCAAGAAGGTGTAACGCCATCTTTGCGCCGAGACCGACGTTTTGGTGAATTCCGCTCGCACTTATCTGTGTTGAGGGCCCCCGTAAAGGGGTGAAGTCGATGGATTTTTGCACTTGAGTCCTCGTCGACGGCCCATGCCTTGAGCGGTTGACCGTGGTCGGGGGTCACAGGTGGAGCGCCCGCAGCGCTAGCGAGGACGAACGACCTTGACGCCGACGCGGTCGACCGGATGCTGTTCGGCGGGGCGACGAGGATCTGCTGGTGTTTCAAGTCATGTGCTGCCTCCGTGGTGTGCGGTGTTGCTGTTGGGGGCGTGCCGGCGCCCAGACTTATCTGGGTGCGCGGACGAGGTCCGGCGACATGATGAGGATGGGGTGCCCGGCGCGCAGGCTGGGTGAGGATGCGGCCGCTCAGTCTTTCCAGGACATCCACCGCGGGTATGGGTGGCGACAGTGCGAGTTAGGGAGCTAGCCGCAGGCATCAGATGATTGGCGGGCACGGCACGCGCACAGTGCATTTCAGGCGACCTGGTGCTGCGGGGCTGGCGGCGCCAGTGCGGCGTCACCCAACTCGCGCAGGGTGTGATAGCAGCGGCACAGCAGCTTACGTTCGACCGCCAACGTTGGGTTTTTGCCGCTAGTTTGTCTCTTGCCGCGCATCCGCTGGGCCACCTGATGGTAGTAGGCGTAATCCGGCGAGCCGGAGCGCACAGCGCACTTAGCCGCCTCAAACGCCGCCCACCGCAGCGCCGGTGAGCCCTGCTTGGATAAATGCCCCGGCGAACGTTTGCCGTCGGAGGAATACACGGTGACATCGAGGCCGGCAAAACGCACCACCTGGTCGGAACTGGAGAACCGGCGCGCGTCGCCGATCTCAGCCCAGATGATCGCCGCGCACAACCAGCCCACCCCGTAATGGCGGGCCTGCAGGGCCCGGCAACCGGGCTGACGCTTCGCAAAGCCCACCAATTCTGTTCGTACCGGCTCGATTTCGTCGGTGAGCTCATCGATGCGACGCAGCGCTGCCTCGACATAGCGGCGCCCCGCCGCAGAGAGCTCGGCGGTGGCCAGTCCATCGCGGGCGGTCTGTGAGAGCAGCGCCGTGATCGGCGGACAGCCCTGATGGAACAGCTGGGCGTGAATGCGCTGCTGCCAGGCGCGGCGTTCGTCCATCAACGCGCAGTACAACCGGCCCAGCGTGCGCACCTCCAGCACATGCGGCGGTGGGATCGCCGACTCCGGCAACCGGCCCTCCCACAACAGCGTGCGCAACAGGCGAGCGTCGGTGCGATCACTTTTGGCCCGTTTCTTCGGCCCCCGCAACCCAGCGGCCTCGGCCGGGTCAGCCAGATGCGCCACCGCCCCGACCCCCGCTAGCTCCTCTGCGACATACCGCCACCCGGTGCAGCCCTCCAGGGCGAACTCCCCATCGCCGTTCGGGCAGTGCTCAGCCAGCCAGCTCCGCAACATCTTCCGGGTGCCCGGACGGATCTGGCCCGAACATATCTCCCCGGTTTCGGTGTCCACGTAGTCGAATGTCAACTGCTTCCGATGCACGTCGAAGCCGCCTACGATCGTCATTGGACCTCCTCGAGCTCCTGAAAATTTCTCTGACGCAATTAGCGTGCGTCCGAGCCGAGGGGGTCCTCAACACATCTCATCTTTCTCGCCCAAACGTGAGTTTCGGCGAAATCTAGCTCAGGGGAAGCGCTTGAAGCAGCGGTCCTGGTCGCCGAGCACGCCGACGCGGAACGCGTCGATCCTCGAGAAGCCGGACGGTACCGATTCCCCATTGACATCGCTGGCGGCCAGGCCGTTGGTCAAGATGCCCGATACCGCCTCGTCGACGTCGCCGGCCGTCAGCGCGATGGTGTTGCCGTCGGGCGTGGTGACGTTTTTCGACATCTTGACGGTGGCCACGCCGGTGAGGCAGGCGGTGCGCAGCGCGGCCTCGGCGTTGTCGAGCACTACGCCGCCGCGCTCGTGCTGAATTGCTTGCATGTAGCGCGAGACCAGCACCGAGTAGGCGGTGTTGTCGCCGCTGGCCAGGCCGCCGTCTTCGCTGTCGGATTGGGTGCCCATCACCTCTAGCTCGGCCAGGTCGACGACGATCGTGTTGGTGGCCGGACAGTACGAGGCCGGCGGGCTGGGCCTCGCGACCGGGCAACCCTGGGCTTCGGCGGCCTTGAAGCTCAGCCGCGGCGGTTTGGCCGGCGAGAACATGACGCCCATCGCGTCGATGATCGAGCGCACCGACTCCTCGCTGACCGGCAATTCACCGGTCTGATCCTCGGGCAGCAGCACGGGCAGGTCACCGCGGCGCTGGCCGATCTCGCGCATGTCGACTGCCGCGCAGGCCGAGGGCCCGTCGGTGAAGCCGAACTGGAACGCGGAGAGCCGCTCAAACGCGGAGCCGTGTTCGTCGAAGCCGACTTCGGGGTCACCCTCGCTCAGCAGCGGATCGCGGAACGCGATCACCGCCGCGAGCACGTTGTTCAGGCCTTCACCGGTGGACAGCGTGAAGCGCGGCGATTTGTCCTCGGCGACCCAGCGCATGTACGCCCCCGCGAAGCAATCGGCTTGTTGCTCGGCCACCAGCGTCGGCGTGTCTTCGCTTTTCAGCCCGGCCTGGTGCTGCACGGCGTGGCCGTATTCGTGCGCGAGCACCATCGTCATGCCCATGTCCCCGTATGACTTTCGCAGCGCGGGCAGCAACTCGCCGCGGTCCCAGCCAATGGTCTCGTCGTCGTAGCAGAAGGCGGCGTTCACGAGCCCGTAGGTGTCCTCGTCGCAGAACGGGGTGTCGTCGAACCCGTTGGCGTCCCACGAGATCAGCGCCTTCACCGGACTGAATTGGCCGTCGAACGTCTCGCTGTAGGCGTTGCTCCAGTATTCCTCGATGTCGCTGACCGCATTGGCGGCCAGTTCGTCGATCTGCCCGTTGTCGGTTCCGTCTACGTCGCGGACCGGGCTGTGTGCGTCGGGCCGCAGGCCGGTGGGTCCGTCGCTGGCCGGCATCCCTGCGACGTGGAACGGGTCGTCGAACACCGAAACCGCTTGGCCCTGAAGGGTTGTGGTACACCCCGCGACGAGCACCGCCGAGCACGTCGCGATCACGGCACGTACCACCCGGCGTCGGCTCATGCACGCAGGATAGTGAATGGAATCAGCTCGTGCGCAGGCGTTCGAGTGCCTGACGCACCCGAACTGAGTCAGTCGTCGCCCAGAACGGCGGCAACGACGCACGCAGGAATCCGCCGTAGCGGGCCGTTGCCATCCGCGAGTCGAGCACCGCGACGACGCCGCGGTCATCGACCCCGCGCAGCAGGCGGCCGGCGCCCTGCGCCAACAGCAGGGCCGCGTGGCTGGCGGCGACGGCCATGAACCCGTTGCCACCGCGGGCAGCGATCGCGCGCTGCCGTGCGGTCAGCAGCGGATCGTCGGGCCGGGGGAACGGGATGCGGTCGATGAGCACCAGCGACAGGGACGGGCCGGGCACGTCAACCCCCTGCCACAGCGAGAGTGTGCCGAAAAGCGACGTCTCGGCATCGTCGGCGAACCGCCGAACCAACGCCGATGTGGTGTCCTCGCCCTGGCACAGCACCGCGGTGTCAAGCCGTTCCCGCATGATCTCGGCTGCGGCCTTGGCGGCACGCATCGATGAGAACAAGCCGAGCGTGCGGCCGCCCGCGGCAGTGATCAGCGCGGCGATCTCAGCGAGTTGCTCGGCCGAGCCGGTGCCGTCGCGCCCTGGCGGCGGTAGGTGCGCCGCGACGTAGAGGATTCCCGACTTGGCGTGTTCGAACGGCGAACCGACGTCGATGCCGCGCCAGTTTGCATCTTTGTCGCCACCGGTCAGTCCCCACGCCGAGGCCATCGCGTCGAACGTGCCGCCGATCGTCAGCGTCGCCGAGGTCAGCACGGCCGTCGAGCGCTCAAACAGCCTGCCGCGCAACAATCCTGCCACCGACAGGGGCGCGACCCTCAGCACCGCGCGCACGCTCCCACGGTTGTCCTCATGGTCGAGCCACACCACGTCGGTGCGGTCGGGGATGGCCGGCACGAACGACGAAAGGATGCGTGTCGCGGTGTCGCTGATGTCGCTCAGCGCTGTCACCGCTTCGGCGCGCGCCGACGCCGCCTTCGGGTCGCTCGGCGCGGTGTCGATCGCCGAACGGGCCCGGCTCGCGGCGTCGCGCAGCGCAGTCAGGTAGGTCGTCATCTCGTCGTCGAGAAAGTCGATGCGGCCCGGCGTGGCGTCGTGGATCGCCGACGAGAAGGTCGCCGTCGCGGCCTCCAGGCGCTGCACGAGGTCGGGGTCGATGAGTCGGCCGACGCGGCGGTGCGCAATTCCCAGTGACGTCGCCGACAGCTCACCCGTGGCCACACTGGTAACCCGCTCGACCAGTTCGTGCGCCTCGTCGACCACGAGCAGCTCGTGTTCGGGCAGCACCGCGGCCTCGGCGATGGCGTCGATGGCCAGCAGGGCGTGGTTGGTGACGATCACATCGGCGTGCCCGGCGTTGTCGCGGGCCTTTTCCGCGAAGCAGTCGGTTCCGAACGGGCAGCGGGCCACGCCGATGCACTCCCTGGCCGACACGGACACCTGAGACCACGACCGGTCCGGCACGCCGGGCGTCAACTCGTCGCGGTCGCCGGTGTCTGTGCTCGACGACCATTCGATCAGCCGTTGCACGTCGCGGTCCAGCGCGGAGGCCGCCATCGGCTCGAACAGCTCCTCCTGCGGCCGGTCCTCCGGTTCGGTCGCCGACCCGTTGTGAATCTTGTTGAGGCACAAGTAATTTCCGCGCCCCTTCAGAAGTGCGAACTCCGGGCGACGGGGCAGGGCGTCGGCGAGGGCGTCGGCCAACCGCGGCAGGTCGCGGTCAACGAGCTGGCGCTGCAGGGCGATCGTCGCCGTCGACACCACCACGGGCTCGTCGATCTCGACGGCCCGCGCGATCGCAGGCACCAAGTAGGCCAGCGACTTGCCGGTACCTGTGCCCGCCTGCACGGCCAGGTGCTCACCGGTGTTGAACGCGCGCATGACGGCCTCGGCCATCTCGATCTGGCCGCGCCGCTCGCTGCCACCCAACGCGGCGACCGCCTTGCCCAGCAGCTCGGTGACCCGATTCGGCGCCCCGGTCGCTACGCTCCTGCCCTCCGAAGTCGTGGTGCCTCCTACTTGCCGGGCGGGACCATGCGCGTCGAGATCGCCGGTTCGCCCCTCGACAGCTTCAGACCGTCCCACGGCACGCAGTGCAGACCGGAGACGACGCGCTCACGTGCCGTATCGATGCCGAGGTCGCCGACCGGTTCGCCGCGGCGGACCAGTTCGATGGTCAACGGTCGCTCGACGAATTCAGACTGCGACGGCGGTCGGCCGAACGGATGCACGATCTCCTCGACGATTGTGCCGGTGTCCTTGGCCAGCCGCGTCGCCTGCTTGCGGCCGCCGTGGGATTGCTTGTGGATACTTCGTTTCTCCACCGGCATACCGTCCACTTCGACCAGCTTGTAGACCATGTTGGCGGTCGGCGCGCCCGATCCGGTCACGACCGATGTGCCGACGCCGTAGATGTCGACGGGCTCGGCGCGCAGCGCGGCGATCGCGTACTCGTCGAGATCACCGGACACCACGATGCGGGTGTTGTTGGCGCCGAGACCGTCGAGTTGTTCGCGCACCTGGCGTGCCATGACGCCCAGGTCGCCGGAGTCGATCCGCACCGCTCCGAGCTCGGTGCCTGCCACCTCGACGGCGTTGGCCACCCCTTGGGTGATGTCGTAGGTGTCGACCAGCAAGGTCGTGTCGACGCCAAGGACATCGACTTGCGCCCGGAACGCCGCCTTCTCGTTCGGGCCGTCGGGGGAAGTGTGCAGCAGCGTGAACGCATGTGCGCTGGTCCCCAGAGCTGGCACGCCGTAGCGGCGCTGCGCCTCAAGATTCGACGACGCGGTGAAGCCCGCAATATACGCGGCGCGCGCGGCTGCGACGGCCGCCTGCTCGTGAGTGCGCCTCGAACCCATCTCGATCAGCGGGCGGCCTTCGGCCGCGCTCAACATGCGTGCCGCGGCCGAGGCGATCGCGGTGTCGTGATTGAAGATCGACAGCGCGAGCGTCTCCAGCACCACACATTCGCCGAACGTGCCGTGCACCGACAGCACGGGGGAGCCGGGGAAGTACAGTTCCCCTTCGGCGTAGCCGTCGACGTCGCCCCGGAACCGGTAATGGGCGAGGTACGCAAGCGTTTCACGGTTCAGAAATTCCTCGAGTGACGCCAGGGCTGTGTCGTCGAATCTGAACTGCGCCAACGCCTCCACGAAGCGTGCCGTGCCGGCGACGACGCCGTAGCGGCGGCCGTCGGGGAGCCGGCGGGCGAACACCTCGAAAGTGGTGCGTCGCTCCACACTGCCGTCGTGCATCGCCGCGGCGAGCATCGTCAACTCGTATTTGTCGGTCAGCAACGCGGTGGTCACACCGCAACGGTATCGGTTTCGCGGCCTAGGTATTCTGAAGTGCATGGTGACTCCGGCGAAGACCCGACCGGGAACCCGCGAGGAACGCGATGTCGCGACCGTAGAGGCCACCGATACCCCCTGGGTAACGCTGGTCTGGGACGACCCCGTCAACCTGATGACATACGTGACGTACGTCTTCCAGAAGCTGTTCGGTTACAGCGAGCCGCACGCGACCAAACTCATGCTGCAGGTGCACAACGAAGGCAAGGCCGTGGTGTCGGCAGGCAGTCGCGAGTCCATGGAAGTCGACGTGTCCAAACTCCATGCCGCCGGCTTGTGGGCGACCATGCAACAGGACCGCTGATCCGGCTGTGCGTAAGTGGAAGCGGGTCGAGACCGCCGACGGCCCGCGCTTCCGGTCGTCGCTGGCTTCGCACGAGGCCGCGCTGTTGCACAACCTGGTGACGTCGATGCAGGGGATGCTCGAGGAGCGCGAATCATCTTCTCCCGCAGATGAACTCGAAGAGATCACGGGGATGCGCACCGGCAATTCGCAGCCTCCAACCGATGACACCATGAAGCGGCTGCTGCCGGATTTCTACCGCTCACAAACCGACCATCCTGCCGGTTCCGGCACCATGGAGAGCCTCAACAACGCGCTGCGCAGCCTGCACGAGCCGGAGATCATCGCCGCGAAACGTCAAGCGGCGCAACGATTACTGGATACCCTGCCCCACGGCGGCGGGAAGTTCGAACTCACCGAGGACGACGCGCACGCCTGGGCGGCTGCGGTCAACGACGTGCGGCTGGCGCTGGGCACCATGCTCGACGTCGGTCCGGACGGGCCTGAGGCGCTGCCCTCCGACCATCCCATGGCGGGGCATCTGGACGTCTACCAGTGGCTGACGGTGCTGCAGGAGTACCTGGTGCTAGGGCTCATGGACAAGCGGTGATGAGCGCGATCACGGACGTCGGCGGGATACGCGTCGGCCATCACCACCGGATCGACGCCGACGCCGAGCTCGGATCCG
>Ga0126307_10001483_pt1 | contig 15504 bp, 16 predicted proteins | sample Plot28_FD_89955 | JGI IMG/M metagenome (GOLD analysis project Ga0126307, IMG submission 89955) | Serpentine soil microbial communities from UC McLaughlin Reserve, CA, USA - Plot28 | ecosystem: Environmental > Terrestrial > Soil > Grasslands | place: USA: UC McLaughlin Reserve, Lake County... | reverse complement strand
TCCCCCACCCCCCGGTCGATGGCCTCACTCTTGCGGTGGCTGATGACGATGGCCGCGACGATCGCGACGAGCAGCAACACCGAGGCGACCTCGAAGAGCAGGGTAAAGATCTCCGACCCCGAACTGACGCCGAGCAGATCCCGCCCCAAAGCGGCGACCTGACGCGGGCCGTTACCTGCTTCGATGCCTCCCCAATCCTCGACCGAGAGGACGTAGGCCAGGAAGCCACCCACACCGGCGGCCACGAAGAGCCCAGCCCAGAACTGGCGGTTGATGATCGTGCGGTAGCGCCTGGCCTGCGGCCTCTGGGTGAACATGATCCCGAACAGCATCAAAACCGTCACCGCCCCGACGTAGATCAAGACCTGGAACGCGGCGAGCGCGGGCGCGTTTAGCATCACGTAGAACCCCGCTATCCCGAGGAATGACCCCGACATAAACAGCGCCGAGTGAACCACGTTGCGGCTTAGCACGACCCCGAGCGCCGAGACGAGCGTCATCCCGGTGAGAAAGAAGAACGCGACGGTCAAGCCGCGTCGTCCTTCTCGTTAACGGGACGCTCCACGGTCCTGGGGGCATTCTTGGCGGTGGCCTTTTTCTTCTTCTTGACAGTGGGCTTGGGATCCACCGTCGGGTCGACGGGCCGCTCGCCGAATTGCCTCGCGAGCTCCAGCCGGTTGTAGGCCTGGGCCTCGAACTCCTCGGTGTGGTAGATGCAGTTGACCGGGCAGACCTCGACGCAAAGGGAGCAGTACATGCAGCGCGTGTCGTCTATGACGAAGCCGACCGCGTAGGGCTTGGGCTTGCCCGAGCCGTCTATGTCGCGCTTCTCCATCTCTATAGATATGCAGTGGTCGGGGCAGACCCTCATGCACTGCAGGCACGCGATGCACCGGTCCATGTCCACCGTCAGCAGCCCGCGGCTGCGTTCCGGTAGATCGCGCTTGTACTCGGGGTACTGGCGCGTGATCTTCTTCGAGAAGAGGTGCTTGAGGGTGATCCCCATCCCCTTCAGAACACCCTGTCCTACCTGAGGCATGTAAAGAGCCCTCCTCTATCCGAAAAACGACGGAAACACCAGCACCACGCCGGCGGTGACGAACAACCAGACAATCGTGAGCGGCACGAGCACCTTCCAGCCCAGGTCCATCAGCTGATCCATGCGCAATCTCGGCAGGGTCCAGCGTATCCACAGGAAGGTGAACATGATGAGCGCCGTCTTGAGCCCGAACCAGATCCAGTTGAAAGTCCCGAGGTCCAGGAACTCGAACGGCGGCTGCCAGCCACCGAAAAACAGCGTCACGCCCATCGCCGACATCAGGCCCATCAAGGCAAACTCCGAGGCCTGGATCAGCGCCCAGGTCATCCCTGAGTACTCGACCATGAACCCGCCGACGATCTCGCTCTCCCCCTCGGGCAAATCGAACGGAATCCGCTTTACCTCGGCGATCCCGGCGACGTAGAACGCGATGAACATCGGCAACTGGAACCAGACGTACCAGTTCCAGAACCCGCCGGCCTGGGCGTCGACCACGTCCACGAGCGACATGCTCCCCGAGAGGATCGTAATCCCGAGCAGGCTCAAGATTAGCGGCACCTCGTAGGAGATCAGCTGCCCGGCGCCCCTCAGGGCGCCCAGAAGCGAGAAATTCGACCGGCTTCCGTAGCCGGCCATGATCACCCCGAGGGCCCCAATGGAGGTTATGGAGATGAAGAATAGGAGCGCGATGTTCAGATCAGCTATGACCAACCCCGGCGCGAAGGGCACCACCAGCCAGATGGTCGCCGCCGGGATGAACATGGCGATGGGCGCCCCTAGGAAGATCCACAGGTCCGACCCCCTCGGCGACAGGTTCTCCTTGGTAAAGAGCTTGACCACATCCGCCGCCGGCTGAAGGAGCCCCCTCGGCCACACGCGGTTTGGGCCGAAGCGTCCCTGGATGTACCCGGCCACCTTCCGCTCGGACATCGTGAGGATCGCTGCTATGTTCAGGGTCAAGAACAGTATCGCCCCGAAAGCGCTCAGGAAACGGAAGGGCTCCTGGTTGTAGTACCCGAGCAGCGTGTCTATCACTTGTCCCACCCGCCGGAGACCGGATCCACGATGCCCATGATCGGCATCAGGTCGGGCAGGTAGTGGCCTGGCAAAATCTCCTGCAAGAACTGCATGTTTACGAAGCTAGGATCGCGGTAGTGCACCCTGTAGGGCACGTCCGACCCGTCGGAGACCACGTGCACCGCGAACTCGCCCCGCGGGCTCTCGACCCTGCCGAAGCCCTCGCCCTCGGATGGACGTATACGGCGGGGCACGTCCCCCATGACGGCGCCCTCTGGCAGCTTCTCCAGGACCTGCTTGACGATCTTTATGCTCTGCTTGATCTCTCCGACCCTCACCCGGTAGGCGGCCTCGGCATCGCCTTCGGTATCGGTGATGACGTCGAACGCCACGTTCGAGTACCAGCTGTACGGGTAGTCGATCCTGATGTCGAAGTCCACCCCGGTACAACGCAATGGAGGCCCGGTCAGACCCATCTCGATCGCCTCCTCCTGGGTCACCTTCCCGATGCCGCGGGTGCGGGTCTGGAAGATCTCGTTACCCTGGATGAGATCCACGAAGTCCCTCTCGAAGTTCGCCTCCAGGCTCTCGATGTACTCCCAGATCTTCTCTGGTATGTCCTCGGGGAGGTCGGCCTTGACACCGCCGATGCGGATGTAGTGGAACATCATCCTGGCGCCGGTGACCGCCTCGAAGATGCTCTGTATCCGCTCCCGCTCCCTGAACGCGTACAGGATCGGCGTGAAAGCCCCGAGCTCCAGCAGCAGGAAGCCTATGGACGGCATGTGACTTGCCAGTCGCATGAGCTCGCACATGAGCACGCGTATCGCGTCAGCCCGCGGCGGGATCTCGAGGCCCATCAGGTCCTCGACGGCGAGGCAGTAGCCGTGCTCCATGTGCATGTTGGCGAAATAATCGAGCCGGTCGGTCATGGGGATGACGGCCGGGTACATCCTGTTCTCGGCGATCTTCTCCTGGCAGCGGTGCAAATATCCCATGACGGGATCGCAGCGCACGATCGTCTCCCCGTCGAGCTCCACGATGAGCCTTAAGAGCCCGTGCATCGCCGGGTGCTGGGGACCAACGTTCAGATCGATCGTCTCGAGGCCGAACTCGTCGCGGACGTACGCGTTCGTCAGGCGGTCGGTCGCCCGGCCGCCCAGGGCCGCGCTCTCTACGACACGTTCTTTTTCGAGCATCTCTACCTCAACCCCTCGAAGGTGCGCTTTGTGCTTATCTCGAAGCTCTTGAGCAGTGGGTGGTGATCGAAGTGGTCCTGCCACATGTACACCCGCCTCAGGTCAGGATGACCCTTGAAGGCCACCCCGAACATGTCGTAGGCCTCCCGCTCGTGCCAGTTCGCTGTGGGATAGATACGTGTCACCGTGTCTATCACCGGCTCTTCGCCCTCGATCGTGGTCTTGACCCGCACGGTGACCCCGCGCAGATCCAGTAGCTCGTACGTAAGCCCGAAAGACCCCTCCCGGTCCACGACCGTGATGAATGAAAGGTGCTTGATCCCCAGAGCCTCTCGCGCCGTCGTCAGAACGGCTGGCACGATGCGGGGCTCGACCACGAGGCGCACCACACTACCCTCGACCTCGGCGTCCTCGAGCCCGTGCCTGCTCTGAAAACCCTCGAGGTAGCGCTCCGGCCTACCTTCCAGGTCGCCCTGGGGCAGCGTCACCTCCATCTTCTAGCCCTCGCCCTTCGACTCGTCGAGCTTCTCGGGGGAGTAATCCGCGCTCCCCTTCGGGCTCGCCGGCTCTTCCTGTCCGCCGCCTTGCTCGGCTGGCGCCTTCTCGGGGACCCAGCCCACGTCGGTCATGGCGGCTGGCGGCATGCCCTTGCGCTCGAAGACGTAGGTGCGCTTGAGCGGCCTTATGCCCTCGAAGCGCAACGCCTTGCCCTCCGAGATGTCGGTGTACTCCCGCTCGGGGAGGTACTCCAGGAACTCACCGTCATCGCCGACCAGAGCCGAGCGCGGCTTCTCGTAGCCGACCTGCTGATCGCGCTCGATCTTTTTCTGCAGCGTCATGACCCCGAAGATGAGGGCCTCCGGCCGCGGCGGACACCCTGGCACGTAGACGTCCACGGGGATGACCCTGTCGGCCCCCATCAGGACGGAGTACCCGTCGAGGAACGGACCACCCGAGATGGCGCACGCGCCCATCGCGATGACCCACTTGGGCTCCGGCATCTGCTCGTAGAGGCGTGTCATCCGCTCGGCCATCTTGGTGGAGACGGTGCCGGAGACGATCATGAGGTCAGCCTGCCTGGGCGTCGCGGGGAAGAAACCGGCCCCGAAGCGGTCGAGGTCGTTGTGCGCCATGCCCGTAGCCATCATCTCGATCGCGCAACACGCGAGGCCGAACTGCAGCGGCCACAGAGAGTTCTTTCTGGCCCAGTTGAAGACCTTGTCGGTACTCGTGGTAATGATGTTCGGCTCGTTGAATTGCTGCATCACACCCATTCGAGTGCTCCCTTCTTCCAGGCGTAGGCGAGCCCCACCACCAGTATAAGTACGAAAATAACCATCTCGACGAAACCGTACACGCCGAGACTCCGGTAGATCACCGCCCACGGAAAGAGAAACGCCGCCTCGACGTCGAAGATCAAGAAGAGCAGCGCGAAGACGTAGTACCGAACCGGAAACGGGTGCCACGGGTCGGTGACGCGCGCCTCGCCGGTCTCATACACGTTCCTCTTCTCCCGCGAGCTCCTGCGGCTCGGTGCTATGAGCCGCGCCAGGACCAGGACCGTCGCCACGAAGCCGACTACCATCAAGATGGACAAACCCACGTACAGATAGAGTACGCCGTAGCTGATCTCCTGCGTTCCTTGCAACAGAGCCAACGCCACCATGCAGGACCTTCCTTCGAGCGGTACCAAGCAAAATATAACCTTGCTACACGCAGCTTTCAAGGAGCTACATGCACGTTCGGCCTCGAGATCGGAGTCCACGCGGCAACTGCTGTAACAAGAGGTTTCGCGCCAAACCTCCTCTAGCGTCGACACCGTGCCCAGCGAGGCCGAATCGTCTTGTTGGACGTTTCCCGATCGGTTAGACTGTTTTTCGAGAGAGATTAGGAACAAACGTTCCTACCTGTATAGGCCGGTACCAACGGGAGGTAGGGATACTCAGGAGAGGAGCAGCGGTAGTGGCCTACGTTATCACCGAAGCGTGCATCGGCACCAAGAACACCGCCTGCGTGGGCGTGTGTCCAGTGGACTGCATCTATGACGCGGGAGACCACTACATCATCAACCCCGAGGAGTGCATCGACTGTGCCATGTGCATGCCAGAGTGTCCGGTGGAGGCCATCTACCCTGGGGACGAGGTGCCTGAGGAGATGGAACAGTACGCCACCAGGGCCGCCGAGTTCGACTACTCGGGGATCGCGCCGGGCTGGGGGACCAATTAGTCGGATGTTCTTCGGGGGCGACGAGTAATGGTCGAGTTGAAGAGGCGCAGCCTCAAAGAGGTAAAGGCGCTTAGCCCTGATGAGGCCGTGGAGATCATGCGCCAGGCCGGCATCGTGGGGGCTGGCGGCGGTGGCTTCCCCACCTACTTCAAGTACAAGCGGCCCCAGCCGCACCTGATCGTCAACGCCGCCGAGAGCGAGCCCGGCTACTGGGGGGACAAGCTGGTACACAAGGAGCACCTCGAGGAGTTCCTCCTACTCTTCGAGGCAATGAAGGCGATCTTCGGGTTCGAGCAGATCTCCATGGGCGTCCACAACAAGGATCGGGAATGGTTCGCCGAGTACCAGGAGCACGCCGGCGACGGCATCTACGACATGCGTTACGTGCCCGACACCTACGCCCTTGGCGAGGAGAAAACCCTCATCAAGCACTCCACAGATACCAGGGTGCCCCGGTTCGTGGATACGCCCGACGGGAAGAGGCGGCCCGGGATGCCGCCCGACGTCGGCAAGGTCGTCAACAACTCGGAGACCCTGCTGAACGTCTACAACGCGCTCTTTTTGGGCAAGCCCACCACCACGACCATTTTCACCGTCTACGGCGAGGGGATAGACCTGAAGGTCTACGAGGCGCCGATAGGGGCCTCCTTTGCGGAGATCCTCGAGATAGCCGGGCTAGACGTCGAGAACTCTGGCCACCTCTCACTTCTAGACGGCGGGCCGTATTTGCACGACATGGGAATCGAGGAGATAGGGGCGGGCGACGGCTACGTGCGGCGGATGACGAATGCCCTCTTCTTGATCCCCAGCGACAGGCAGGGCAAGGAGTACGCTGACACGAAGACCGATCCGCCCGAGGAAGGCATCGTCTCCCTGGTCGGAGAGGTCTCGGGGGTTCACGTGCCCTTGGGCGGCGGTCTGCTGACTCCTGCTACGCCGCTCGTCTCCGAGGGCGACGAAGTGGCCTACGAGCAGAAGATTGGCGAGCCCGTGGACGAGGGCTTCTCCATCGGCGTCTGGGCGAGCATGGAGGGAACGATCTCCTCACTAGAGAACGACATCGTCGCCATTGGCGGAGGCGCGGTACCCCAGGAGGAGGCCGAAGCCCAGGCCGAAGCGAGCAGCGCCGGCGGCGCGCCGCCTCGCGGGGAGGCCGAACCCTTCCAGGAGGCCGAGGCCGAAACGAGGAGATAGAAGCGGTTTTGGAAGGGAAACCTTCCAAAGCCGCGCTTGTCAGCCAGGACTCCCGCATGCGATTGCTGAAATGCTGACTTGCTGGCTATCATGGGCTTGTACCGCAGGCGGTGAAGAACTCGAAGATCGCGGCGGCGACCTCTCTTGAGCTGTCTTCCATGGCGAAATGCCCTGTCTCCGGCAGCATTATGAGGTCGGAGTTTGGGATGAGTTCGTGCAGGCGTTCGGCGAGGGTCGGAGCGAGCCATGCGTCTTGCTCGCCCCAGATGATGCTGACGGGAACCTTTACTGAGGGGAGCAGCGGCTCGATCTGAGTGGTGTCGTTCTCATCTAACTGATCATCTTTCTGGAGGTAGAGTCTCTGCCCGAACTCCCCCCTCCACCCGTGGAGGTAGGTCGCGAAGGCATGTTCGTCCATCGGTTTGTGCGTCGCTGTGCGCAGGTGCGAGGCCACGATTGCCTCGAAAACCTGGGTAGGCATGGTTCTGTAGACGTCGAGGTGCGCTTTTACGTGTCTGGTCGTTGGGGTTATCCACGGACGGAGGACGACGCAGTCGACCAGGGCGATGCATTCGAAGGACACGCTCTCGAGCAGGTGGGTGCGCAGTGCTATCGCGCCCCCGATATCGTGGCCAGCTACCGAGGGGGCCTCGAGCTCCCAGGCCTCTACCAGCTCGGCGAGCAGTCGAGACTGGTTCGAGATAGAGACGTCGAGCCCTTCCCTCCGCTCCGACTGGCCGAACCCGAGCAGGTCGAAGACGAAGACGGTGAATCTGTCAGCGAGCCTCATGGCGACCTCGCGCCAGATATAGGAACGGCTCGGCGTGCCGTGGATTAGGATCAGGGGCCTTCCGTAGCCGAGCACGTCGTAGGCGATCTCACCTCCCGAGAGCGTGAGGCGCCTCCTGAGGTTCCAGGTCTCTGGCATCAGAGAACCTTGCCGTTGCGGCCGACGATCTGAACGAACTGGACGATCATCTGCCTGTAGGTCTCCAGAGATGAGGTAACGACATACTCGTTCGGGCCGTGGTGTCCCCCGCCGACGGGACCGAACTCGACACCTGGCACACCTGCGCGCTGGAAGTAGACGATGTCGCTCGCGCCGTGTCGCCCTACGCCGACGGGGTTGCCGCGGAAGTGGCGCGCCGAGACCTCCCGGAGCATCTTCACGTAGGGATTCTTGCGCGTCACGTAGGTAGGTTCGCGATAGAACAGGACCTCAACGTCCGCGGGCAGTTCCACCGAGCGTATCTGACGCACGATCTCCTCCGGGTCCTGGTTCGGGAGGAAGCGGACGTCGAGGTCGTAAGTGCAGCGGTCCGGTACGCGGTTGAGTACGTCCCCCCCAATGATACGCGCGAGGTTCACGCTCGGGTAAGGGAACAGGTCGCTCCTCTGCTTCGAGAAAGGCAGCTCGAGGACCCTGCGGTAGTGCTCGTAGGCGAGGAGCGCGGCGTTCTTGCCCAGCCAGGGCTGAGAGCCGTGGGCGCTCTTACCACGCAGCGTCACGCGAACATCGAGCACACCTTTTGCCTGGGTGCCGATATGGAAGTCCGTCGGCTCGCCGGTGATCAAGAAGTCTCCCACGTGGCCGTTGGAGATCAAGACCTCAGCGCCCGTTCTTGCGCCGTGCTCGCCCTCTTCATCGGGGACGACGAGGAGCTCGACCGTGGCGTCGCAGCCAAGGGTCTGCAGGTCTTCGATGGCGTACATCATCGCGGCGAGGGCGCCCTTCATATCGTAGACGCCACGCCCGTAGAGTTCGTCCTCCTCCTCGCGCGTCTCGAACTGCGACTCTTCGCCCGGCACCACGTCGACGTGGCCGTGCAGCAGGATCCTGGGCTCACCGGCCCCGACCCTGACCACGAGAGGGGTCAGCTCCCCGCGAGGCCCGGCGCCCGAATACCGCATCGTCTCGAACCCGCGGGCACCGAACCAGCCGTTGATAAAATCCATCGCTGACTGCGCCGCGCCCGGCGTGTAAGACCTGTAGCGCACGAGCTGCTGGGTGAGCGCGTGCACCTCGGTGTTCTCGGATATTACCGCCAGGAGATCCTCCGCTTTTCGGACGCCAACAAGAGCCGTCCATTCTAGAGCATTTCAGCAATTCAGAACGTCAGCAAGTCGCCTGTTCCAGGCGACTTGTCAGCATTTCGGCTTGTCAGCTTTCAAAGCCGCAGGCCGATTCTAGTGGCGGATCGTGGCCCCTGCCTCAAAAGCGACGGTTGCGCCGAGGGCGGTGAGCTTCTCCTCGAAATCCTCGTAGCCTCGCAGGATGTGCGCAGCGCCGTCCACGACCGTGGTGCCCTCGGCCACGAGACCGGCCATGACGAGCGCAGCGCCCCCGCGCAGGTCGGGCGCCTGCACGATGGTTCCAGAGAGCCAGCGCGGGCCGCGGACGAGCGCCCTATGGCCCCCAAAGAGGTCGATGCCGGCGTCGAGGCGGTTCAGCTCTTCGGCGACCTGGAGCCTGTTTTCGTAGACGTTCTCCGTGATGATGCCTGCGCCCGATGCCTGGGTGAGGAGTACCATCACCTGGGCCTGAAGGTCGGTCGCGAAGCCTGGGAAAGGGAGGGTTGCGACATCTACCCCATGGAGCGTGGCCGGGCCGTCGACCCGCACCCTGATGCCGGGTGAGCCTGGGGTGGCGCTTACCTCCGCGCCCATCTCCCGCAGCTTCTCTAGCTCCATCTTCAGGTGCTCGGGGAGGGCGTTCGTAACCGTAACATCACCACCGGTCGCCGCCGTGGCCATCAAGAACGTGCCGGCTTCGATGCGGTCTGGCATCACCGTCCACTCGGTGGGACGTAGCTCCTTTACGCCTTCGATCACGATGCGGCCCGTGCCCGCTCCCATGATGCTGGCCCCCATCGAGTTGAGGAAGCCGGCGAGGGTGGAGATCTCAGGCTCGCGGGCGCTGTTCTCGATAATGGTGATTCCATCAGCGAGCACCGCCGCCATCATTACGTTCTCCGTAGCGCCGACGCTCGGGTACTCGAAGTTCACTTCTGCGGCGCGCAGCCCGTCTGGCGCGCTCGCCTTTATGAAGCCGTGGTCGAGTTCGACCTCAGCGCCGAGCGCCCGCAGGCCTTCGACGTGGAAGTTGAACTTCCGCAGGCCCAGGTTGCACCCGCCCGGCGCGGAGACCTCGGCCTCGCCGAAGCGCGCCGCGAGCGGGCCGAGGACGACGAGGCTGGCCCGCATCTGGCGCACCAACTCGTAGGGGGCCGTGTACGAGTCTACGGTGGAGGCATCGATCTCCAGGCTGCTTCCCGAGAAGTTCGTCCTTACCCCGAGCTCGTCGAGGAGGGCGAGCATCGTGTGCATGTCTTTGATTCGGGGGACGTGGTGGAGGACCGTTCTCCCTGGCGCAAGGAGCGACGCGGCGACGAACTTCAGGGCGGCGTTCTTGGCCCCCGAGACCTTGACCTGCCCCAGCAGGGGTTTCCCACCCTCGACGTAGAATCTCTCAGACACGGATCCTCCCCGGTATGCTCTTGCTTCCCGGTCCGCTCATCCGGACTCGTAGTATCAGTATGCCCACTAAAGGTTACGAAACGACAACAGCCGGATAACGTCTGCGTTACGACCGGCGATGCCGTTTCTCCCGGCGCGGATTCTAGTGCTTTTCGGCCCTAGCTTTCTATGTATTTGCGCGCCACGAGCACGAGGTTCTCGGCCGTACGCTGGCGGCGCTCTATCTCCGCGACCACTCTATCACGATCCTCGGCTTCTTCCGAGACCTCGGAGAGACCCCTCTCTGCCTCCTCGACCCGGTTCTCCGCCGCATCGACGTCGATGTCCTCGGCTGCTACAGCCTCCTCGACGAGTACCTGCACCAAGTTTTCGGAGACCTTGAAGAACCCGTCGGAGGTCGCGTAGACGTGCTGTTCGTCGTCCTCCCTGATACGAACCTCCCCCACCTCCACTGTGGAGACCAGCGGAGAGTGGTCGACCAGCACCCCGAGGTCCCCGTCGGCTATACGGGCGACGACGAGGTCGGCCTCGCCGTCGAAGATCACCTCCTCGGGCGTGATGACCCGGCAGAAGAGCTGGCGGCCCTCGGTCAAGCTAACCTACCTCCCCGGACTCGCCGGCCTGGCCCGTGGCGGAGGGCGCTTCGTCCTGGTCGGGCGTGCCCTCTCGCTCCGCCTCGGCGGGCGTCTGGTCCTCGTCCTCTGAGTCCTCCTCACCGCCGGTCTTTCTTACTTTATCGACGGCCTCGTCTATGCCGCCGACGAGGTAGAAAGCCTGCTCGGGCAGGTCGTCGTGCTTTCCCTCGACGACCTCCTTGAAGGACCTGATCGTCTCGTCGAGCTCGACGAACTTGCCTTCGAGGCCTGTGAACTGTTCGGCCACGAAGAATGGCTGCGAGAGGAAGCGCTGGAGGCGCCTGGCCCGGCCGACGATGACCTTGTCCTCCTCCGAGAGCTCGTCTATGCCCAGGATCGCGATGATGTCCTGCAGCTCCTTGTAGCGCTGCAGTATGTTCTTGACCTCCTGGGCCACCTCGTAGTGCTCGTGGCCGACCACCGAAGGGTCGAGGAGGGTCGAGGACGAACTCAGGGGGTCGACCGCCGGGTAGATGCCCTGGGCCGAGAGGGATCGCGAGAGCTCGACCGTCGAGTCGAGGTGGGCGAATACCGTGAAAGGGGCGGGGTCGGTGAAGTCGTCGGCGGGCACGTAGACAGCCTGGAAGCTCGTGATCGAACCGTTCTTCGTCGAGGTTATGCGCTCCTGGAGCGCGCCCATCTCGGTGCCCAGGGTGGGCTGGTAGCCTACCTCCGAGGGCATGCGGCCCATGAGGGCCGAGACCTCGTTGCCCGACTGCACGAAGCGGAAGATATTGTCGACGAAGAAGAGCACATCCTGGCCGAGCACTTCGCGGAAGTACTCGGCGAGGGTGACGCCGGTGAGCCCGACGCGGAATCGGGCTCCGGGTGGCTCGTTCATCTGGCCGAAGACCAGTCCAACGTTGGCGAGGATCCCCGCCTCCTGGAACTCGCCGTAGAGGTCGTTGCCCTCGCGGGTGCGCTCGCCCACGCCGGCGAAGACCGAGGTGCCCTCGTACTGCAGTGCTATGTTGTTGATCAGCTCCTGGATGACGACGGTCTTGCCCACGCCTGCGCCGCCGAAGAGGCCGACCTTGCCGCCCCTGCGAACAGGACAAAGCAAGTCTATGACCTTGATTCCCGTAACGAACTGCTCGGCCTGCGTAGCGAGGTCCTCGAATTTCGGGGAAGGACGGTGTATGGGCCAGTAGTCTTCCGGGTCCTCCACGGGTCCCTGCTCGTCGACGGGCTGCCCTAGCACGTCGAGCACGCGCCCGAGCACGTTCTTGCCCACGGGCACCGCTATGGGGCGGCCCGTGTCCTTGGCGTCGACCCCGCGCCTCAGGCCGTCGGTCGAGGCCATGGCCACCGTGCGGACCATGTCGTCCCCGAGGAGCTGCTGCACCTCCAGGGTCAGCTCCGTGGTCTGCCCGTCCGTCTCGATGGGCACCGTGACGGCGTTGAATATCTCCGGTATGTCCTCGGGCTGGAACCTGACGTCCACAACCGGTCCCTTTACCTCGACGACGGTGCCAACGCCCTCGCTGCGTTCTTCGTGGCCGTCCCTGCCGCTCTCCTGCTCGGTGGCGGCGTGGCCGTTGTCTGCCTCGCCCCTCTCGCCGCCAAAGGTCGTGCGGTTGAAGGACTGTCCGCTCTCGCTCTCTGTCATAGAAACTCCTGTTCTCTAGCCCGCGGAGAGGGCCTCCGCGCCGCCGACGATCTCGAGTATCTCCTGCGTGATCTGGGCCTGACGCGCCTTGTTCATCTGGAGGGTGAGGTCGCGTACCAAATCGTTTGCGTTGTCCGTGGCGTTCTTCATCGCCGTCATGCGGGCGCCGTGCTCGCCTGCTGCGCCTTCGAGGAGGGCCTGCCACACCATCGTCTCCACGTAGCGCGGAACGAGCCTCTTCAATACCGTCTCTGCGTCGGGGACGTATTCCATGTAGGAGACGCCGTTCTCTTCTTCGTCATCCTCCTCGGGGGCCACGGGCAGGAGGCGCTTGACGACGGGCCTCTGGTTCAAGGCGCTCTCGAAACGGTTGTAGACAAGGTAGACCTCATCTGCTTCCTCATCGTCGAAGAGGCGGGTGAGGGCGCGTCCGATCTCGCGCGCCTTCTTGTAGGTCGGGTTGTCAGTGAAACCGGTAAAGACCTCGGCGAGCTCGACACGCCGAAAGCGGAAGAACGCGACGGCCTTGCGGCCGCTCGCGACCTGCAACGCGCTCCTGTCCTTCTCGTCCCTGAGCCGTACGGTCCTGCGGAGCACCTGCGCGTTGAACCCTCCGGCCAGGCCACGGTCTGCGGTAAGGGTGCAGATGGCGACCCGACTGACCTCCCGACCTGTGAGCAGAGGGAGATCTCCCGAGGCGCTAGCTGCCACGTCGCGCATCATCTGCTCGACGTTGTCGGCGTAGGGACGCGCACGCTTGACTCTGGCCTCCGCTTTGCGGAACTTAACCGAGGAGACCGTCTGCAGGGCCGAGAAGACCCTCGCCTGGTTCTTGACGGTATTGATCTGCCTCTGAAGATCCCTGGCGGAAGGCACGCCTTAGCCTCCCCCTTCGTTCCGGGATTCGTCATCCGAGGTGTCCTTCTGTTCGTCCCCTATGGAGATGTCGACGAGGCTAGCTTGCTCCGGCTCGAAATTGGAGTTGAAGTGCTCTACAGCTTCGCGCAGCTTCTCCTCGTTCTCGTCTGAGAGCTGTTGCTCGGAGCGGATGGAGTCGAGCAAATCGCCGTGGGTGTCGCGCATAAAGTCGCGGTACTGGCGCTCCCAGTCCATGACCGCGTCGGTCTCGACCTCGTCCAGATAGCCGTTCGACGCGGCATAGAGGACGACTACCTGCTCCTCGACCGGCATCGGGTCAAGCTCGTCCTGCTTCAGGATTGCCGTGAGGCGTTCTCCGCGGTTCAAGGTCTGCTGCGTGGCCTTGTCCAGGTCGCTCCCGAACTGGGCGAAGCTCGCGAGCTCGCGGTACTGGTTCAGGTCGAGCCTGAGTGTGCCCGCGACGCTCTTCATGGCTTTGATCTGGGCCGATGAGCCTACGCGGCTCACCGAGTTGCCCGTATCAATGGCGGGGCGCTGGCCCGAGTTGAAGAGGTCGGAGTCGAGGAAGATCTGGCCGTCCGTAATGGAGATGACGTTCGTCGGGATGTACGCCGAGATGTCACCTGCCTTGGTCTCGATGACCGGCAGGGCCGTCAGAGACCCGCCTCCCGCGTCCTCCGAGAGCTTCGCCGCGCGCTCTAGGAGCCTGGAGTGGAGGTAGAAGACGTCGCCTGGATACGCCTCACGGCCTGGTGGGCGCCTGAGGAGTAGCATCATCTGCCTGTACGCGACGGCGTGCTTGGAGAGGTCGTCATAGATCAGGAGCGCATCCTCGCCACGGTTCATGAAGAACTCGCCGATGGCGCACCCCGCGTACGGGGCGAGAAACTGCAGCGTCGCGGACTGGGCGGCAGAAGCGTTGACTACGGTGGTGTACGCCAGCGCGCCCGACTCCTCAAGCGCGGAGACGACGCCCGCGACGGTGGAGTCCTTCTGGCCTATGGCGACGTAGACGCACTTCACGTCCTGGTCGGCTTGGTTGATTATGGTGTCGAGCAGGATCGAGGTCTTACCCGTCTTCCTGTCGCCGATGATGAGCTCCCGCTGCCCGCGCCCGATCGGGATCATGGAGTCTATAGCTTTGATCCCCGTCTGGAGTGGCTGCTTTACCGGCTGGCGCCTGATGATGCCGGGCGCCACTATCTCCACAGGAAGGGTCTCTTCGGCCTCGATCTCACCCTTGCCGTCAATCGGCCGTCCGAGGGCGTCTATGACCCTGCCCAGCACGCCCTCGCCGACGGGTACGCTCGCCAGCCGCTCGGTACGCCTTACGGTATTGCCCTCCTGGATGTGGGTATCGTCGCCGGCGACGATGACGCCGACGTTATCCTCCTCCAGGTTGAGCGCGAGGCCTGTTATCTTCTCTCCTCGGGCGTCCTCGAACTCCAGCATCTCCTGATACATCGCGTTCGTCAGGCCGTGGACGCGCGCGATGCCGTCCCCGACCTCGAGTACCTGGCCTACCTCTTCGGTCCTTACGCGGTTCTCGTAGTCCGTGATAGCGCCTTTGAGTATGGAGGAAATCTCCTCCGGCCTGAGCCTGCCCACTAAACAACACTCCTCTCGAGCATCCCCTCCCGGAGGCTCTCCAGCCGCCCCCGGATACTGCCGTCCATCATGCGTCCCCCGAACCGGAAGACCGCTCCCCCTATAAGATCGGGGTCCACGTTGGTATCAAGAACAACCTCTTTGCCTTCGAGCGCCCTTTCGAGGCGGTTTTTTAGGCTGCCTGTCTGTTCGTCCGAGAGCTCGACGGCGGTCGTCACCTCGACCTCGATCCTGCCTAGGTGTTCTTTGACGAGCTGCTCGTAGCGACCGAAGACCTCTTCTAGGATCTCCTCACGCCCGTTGTCCACGAGCACCTTCAGGAAGTTGGTCGCCTGGGTCTTCATGCCTTCCGCCAGGCCATCCAGGGCCCTGCGCTTCTGGCGCTCGGGCACCTGCCCGCCGTAGAAAAACAGCCTTAGCTCCTCGCTCTCGTGCAGGGCCGCGACGAACTCTCCGAGATCAGAGAGGACCTCCTCGAGCTCCTCGCGCTCACGCGCAGCCTCGAAGAGGGCCTCGGCGTACGTGGAGACGGCGCTCAAGCGGTCCCGCTCCCTGCCACCTCGGCTTCGAGCTCGTCGAGGGCCTGGGAGATCAGACGCTCGTGCTCGTCACGGTCTATGG
>Ga0126307_10001482_pt1 | contig 15506 bp, 11 predicted proteins | sample Plot28_FD_89955 | JGI IMG/M metagenome (GOLD analysis project Ga0126307, IMG submission 89955) | Serpentine soil microbial communities from UC McLaughlin Reserve, CA, USA - Plot28 | ecosystem: Environmental > Terrestrial > Soil > Grasslands | place: USA: UC McLaughlin Reserve, Lake County... | reverse complement strand
GTCAGCGACGCGTCGGGAGACATCGACGCGTCGCCCACCGACGCGACCGGGCTCTTCGCGTTCGACACGCGCTACCTCTCCAAATGGTTGCTGACGATCGACGGACAGAGGCTGAACGCGCTCTCCACCGACGACCTCAGCTACTTCGAGGCGCGCTTCTTCCTCGTTCCCGGGACGGGCACCGTCTACGTCGACTCGAAGCTGTCGGTGATCCGCCGGCGCGCGGTGGGCGACGGCTTCCACGAGGAGCTGACGCTCCTGAACCACGACGAGGAGCCGGTCGAGCTGACCGTTCGGTTCGACGCCGCGTCCGACTTCGCCGACCTGTTCGAGGTCAAGGACGCGCTGGCAAAGAAGGGGAGGTACTCAGCCGTCGTCGACGACGGCGAGCTCCTGCTGGGCTACGAACGCGGCACGTTCACGCGAGCGACGCGGATCTCCTCGTCGGTCGCGGCGGACGTCGACGAGGGCGGGCTCACGTTCGAGCTTCGCCTCGAGCCACACGGCGAGTGGACGACGAGCCTCGATGTCGTGACGGCGATGCTCGTCGGCGCCGGCGCCGCGCAGACCCGGACGAGGTACGCGCGCGAGGGCGCACGAGGCAGGTCGAGCATGGAGACGGACCTCGAGCGCTGGCTGGGGACCGCGCCGCGGATCGAGTGCAGCTGGGACCCGCTCGACGAGACCTACCGCCAGAGCCTCGTCGACCTCGCGGCGCTGCGCTTCTCGCCGCCGATCGCCGGCGGCAAGGCTCTGCCGGCGGCCGGCCTGCCGTGGTTCATGACCATGTTCGGTCGGGACAGCATCTTCACCAGCCTCCAGGCGCTGCCGTTCAAGCCGGAGCTCGCCGCGACGACGATCCACACGCTGGGCAGCTGGCAGGGGTCGAGGGTCGACGACTTCCGCGACGAGGACCCCGGGCGGATCCTCCACGAGCTTCGCTACGGGGAGCTGACGGCGTTCGAGGAGCGGCCGCACTCGCCGTACTTCGGGAGCGTCGACGCCACGCCGCTCTACGTCGTCCTGCTCGACGAGTACGAGCGCTGGACCGGCGACACGAAGCTCGTTCGCGATTTCGAGCAGGAGGCGCGCGCGGCGCTGACCTGGATCGACCGGTACGCCGACCTGCTGGGGAACGGCTATGTCTCGTACAGGCGGCGCAACGAGGAGTCCGGCCTCGAGAACCAGTGCTGGAAGGATTCGTGGGACTCGATCTCCTATCGCGACGGCCGCCTGCCGGGGTTCCCGCGCGCGACGTGCGAGCTGCAGGGCTACGCGTACGACGCGAAAATCCGCGGCGCACGTCTCGCGCGGCTCGTCTGGAAGGACCCGGACTTCGCCGACGCGCTCGAGCAAGAGGCGGCAGATCTCAAGAAAAGGTTCAACCGCGACTTCTGGGTCGAGGACGGCGAGTACTTCGCGCTCGCGCTCGACACCGACGGGAACCAGGTCGACGCGCTGTCGTCCAACATCGGCCACCTGCTCTGGAGCGGCATCGTCGACGCGCCGAAGGCGAAGTCGGTCGCGCGGCACCTGATGGGCCCGCGCCTGTTCTCGGGTTGGGGCGTCCGCACGCTCGCCGAGGGGGAGGGGCGCTACAACCCGATCGGGTACCACGTCGGGACCGTGTGGCCGTTCGACTGCTCGATCATCGCGTGGGGCCTGCGCCGGTACGGCTTCAAGGACGAGGCGGCGACGATCGCCGCCGGGATCCTCGACGCGGCCGACTTCTTCGACGGCCGGCTGCCGGAGGCGTTCGGCGGCTACGAGCGCTCGGTGACGAGGTATCCCGTCGAGTACCCCACGGCGTGCAGCCCGCAGGCGTGGTCGACCGGCGCGCCGCTGCTGCTGCTGCGGACGATGCTGGGGCTCGAGCCGATCGGCGATCACCTCGTCGTCGATCCCGCGCTGCCGGCCGGGATCAGGCACCTCGAGCTGCTCGACATCCCCGGCCGATGGGGCCGGATCGACGCGTTCGGCCGCGAACGGGTCGAGGTCGAGCCGCGGGCCGCGCTCCGGCGGCAACTCGGCTCATCGGGGACGCGACGCCGGCCGGGTCGCCGGAGCTGAGACAGAGGCGGCCGCGTCCGCCGATCACCCGCTCGGGATGATGAGACGCTCGGACGGCCACGCGAGGCTGTCGCTGCCTGTAGGCCGCTAAATCGCAAACGCCCGAGGAGGCACATGACAACTTCGACCATGACCGCGCTCAGGCGTCCGGGATGGCTGACGTTCGCCGCCATCGTGATGATCTCCGTGGGGATCCTTCGCATCATCGCCGCGATCAGCTACTTCGGCGACAGCGCGAAGGTGAACGACCTCTCCGGCGGGGTCTTCGGCGACCAGCTCTTCTGGTGGGGGATCTTCGACCTGATCATCGCCGCCATCGCGCTGTGGGCCGGCTACGCACTGCTCTCGGGCGACATGCTCGGGCGGGTGCTCGGCTACATCTGGGCGGGCGTCGTCCTCATCCAGAGCTTCCTCATCCTCAGGTTCGCGCCGTGGTTCGGGATCGCTGCGATCGCGCTCGCGACATTGGTGATGTACGCGCTGTCGGCGACGTCCGAGTGGCGCGACGAGACATGACGCGGGTCGCTCGGCCGGTGCGGTGACGCAGACGGACGCCCGGGCCGGAGGCGGCGCGGCGGCCGGTCGCGACGAGCAGAGACCGGTGGTCGACCGGCCGCCGCCGAACGGCGACGGCGTCCTGTGGTCGGTGTTCGCGACGACATTCCGGGTGGCGAGCCGGCCGTTCCGGGCCGTCGCGGGCCCCTCGGGGATGGACGTCCCGCGCCGGGTCGAGGAGGCCGCGATGGATGCCGTCGCGACCCCTGCGGCGCAGCGCGCCATCGACGACGTTCTCGCCGGGCCGCTGCCGGAGATGATCGGACGCTCGCTCGGCCGCCACCGAGTCCTCGAGCGCGTCGTGGCCGAGGTGGTCGCGACCGACGACCTCGACGAGGCGGTCGTCTCGGCGCTCGAGAGCGAACGCGCGTCGCAGCTGCTGCACGAGGTTCTCGAGAGCCCGGCACTCGAGCGGCTGCTGACCGAGGCCGTGGAGAGCAGGCTGACGGCGGAGTTGCTCGACCGCGTCCTCGCGAGCCCACAGGTACGCGAGGCGCTCATGCATCAGTCGGCGTCGTTCGCCGGCGAGGCGGCAGCGGCCGTCCGCGCGCGGACGGTTCGCGTCGACACCGCGGCCGAGCGTGGTCCACGCCGGTGGCTTCGGCGCCCGCCGAGGCGCGCTGTCGCGCCCGCCGAGGCGGCCCCCGTCCCGTACGCGGGCGTCGCAACGCGCGGAGTCGCGCTCGCGGCCGACGCCGCGATCACGGCGGTCGTCTTCGTGGTCGGTTCCGCGCTCGTCGCGCTCGTCGCGTCGCTCGTCGGCGACCTGCGGCCGCAGTGGCTCGCGGGCGTGCTGCTCGGGGCGGCGTTCCTCGCCCTCGAGATCGTGTACTTCGTCGGGTTCTGGTCGACCGTCGGCCAGACGCCGGGCATGCGGATGCTGAGGCTCCGCGTCGTCGCGCACGGAGACGCGCCGCCGGGGTTGGGCCGCTCGCTCGTACGCCTCGGGGGCCTCTTGCTCGCGATCATCCCCTGCTTCGCAGGCTTTCTGCCCGCGCTCGTCGACGACCGCCGGCGCGGCCTCCACGACTTGATGGCCCGCACGGTCGTGGTCTACGAAGGCACCGCGCCCGTCGCCGCCCGCGAACGCGGCGACGGGAGCGGTAGGTAGCTCGGCGCGACGAGGGGGCCGCGCCGAGCCGCGCTACCCGCGACGCCGGTAGGGAGGGCTGGCCGCGGGCAGCGAGGCCATGATCGGGCAGCGGCGGTGCTCGCCGCTTGACCCGAATGCGTCAACGTTCGGCGGCTCCGGCGAGCGAGTGACGAGCGACCGCGACCGCCTCGAGCCGCGTCCGGACGCCGAGCGCCCGCAGCAGGTGGCGGACGTGGTTTCGGACGGTCTCGGGGGACAAGTGAAGATCTCGCGCGATCTGCTCCGTCGACGCACCTCGCTGGAGGAGGCGCAGAACCTCGGACTGACGCGGCGTCAGGTGCGACGGCGGCGACTCCGGCGGCTCGTGGTCGACGTCCGCTATCTGGCCGAACACGCCGACGACGCGATGTCCTTCCAGCAGCGGCACCGAGCTGATCTCGACGTCGACCCGGTCGCCCGCCTCGTCCAGCAGCACGACCCGCTCGTCCGTCACCTTCTCCGCCCCGATCAGCTTGCGGGCGAAGTGCTCCCGCGCGCGACGCGTCTCCTCCGGGGCGACGACCGATGTGAACTGCCGCCCGCGCACGTCGCCGACCAGGCGCCTTGCGGCGGGGTTGACCCAGCGGATCACGCCCGTCGGGTCGATCACGTAGCTGGGGACGCTCACCCGCTCGAGAGCGGAACGCACGTCGCCGGGGATCGCGTACGACCCGGTCATGCCGCGCCACCGCTCGACGCGCGGCGGCGTCGCTCGATCAGCCGGCTGCGGCCAGCGCCCGCGGCCTGAGGACGTACGAGCGGCCGTCGACGTCGTAGTGAATCGAATCGAGGCCGCGGAGCGCGAGCCAGCTCTGGACGCTCCGCAGCAGGTGCGCGAGGTCGAGCTCCTCCGCCATCAGCACGACGGCGACGATCGGGACCCAGTGCTCGAACAACTGCCAGGCAAACCGCTCGCAGCCGACGTGCTCGACCAGCCGCGTCGCCAAGAAGGGCGACGGGAGCTCGAAGAGGACGATGTCGTTGACCGAACGATCCGGAGGCACACGCCGAGGATCGCAGCGACTCCACCCGGGCGGAGTGATCCGAAAGTGTCAATTCGCCACGGGCTTCCTGACCGGCACGAGGGTCGAGCGGGCGAGCTCAGCCTGGGAGGCTGTCGTAGCGACGCTGTTGACGGCGGTCGTGGATATAGCCGAACCCGAGCAGGACGAGCGCGAAGAGCAGCATCGCCCCGAAGAATCCCCAGGCGTACCACGCCCACCCGAACACGAAGAATAGAAGGAACCCGATCACGATCGCGCCGACCGCCATGCCCATCAGCTTGAGCCAGAAGCCGGCTCCAAGACCTCTGCCGTCCTCACCCTCGTCGTACATGTCGCTCCCTCGTCTCGTGGTGTGGATGTCTCGCCGAAGCCGGCGTCGGAGCACCGGCCCCTACCGACCTCCGACGCGCCGGTCTTCGTCTCGCGACGGTTCGCCCAGCGATTGCTATGCGGGCACCGTCTCCGCCCCCAGCAACCGGGCCTTCTCCGCCGCGAACTCGCTGTCGGTCAACTTGCCCCGCTCGTGGAGATCTGCCAAAGCCGTGAGGTCGGCGACGCCGCTCGACGTTGCGAACCGCGCGGCATAGCCATCACTCCCCGTCGCGTACCGCTCCTCCGGCGGGACGCGCGGCCTCGTCACGAGGTAGATCAGCGTCCCGAAGAAGGGAACGACGATTACGCACACGACCCAGAGAGCTTTCGCCGCCCCGGTCAGGTCTTCGCGCCGGAAGATGTCCACGAGCGCCATCGCCCAGAGCATCGCCAGCGGCAGAAAGAGCATGAACAGGAAGAACGTCTCCCAGAACGTCGTCGCGACCATCGCGATTTTCTCCTTGAGTCGAGTAACGTCCGATCCTCCCGTCGGGCCCGTCTCCGAACCTCACCCTGTCGGGATGAACGTCCCGGCGCCTCCTCAGGGCGAGCGCGTGACCGCGCCGGCTCGGGTCTCGGCGCCGGCCTCGACCGCCGTCGCGGCGGCGCCGTTCTGCAGCGCCTCGCGCCACCCCAGCAGCAGGTCGTGGACGGCGGCGGCGCCGACGATCGCCTCCTCGGGCAGCGGCAGATCGGCGGGGTGGAGGATGAACGGCCGCGTCTGCGGGCCACCGAGGCCGCCGTGGAACGAGATCAGCTCCTCGAACGCGCACCCTTCGTCGAGCTGGTCGTCGTAGAAGCTGTTGACCATGATGTCTGCGACGTGCGCGAAGGAGTCCGTCCGCCGCAGGTGGTGCGGCGTGTTGCGCGAGAACGGAGCGAGCGGATCCTGCCCTTCCACGCGGCCCTCGTCGAGGAAATGCGCACCGCGCGCACCCAGCGCGACGGCACCGTGCGCCGCCGACCGCACGAGCACGAACCCGACGTGCGGGTGGTCGCGCAGCGCGGGGATCAGGCGCGGATGCCGCTCCTGGATCTCCTCGAGCGTCAGCCGGCGCGGCTCCTCGAGCAGGTAGACGAGCCCGAGGTTGCCGGAGCCGAGCACGGCGACCGAGGTGTCGGGAACGCCTTCCTTGCCGTTTGACGCCGCGGCTCCGCCGGTGGCCTCCTTGACGGCGTGACCGACCATTGCCTCGTTCTCGTCGGTGGCGGCGGCGGCCGCGGCCGTCCCGTCCGACAGCGACCGGTTCACGAGGTCGGCGAGGCCGTAGCCGTTCCGCTGCAGGAAAGTGGCCCCCTGCGTCTGGCCGTGATCGGACAGGACGACCAGGCGGTACGGCCGCGGCGCGTAGCGGCGCGCACGGGCGATCCGCCGGAACTGCTCGTCCAGCTTTCGCAGCGCCTCGAGCGTGTCGGCGCGCTCGAGGCCCGAGTGGTGCGCGACCTCGTCGTAGCTCGAGAACGTCGCGTAGACGACGGGGCGCCCCTTCATCATGTCCGAGAGCACGCCGTACACGATCAGGTCGCGCACGACGACGCACATCGCGGCGCGCATCAACGCGTACTTGACGCCGCGATGCCCGCGCGGGCGGACGTCGCGCCGCGCGCTACGCACGGCGGCGGTCAACTCGAGGAGCACCTCCCACGTGAACAGCACCAGAATGCGCAGGACGTTGAAGCCGTTGGCGAAAAACACGCGGTAGCCCGGGTTGGCGCGCTTCTCCTCCTCGAGGCGGCTGACCGTGAGGATGACGTGCTCGGCCTCGCCGGAGAGCAGGTTGCCGCGGCTCGCGCCGCCGTCCCGGAGCAACCCGACGCCGGTGGAGTGCCGCCGTTCGATCTCCGCGCAGTCCTTCGGGTTCGAGCAGGTCATCGTGCGGCCGTTCTCCTTCTCGATCCACCGGAACGCCGGGATGTCCTCGTTCGAGCCGAGGAGGATGCCCGCCTGGCTCGCGCCCGTCTGCGACGACAGGTCGGTCTCCCACTCCGTCAGCACGTAGGCGCCCTCCCCGAGCCAGCGCGCCATCTCCGGCGCGTTGCCGTCGCGCACCGCGCGCCGCAGGACGGGAAGCGCGAGCCCGTCGACCTCGAGGAACACGATTCCGGGGACGTCCGTCCGTTCCTGGCCGCCGCTCCGCCGGGCGATCCGCTGCGTCACGCGGAGGGCGTACGTCTCGTCGTCGTTCGTCCGGAAGAGCTGGTCGAGCACGATGGACACCGCGGAGGCGACGAACGCGGCGACGAGCGCCCACGCGAACGAGTCGACCAGAATCGCGCCCGGGGCGATCTCGGACGCGAGCACGAACATCACCGCGTCGAGCACGAGCACGAGCAGAAGCCCGAGCACGAGGGTGAACGGCAGGCGGAGCGCGGCGAGGAGCGGCGGCAGGAGCGCGTTCAGCACCGCGATCACGGCTGCCGCGAGCACGGCGCCCCAGAAGCCTTCGATCGAGACGCCCGGCACGATCGCCGCAGCCACGAAGAGCGCGACCGCCGACAGGAGCCACGCCACGATCACGCGGAGGGGACGGAACCGCGGACGCTCCGGCTCGTACCGGGCTTCGCCACGCGCGACGTGCTCGGGAGCCGCCGCGACGGCGGTCACGAGGTCACCTCTGCCGGTCTCGCGGCGAGCGCGAGTCGCCCGCCGACCGGCAGGACCTGCACGTCGACCTCGGGTGCGAGGTCGCGCGCGTGGTGGACGAACCGCTCCGCCGGCGCGCGGATCGCCTCCGGGTCCCGCGGCAGGCCGACCCGGAGGTACGTCCCCCAGTGGATCGGAACGGCGATCCGCGGGCGAAGGAGGGCGAGAGCCTGCGCGGCCCGCAGCGGGTCCAGGTGCCCCTTCGGGACTCGCGGACCCCACCCGGCGACCGGCAGCAGGGCCACGTCGAGCTCCGGAACGAGCCCGTCCATCTCGTCGAAGAGGTCGGTGTCCCCGGCGAAGTAGACGCGCGACGATCCCGTGACGGCGTACCCGACCGGAGGCGCCTCCGGCCCCAGCGGACGGCGGCGGGGGTGGTGGTCGGCGTGCGTCGCGCGGACCGTGACGCTGCCGAGCTCGAACTCGTCCCCCACGGCAACCTCGGTCACATGGGTGAACCCGGCCCGGCGGAGCAGCGCCGCTGCGCCGGTCGGCGCGACGATGCGCGGGGCCTGGCCGAGGCGGCGGAGCGACGGCAGGTCGAGGTGGTCGTAGTGGACATGCGAGACGAGCACCGCGTCGAGGTTCTCGAGTGCGGCGGCATCCGGAGGCGGTGCCACGCGCTGCACGTGCGCGAACCGCGGTCGCAGAAGCGGGTCGGTCAGCAGCCGCGTCCCGTCGACCTCGACCAGGACCGTGCTGTGGCCGATCCAGGTGATGCTCGTCGCTCGTCCTTCGGTCGCTGTCATCGAGAGCACGCGCGCCCGCCACCGCGGCGTGCGCAGCGCACCATGATCCAATCGCGCCGCCCGCGCCACGCGTCACCCCGATCGAACGAACGCGGCCTCGCGAGCGGGCGCGCTGACGCTCTTACAGATCGGCGGCCGCGGGCGCGGCGGGGATCGAGCCCCGAACAACGGTCCCGCGCCCTCGTTCCGACGTGATCTCGAGGCGGCCCCCCACGGCGCCGACGCGGTCGCGCATGCTCGTGATCCCCATCCCGTCGCGGCGTTCGCCGCTGCCGAGGCCGACGCCGTCGTCGGCGACCGTGAAGACGAGATTTCCGTCCACTCGGTCCAGCGTCACGACGACCTTCGCGCCGCGCCCCGCGTGCTTCGTCGCGTTCTGGATCGCCTCGCGCGCCGCGAAGTAGACCGCCTCTTCGACGGGCTCCGGGAGCCTGCCGGTCCCGCGGTCGACGACCTCGATCGGGATCGGCGCCGTCTGCGCCACCGAGAGGAGCGCGTCCGCGAGCCCCCGCTCGCGGAGGGCGGCCGGGTAGAGCCCGTGCGCGAGGGAGCGCAGCTCCTCGACCGTCGCAACGAGGTCCCCGTCGATCTCCTCGAGCTCGCGCGCGAGCGCCTCGTCGGTCTCGGCGCGAAGCGCGTCGAGCTTGACCTGGATCGCGAACAGCCTCTGCTGCGCGCCGTCGTGCAAGTCCCGCTCGAGGCGCAGCCGCTCCCGCGCGCTCGCGGCGGCGATGCGCGCCCGCGACGAACGGAGGTCGTGCATCGCGTTGCGCCACCCCGCATCAAGCTCGGCGTTCTCGGCCGCGAGCAGCGAGACGGCGCCGGCGGTGTGCAGCAGCTCGGGGTCGTCGTTGAGCTGCGCGTCGTGGAGGATTGCGACCGCCGGTCTCGCACGGTCTTCCACGACGGTCAGGTTGAGCCCCGAATGAGGTGGCGGCGGGTGCAGCGTGTCGCCCGCCTGGCTGGTCCACGACTCGGTCTTGCTGTTCCAGAACGCCAGCCGTAGCTGTGGGTCGTCGAGCGCCTCGCGCACCATCGCCTCGAGGTCGCGCTGCGCGGGGTGCCGAAGCGAGCGCCGAACGAGCCGTTGGAGTGCACGTGCCGCAAAGAGCTGCGCGGCGATCAATGCGGCGAGGAAGCCGTACCAGATCGCTGCCCGCGCGACCACGAGCGCCCACGCGATCACCCTGCGTAGGCCGGTCGCGTCGGGCGCAACCAGCGCGAGCAGGTGGAACGTGATGACGAGCAGCAAGAAGACCAAGCCGACGGGAGCGCCGATCGCCAACGCGCGGCGACGCGGGGGCGTGCCGGTCGCGAAGCGCCAGACCAGCAGCGCGGCGGTGGCGAGCGCGGTGGCGATCACCCCGTAGCGGAAGACCGTGTACAGGTCGTCCGCGACGGCAGGCCGTGACGTGATCGCCAAGGCGTTGTCCGGGCAGAGCGCGCGGCACCCGGAGATCGACGCTCCTGCGCCCACCTGCGGCAGCAGCAGATCGCTGACGATTGCCGGCATGGTCGCGAAGACCACGTGGGCGAGGAGGATCAGCCTCGCCGCCAGTCCATCCAAGCGGCCGGTCGGAAAGGTCAGCAACAGGACGTAGGCCGCGAGCCCGACGGCGTCTTCCCACAGCAGGCCGGCGGAAAAGGCCCACTTGTTGCTCGAGGACTGCAGGGCGTAGAGCGCTCCGACGAAGCCGACGACGATCAAAATCGGCCCGAAACGGCTCTGCGGCCGCCGGCGGAGCCAGTAGAGGCCGACGAACACCGGCCCGAGGATGAAGTCGGCCTTCTGCACGGCCAACCAGCCCGGGTAGGCGAGGAAGTCTGCGCTCAGCGTGACGGCCACGGCGACGGCCGCTGCTGCAACGGCCGCGCCGGCGACGGCGACCTCCCACCACGCGACGCGCAGACCTCGTGTGTGTCGCGCAGCCCCTGAGCCGCGTACGTCAACCGGCGCCACGCTCACCTCCAGTCGGGGACGCGCCAGGCGCAACGCTACCGCGGCCGGGAGTCGTCATCACGCGCGCGAAATGGTGGGCCTCTGCAGGTGTAACCACCTGTTCACCCCGAGCGGATGACACATGGTGACGGCCACGACGCGACTGTCCGTCCATGGCCGCCCGCCGTCCCATGCACGCCCGCGCGCTCGTCGCCGGCGCGACCGCCGAACGTCGCGCGCGACTGTCCGGACGCGCATGAGCCTGAGGAGCGACTCGCAGGTCCCGACCCGGAGCCGGGCGGCCGCCCGGTCGCGCCGGCCGGGTGCGTCGCGCGTCGCCCGCTCGAGCCGGTTCCTGAACCGGGAGCTCTCGTGGATCGAGTTCGACCGGCGCGTGCTCGAGGTCGCCGCGGACGCAACGTTGCCGCTCCTCGAGCGCGTCAGGTTCTGCTCGATCGCGTCGTCGAACCTCGACGAGTTCTTCGCGGTGCGCATCGCCGAGCTCACCGATCAGGCGGCGGTCGGGGTCGTTCGGCGGTCACCCGACGGGCGGACGCCGACGCAGACGCTCGCCGAGGCGCGGCGGACGATCGTGGCGCTCCAGGCGACGCAGGACACGCTCTGGAACGACCACCTCGTCCCTGCGCTCGCGGCGGCGGGGATCCGGGTCTCGAAGCCGAAGGGTTGCTCCCCGCGCGAGCTCAAGTCGCTGACGAAGCGGTTCGAGCGCGAGGTGCTTCCCCTGCTGACGCCGATCGCCATAGGGCCGGGCGCGCCGTTTCCCCACGTGCAGTCGCTCGGCCTCAACGTCGGCGCCCTGCTGAAGGACGAGAACGAGGACCGCTTCGTCTGCATCAGCGTTCCCCACGAGCTGCCGCGGTTCCTCGACGTCGGGTCGCGCGGAGTGCTCGTCCCGGTCGAGGACGCGCTCATGCACTTCCTCCCCGCCGTCCTCGGCGGCGGCGTGGTGCAGACGGAGGCTGCGTTTCGCGTCACGCGCGACGCCGACGTGACCGTGGCGAGCGACGCCGACGACCTGCTCGAGGCGCTCGAGACGCAACTCGGCCGCCGCAGCTTCGGCGACGTCGTCCGGCTGGAGGTCGAGGAGAAGGCGCCGCACGAGATCCGCGACTTCCTCGTGCGCGGACTCGCACTCGAGCCGGACCAGGTCTACGAGACCGCGGCGCCACTCGGCCTCGCCGCGCTCTTCGAACTGGCCGCGTTCGACCGTGCCGATCTCCAGCGAGACCCGTGGCGGCCGGTGACCGCGCACGAATTCGCCGGCGGGGGCGGCGGCAACGCCGTGCTGGCCCGGGTCCGTCGGCGCAACCTGCTCGCGCACCATCCGTACGACGCGTACGACACGAGCGTCGAGCGGTTCGTCGCGAGCGCACAGGACCCGAAGGTCGCGGCACTGAAGGCGACCGTGTACCGGACCGGCAACCCGTCCGGAACCGTCGCGTCCCTCGTCGACGCAGCGGACGGTGGGAAGCACGCCGTCTGCCTCGTCGAGCTCCGCGCGCGCTTCGACGAGCGGCGAAACATCGAGTGGTCACGCGCCCTCGACCGCGCCGGCGTCAACGTCTTCTACGGCGCGCCTGACCTCAAGATCCACGCCAAGCTGAGCCTGATCGTCCGCCGCGAGCGGGACGGCCTGCGGCGCTACGTCCACATCGGCACCGGCAACTACCACTCGTCGAACGCGTCCGCGTACGAGGATCTGAGCCTCTTCACGGCCGACGAGGACATCGCCGCCGACGTGGCGGACGTCTTCAACGCGGTCACGGGACAGACGCCGCCGACGGTGTTCCGCAAGCTGCTCGTCGCTCCGTGGTTCCTGCGCGACGGCCTGCTTCACGAGATCGAGCGCGTCACGCGCGCCGCAGCTGCAGGCGAGCTCGCGCGGATCCGGATCAAGGTGAACGCGCTCGTCGACCCCGAGATCGCGTCGGCGCTGTACGCCGCCTCGGGGGCCGGGGCGACGGTCGACGTGGCCACGCGCGGGATCTGCGTGTTGCGCCCGGGCGTGCCGGGTCTGAGCGAGCGGATCACGGTCAGGAGCGTCCTCGGCCCGTTCCTCGAGCACAGCCGGATCCTCTCGTTCCAGGCGGCCGACCGCCTCACGACGTTTATCGGGAGCGCCGACCTGATGCCGCGGAACCTCGACCGGCGGATCGAGGTGCTCGCTCCCGTCGAAGACCCGAGGCTGCGGGCGCGCATCGCGGCGATCCTCGACGCCCTCTTTGCCGACACGCGGTTCGCGTGGGAGCTCGGCGGCGACGGCCGCTGGAGCCGCGTCGTCCCGGCGGCGCAGGAGCGGGCGGTCTCGGCGCAGGAGGCGTTGATGGAGCAGGCGCGCAAGCGCGCGAAGAAGCGTCAATGAGGCGCGAACGGCGCCCCGGTGCAGCAGCGCTCGGATCATCCGGTTCGGACGATGGCCGGATACCGCCGCTCCGGGAGGGTCGCCACGGCCCTTGGCGACACGCGCGATTGGAGAGGTGATGGAAGACATCCGCCTGCAACGGATCCGTGAGTTCATCGAGCCCCTCCGCGTGGCGCCCGGGAAGGAGGCCGACCTCGCGCGTGACTTCGATCCCGCCGATACCGGCGACTTCTTCTCCAAGGAGGAGAGCAAGGATCTGCTCGAGGAGGGCATCGACCTCCTCGACCACTACCAGTCGCGCCTGGCCGCGCAGGACACGTACGGCGTCCTCGTCGCGCTGCAGGCGCTCGACGCAGGCGGCAAGGACAGCACGATCCGGCACGTGATGAGCGGCGTGAACCCGCAGGGCGTCGTCGTCCACGGCTTCCGCAGGCCGTCGGCCGACGAACTCGACCACGACTTCCTCTGGCGCTACGCGCAGAAGCTCCCCGCGCGCGGCCAGATCACGATCTTCAACCGTTCGCACTACGAGGAGGTCCTCGTGGTGCGCGTCCACCCGGAGATCCTCACGAGCCAGAAGCTGCCGCCGGCGGCGCGCGACGACGGCGTCTGGGAACGCCGCTACCGCCAGATCAACGACTGGGAGCGGTTCCTGGTCGAGAACGGCTTCCCCGTGGTGAAGCTGTTCCTCAACCTCTCGAAGGAGGAACAGCGGCGCCGCTTCCTGAGGCGGATCGACTACCCCGAGAAGAACTGGAAGTTCAACGCGAACGACGTCAAGGAGCGCGCCCACTGGGACGAGTACCAGACGGCGTTCTCACAGATGCTGTCCGCGACGAGCACGGAGCATGCGCCGTGGTACGTGATCCCGTCCGACCACAAGTGGTACCTGCGTGTCGCGGTCGCGGCGGTGCTCGTGAACACGCTGGCCGAGATCGACCCGCAGTACCCGACGGTCGACGAGGAGGCGCGGCGCGCCCTCGCGGTTTCGAAGCAGGAGCTCGAGGCCCAGGCGCCGGACGGCGTCGCGGCCGATCCCATCGCCGACCAGATCGCGGCGGCAGCCGGAGCGAAGGAGTAACAGGCGCATGGCCGAGGTGATCGCGGTACCCGAAGCACCCACGAACGGGTCGAAGCGCACGTGGTACGACCTGCCGAGCGAGCAGGTCGCGGCATCGATGGAGGTCGACCCGGCGCGCGGGCTCTCGGCAGCCGAGGCCGCATCGCGCCTCCAGAAGTACGGGCCGAACAAGTTCGCAGAGGCGAAGGCCGAGCCGCGCTGGCGCGCGTTCGAACGCCAGTACCACGACCCGATGCAGATCGTGCTGCTCGTGGCGGGCATCGGCAGCATCGTCCCGCTCGGCCAGTACGGGACCGGGATCATGCTGCTCTTCCTGACGGTGTTCAACGCCGTGCTGGGCCTGAACCAGGAGGGCAAGGCCGCAGCCGCGGTCGCCGCCCTGCAGAAGATGATGATCATCAAGGCGAAGGTGCACCGCGACGGCGAGCTTCTCCAGCTGCCCGCCGAGCAGCTCGTGCCGGGCGACATCGTCTCGATCGAGGCCGGCGACATCGTCCCCGCCGACGGACGGCTCCTGTCGGCGGCGACGCTCGAGGTGGCCGAGTCGGCGCTGACCGGCGAGAGCGTCCCCGTGTCGAAGGGCGTGGCGCCTGTGGACGGCGAGGACGTCCCGCTGGGCGACCGCACCGACATGGTCTTCATGAACACGAACGCGACACGCGGCACCGGCACCTTCGTCGTCACCGCGACCGGCATGGCGACCGAGGTCGGCCACATCTCGAACATGCTCCAGGCCGAGGAGGACACGGAGACCCCGCTCACGCGGCAGCTCGCGAAGCTGACGAACCAGATCCTGCTCATCGCAGGCGCGGCCGTCGCCGTCTCGATGATCCTCAACTTGTCGCGCGGCGACACCTTCACGACCGTCTTCACGGCCGCGATCGCGTTCGCCGTATCGGCGATCCCGACTGGTCTTCCGGCCGTGGTGACGACGATCCTCTCGATGGGGACGCAGGTCCTGGCCCGCGCGAACGCGATCGTGAAACGGCTGCGCTCGACCGAGACCCTCGGCTCGACGTCGGCCATCAACTCCGACAAGACGGGGACGCTGACGCTCAACCAGATGACGGCCGTCGAGCTCGCGATCCCCGGCCGCCGCTACTCGATCTCGGGAAGCGGATACGCGACCGAGGGGACGATCAAGCGGGTCGCGGGGCAGCCCGACGTGCCGCTCGAGCAATTCCTGCTGCCGATGCTGCTCGCCTCGGACGCAGTGGTCACGGACGGCTCGATGATCGGCGACCCGACCGAGGGCGCGCTCGTCGTGCTCGCCGAGAAGGGCGGCCTCGACACCTCCGAGACGCGGACGCGGTTCCCGCGCGTCGCCGAGCTTCCGTTCGATGCCGCCTACAAGCTGATGGCGACGTTCCACCGCATGCAGGACGAGAATGGTCGCGACGTCATTCGCTGCTTCGCCAAGGGCGCGCCCGACCAGCTGCTCGCGCGCGCATCGGCCACGCTCGACGCGGACCTTCGGCCCGTCGCGGCGGACGACGCGTTCAAGAGCCGCTACCTCGCAGAGAACGAGCGGCTCGGCGAGCAGGGGCTGCGCGTGCTCGCAACGGCGCGGAAGGACT
>Ga0126307_10001481_pt1 | contig 15509 bp, 13 predicted proteins | sample Plot28_FD_89955 | JGI IMG/M metagenome (GOLD analysis project Ga0126307, IMG submission 89955) | Serpentine soil microbial communities from UC McLaughlin Reserve, CA, USA - Plot28 | ecosystem: Environmental > Terrestrial > Soil > Grasslands | place: USA: UC McLaughlin Reserve, Lake County... | reverse complement strand
CTCGGCATCGGCATGGTGCACCAGCACTTCATGCTCGTGCCGGTGATGACCGTGACCGAGAACATCGTGCTCGGGGGGGAGCCGACTCGCGGTGCGTTGCTCGATGTGCGCGAGGGCGCCCGGCGGGTGAAGGAGCTGTCAGACCGCTACGGGCTCGCGGTTGATCCCGACGCCGTGATCGAGCGCGTCTCGGTGGGCATGCAGCAGCGGGTGGAGATCCTGAAGACGCTCTACCGCGACGCCCGCATCCTCATCCTCGACGAGCCCACGGCGGTGCTCACGGCCCAGGAGACGAATGAGCTGTTCGGCGTCCTGCGCGAGCTGAAGAAGGACGGCGTATCGATCGTCTTCATCAGCCACAAGCTGAACGAGGTGCTGGAGATCTCCGACCGTGTGACCGTGCTGCGGCGCGGAAAGCAGATCGACACCGTGCCCACCGAGGGTGCTACCGAGCAGAGCCTCGCCCGCCTGATGGTCGGCCGGGACGTGCTGCTGCGTGTTGACAAGGCGAAGACGACGCCCGGCGAGCCGATGCTCGAAGTGGAGGACCTGCACGTTCGCGACGAGCGTGGGCTGCCCGCGGTAAAGGGGGTGGACCTGACCGTGCGAGCCGGCGAGGTGGTGGCGCTCGCCGGCGTGGACGGCAATGGACAGCTCGAGCTGGTGCAGGCGATCGCCGGAGTTCGGGAGCCGGGGTCCGGGCGGATCGCAATCGGAGGGCAGGAGGTTTCGGGTGTCGGCGTGCGCCGCACGACCGAGGCCGGCGTAGCGCACATCCCGGAGGACCGCCAGCTGTGCGGGCTCGTGCTCGACTTCACGCTTGCGGAAAACCTGGCACTGCGCGAGTACCGCAAGCCGCCGATCTCGAACCACGGCATGCTGTCGATCGGGCAGATGAAGGAGCGGGCCCGGACGCTTCTCAAGGAATACGACGTACGCGGCGGCGAGCCGGACACGCTCGCGGGCTCCCTGTCGGGAGGCAACCAGCAGAAGGTTGCGGTGGCGCGCGAGATAGCCAGTAACCCGAAGCTCCTGATCGCCCATCAGCCTACGCGGGGACTGGACGTCGGCGCGATCGAGTTCGTGCACGGGCGCCTGCTCAGGGAGCGGGACAACGGCCGCGGCATCCTGCTGGTCTCGCTCGAGTTCGAGGAGGTGCGCGCGCTCGCGGACCGCATCCTCGTGATCTACGAGGGACAGATAGTCGGTGAGTTCGCGCCAGACGTCTCGGAGGAAGAGCTTGGCGTGGCGATGACCGGCGGCGGCCGGGCCGCGGCGTGAGCGCCACCGGGGAACCCGAGGTACGGGCCGCAACGCCGGCGTCGCGTCTCGCCGGCTACCTGCGCGGCGGCGGCGTGATTGTGCCGCTCCTCACGACGCTGCTCGCATTTGCCGCGGGTGGCCTCGTGATGCTGGTCACCGGCAAGGACCCCATCGCCACCTACGAGGCGATCTGGAAGGGCACCGGCCTCCAGTGGCTGTTCCCGTGGACGACGGGCGCTGACCGCGACCTCGCGGCCTCGAACCTCCAGCAGACGCTGATCATCACCACGCCACTTATTCTCACCGGCCTGGCTGTGGCGTTCGCGTTCCGGGCCGGTCTCTTCAACATCGGCGGCAACGGCCAGTACATCGTCGGCTCGATCGCAGCCGTGTGGGTCGGCTCGTCATTTGCCGATATGCCGAGCGTCCTCCACATCCTGCTCGCCCTCCTCGCCGCGTGCGCAGCCGGTGCGTTCTGGGCGGGCATCGCCGGATTCCTGAAGGCCACGACCGGCGCGCACGAGGTGATCAGCACGATCATGCTCAACTGGATCGCCGTGTGGGTCGGCGTCTGGCTCTTCTCGCTCGGCGGCCCGCTCCAGAACGAGGCTCAGAAGTCGATCCCGGTGTCCGAGGATGTGGTCGAGGGCGCCAAGCTGCCGGTGTTCTGGGGTGATCCGATCCTGCAGGGTCTCCACATCGGGCTGTTCATCGCGCTGATCGCCGTGATCGTGTTCTGGATCCTCCTGAACCGCTCGACGACCGGCTTCGAGGTGAGGGCGGTGGGCTTCAACCCGGAGGCCGCCCGCTACAGCGGAATGAACGTCGGCAAGAACTACATCCTGGTCATGGCGGTCTGCGGGCTCTTCGCCGGTCTCGCCGGAGCGCTCGACGTGCTCGGCTGGCAGTTCCGTATCGCGACGAACGACATTCAGATCGCCTACTTCGGCTTCATTGGAATCGCGGTTGCACTGCTCGGGCGCAACACGGCTATCGGCACGGTCGCGGCGGCGCTGTTGTTCGGCGCGCTGATCAGCGGGACGTCGCAGCGGAACCTCGATCCGACGATCTTCGAACCCTCGCTGGCGGAGAACCTCACGTTCATCATCCAGGGCCTTGTCATCCTGATCGTCAGCGCCGACGTGTTGGTGCTCGGGCTGATCGCGCGCGGGCGGGGCGTCTTCCGTCGGGGTCGGGCCGCGCCGGCGCCCGCCGCGGAGAGTGAGCCATGAGCACGTCGATGGCCGCAGGTCGCCAGCTTGCCCTGTCCGCGCGCACCGCCGGCTGGGCCGGGATCACGCTCGGCGTTGTGGCGGCGTACGTGGCACTGCCGCCACTGCTGATCCGCACCCCGGTGGTGTCGCTGGCGCTGGCGGCCTTGGGCGCCTGCGCGGGTGTCTACGCCACCCGCCAGGGTGAGACGCGCCTTGGCTGGATCGCAGTCGCCATCGCGATGCTCGGCGCGATTCTGGGCGTGGTAGCCGCGAAGTCGGGGGAGAGCAACCTGGACCGCGTGTTCGTGTGGTCCGCGCTCGCCGCCGGCATGCTGCGATACGCGACGCCGCTGATCTTCGGCGCGATGGGCGGCATCCTGTCCGAGCGCAGTGGCGTCATCAACATCGGTCTCGAGGGCATGATGCTGATGGGCGCGTTCTTCGGCATCTTCGGCGCGGACCTGCTCGGCTCGTGGTTCCTCGGAATCCTCGTGGGGGTGGCGGCAGGCGCGCTCATGGGCGTGGTTCACGCGTTCGTGTCGATCCGCCTGCGCGCCGATCAGGTGGTGAGCGGCACCGGCATCAACATCCTTGCGATCGGCATCACCGGCTACGTCTTCATCTACCACTACGGAGATCAGGGCACGCCCTCTGACATCTCGCGTGTCCCGAGCTTGACGCTGCCGCTGGTCGAGGACATCCCGTTCATCGGGGAAGCGATCGGTCGGATGAACGTCCTCACCTGGGCCGCGCTGCTCCTCGTCCCGATCCTCTCCGTCTACCTGTTCCGCACGCGCGGCGGCCTGCGGTTGCGCTCCGTGGGCGAGAAGCCGCGCGCCGCCGACAGCCTGGGGCTGCCCGTGCTGCGCACGCGCTACCTCGCCGTGACCGCTTCCGGTGCGCTTGCAGCCCTCGGTGGCGTATTCCTCTCAATCGGCCTGCTCGGCTCGTTCAACGAGGAGATGACCGCGGGCCGCGGCTTCATCGCGCTCGCGGCGGTGATCTTCGGAAGCTGGCGCCCGTTCGGCGCCCTCGCCGGGGCGCTGCTGTTCGGCTTCTCGACCGCGCTCGCCCAGCGCCTCCCGGCCTTCTCCGAATCCACGGCCGTGCTATTCCAGGCCTTGCCGTATGTCTTGACCCTCGTCGTGGTGGCCGGCGTCATCGGCCGTTCCCGACCGCCCGCCGCAGTCGGCGTGCCGTATGTGAAGGAGTAGTTCTTGGTCGTATCCAGGCTCACCCTCGCCAGCCCCACCGACGAGCACACGGGTCGTCTCAGTGACGAGGTCGAGCTGTACCAGCGCACGTACAACACACTGCTGCGCTCCAGCGGCGAGACTCACCTGCGCGTGCTCGAGCGGGCCCACCGGGCGATGGGCTCGAGCCTGCACCCGCTCGCAGACAGTGACGAGCCCGACCTCGGTGCGCTGATCTACGCGATCCGCCGGCTTCCGGACGGGATGTCCGCCGGAGCGGAGCTCGTGATCATGGGCCAGGAGGCGGAGGTCTTCGCCAAGAACGGCATCGTGATCGACGAGTGGCAGGAGGCGGATGCCCCCGCACGGCGGCGCCGCTGGCACGACGCCGGCAACGGCACGCACGCGGTGCTGCTCGCCAGCGCGTCGGACGTCGACGACCTGATTCCGACCCTGGTTGCGTTCCAGATCGAGTGGAACAAGATTCGCGTGCGCCAGCGCGCGGCGGGCTGGCCGCCGGACCACGAGCCGGCCGCTGAAAAGTGCGCCGAGGTGCTCGGGGGCACCGGGGAGGACTGGGGGCGCCTCCAGGGCGCCTGGGGCGACCGGTTCGGCGAGCGCCTGCGGCACATAGCGGACAGGCGCATGAACCTGCGAGTGCGGATGCTCGGCGGCACGCAGGTGGGCTACGCGCGCATGACGCGCCGCTGGTGGACCCCGGTGCACAACTTGCTCACCGAGCAGGGCCTCGTGGACCGCCCGCTCTACCTGGTGAGCTCGAACACGCACAGCCTGGTGAACATCGCAACCGGCGTGGCTCGCCAACGCGAGGACGTGCTCGTCCGATTCGTGGAGACGCTGCCGGAGGACGACATCCTGCGCACGGAGCTGGCCGCCTTCCGGGAGGGCCGCGCCGAGGGCTCGTGGGAGAACTTCCTCTACTTCGTCGCCCGGCTCTACTTCGACATGCACGGAGAGGAGGGCCGGGCGGCGCGCCGCCGCTCCGAAGCCGAGTGCGGCGTTTCGCACATCCGCAGCACCACGGCGCTGCGCGTGTCCGCCCAGATTATTCCGCTGTCGAAGCTGGCCCCCGGCCGGCTGGACCCGCGGCTCGGCGACGTGGATGCCGACAAGCTTGCGGCCGCCGATGGCGTCATCGTGAACATCGACTATCCGCTCGGCGTCGCGGCCTACAACATCCTGCGCGAGGTGGCCGTGGACAGCTCGATGCTGCGCGGCGTCTATGTGCTCGGCAAGGCGGCCACGCTGAACGCCGACGTAGGCGACGTGATGCTCTCGACTGTTGTGCACGACGAGCATTCGGGCTCGACGTACTGGCTCGACAACGCCTTCAGCGTCGACGACATCGCGCCCGACCTGCGCTTCGGAAGCGGCCTCGACAACCAGCGCGCGGTCACTGTGAAGAGCACGTTCCTCCAGAACCGCTCCTATCTCGACTTCTACTACCACGAGGCGTTCACGGTGGTCGAGATGGAGGCCGGGCCGTACTGCAACGCGCTCTACGAGATCGCCGACGCGGACCGCCATCCCGTGAACACCGCGGTGAACTTCTCGAAGCTGCCGGTGGACTTCGGGATCATCCACTACGCCTCAGATACGCCCTACACGCAGGCGCGCACGCTGGGCGCCCGCGGGCTCAGTTACTTCGGGATGGACTCCACCTACGCCTCGTCGCTGGCCATCCTCCGCCGAGTGCTGAGGCTGGAGGGCGTTCTCGAGTAGTCACACCCAGGCGCGCTGGCGCGGATAAGGGTGTGACGTCGCCCGCTGCGATCGAGCAGCCGTACCGCTCGCACGCTCGCCGGATCGCAGGCCACCTGATGCGGGCCACGGGTGACGCGGAGGTTGCCGCGGGCGCTAATCGCGTTCCGCGTTCCGGAATTGCCGTCGACGGCGGCACGAGCGCGCGTTGAGCTTCTACCGGCGACCTTGCAAGGAAGCCTTCGCGTTGCGCACACCTTCGCGCGGCAAACCTCCCAGGGAACCGTGCGGCCCTCGTGACGGCTTGACCGCACTTTGCGAAAAAACTTGACTGCCCGGCAATGGGCACAGTGCTGGGGCTTGCGGCCCCATCGCCGGCAGGGGTGCCGTCGCCCCAGCGGCTGGGCTATTCGAGCGTGGTGCTGGACCGCCTGGCGCGTCACGCGTGCGGCGTGCTGGGGTTCGAGCAGGCTTGGGTGGTGGTGCGCTCGCCGGACGAGGCGCGCGGCTTCATCGTCGTGGCTGGGGCAGGCGCCGATCCGGACCTGATCGGGCGGCGTCTGCAGGCCGCCCGAGTCGGCGCAGTGGCCGCTGCTCCCTTCCTCGTTGGCCTTGAGGAACGCGGTGCACTGTGCGTCGGGGGCAGGGACGAGCAGCGAAAGCTCGAATCGCGAGAGATGGAGCTGCTGTGTGAGCTCGGCGTGCTCGCGGGAGAGGCCCTGAGCCACCACGAGCACCGAGAGTTGACCGCGGGCGACTCACAGGCCGAAATTCGCGGACTGGTGAAGGCACTGGCCGAGGCGGACGGCGATACCTACCGCCACTCGCTCGAGGTCGCAGCCACCGCGACGGTGGTCGGCATGCGGCTCGGGCTGGCTCGCACGGAGATCGTCGAGGTCGAGCTGGGCGCGCTGCTCCACGACGTCGGCAAGCTGCGCCTACCACCGCACATCCTCGGCAAGCCGGGCCGCCTCACCGAGGACGAGCGTCGCCTGGTCCGGCTGCATCCGGAGTGGGGCGCCGAGATGGTCGGGCACATCCCCGGTCTGGAGGCGGTGGCGCTGATCGTGCGCCTCCACCACGAACGTCCGGACGGCAGCGGTTATCCGCACGGCCTCTCCCACGAACGCATTCCCGTGGCCAGCCGCATCGTCTCCGTGTGCGACGCCTATGGCGCGATGACGAAGCGCCGCCCGTACAGCGAGCCGCTCGACGTCGATACCGCCCTGCTCGAGCTCGCGCGCCACGCGGGCACTCAGTTCGACCAAGACGCGGTCGAGGCGCTCGCCTCGTTTGTCCGTTGCGCCGAGGCCGTACCGGCCTAGCTTCAGCCGGTCACGACACCGGTCTTGCCGAACACCGGCATCGTCCCACCGGCGTCGTCGAGTACGTTCTGCCAGAGGCGGGCCACCACGTCCGGATTGTCGCCGGCGACGTCGTTCTCCTCGTCCGGATCCTCACCGGTGTCGAAGAGGCGCCTCTCCTTGCCCTGGTTGTCGGCGATCAGCAGGTAGCGCCCATCGCTCGCGGCCACCTGGTCCGCGTACGCGGTCGTCCAATAGGCCCGCTCGGGCGGGTCGCCGCCTTCGAACATCACCGTGAGGTCCTCGCCCTCCATCCTGCCGGGCACGGTGAGGCCCTGGAAGGACAGGATCGTGGGCGCGACGTCGTGCGTCGACACGAAGTAGTCGCTGGTCTCGCCCGCCCGCTTGCCCTCGGGGTGGCGGATCATGTACGGCACGGAGTGGATCTCCTTGCCGAGCATCGAGTTGGCCTTGCCCATCAGGCCATGTTCCCCGAGCAGGATGCCATGGTCTGACAGGTAGTAGACGACGGTGTTCTCGGCCAGCCCGAGGTCGTCGAGCAGGTTGAGCAGGCGACCGATCCAGGCATCGATGTAGGTCAGTTCGCCTGCGTACAGCTCGCGCACCTGCTGCACCTGGTCCTCTGTGATCTCGAGGTCCTCGACCTTCGAGTACGGCGTCTTGAAGGGCAGGATCGGCTCCACGCCGTCGCGGTCCTTGAAGCGCAGCTTGAACATGGTCGGCACGTTCCACGCCTCGTGGGGGTCGAATGCGTCGACGCCGAGGAAGAACGGCTGCTTGTCCTTCAGCCCCTTGAGCGCCTCCATGCCTGCCGTCAAGACTCGGGCGCCCGAGAGCTGGCGGCCCGAGCGGCCCCTGTTAAAGCCCACGTTCTCGGTGATCCGCTTCTCCGCTTCAGTGCCCCTGAGCGCGGGGAGCAGGTAGTTCTCGATCTGAGCCCGCGAGGCCACGCGGCTCTTCACGACGCCGACGTTCCAAACCCGGTACTCGCCCTGTTCGTAGATCGGCCTCGACACGTCGAGCGTCTTTCGGAAGCGCTCGAAGCGCGGCCCGATCAGAAAGGGGTTGTCCGTCACGTACGCGGTCTCGATCCCGCCGGCGTCCATGAACTCGGTGAAGATGCGCTTGTACGGCGGGATCGGGCTCCAGCCAGGGAACTGGGGCAGCTTCGGTGCGACCTTCCAGTCACGGAAGGGGAAGGAGCGCGTGCCCGTGAGGAGCGCGCGTCTGACCGCAACGGTGGGCATCGCCTCGGGCACCGCGCGGTCGAAGCGGAGCCCCTCCCTGGCGAGCGAGTCCAGGTTGGGGGTATGGGCGAGCTTGTCACCGTCGTAGGCGCTCACGAAGTCGCGGCGCGTGCTGTCGGTCACGATCAGCAGCACGTTCAGCGGGTGCTCATCGTGCCTCACGACCTTCGGGGCCCGCGTGTCGTCCGCGTCGCTCGAGTCGGTCAGGTCGCAACCGGCTGCCGCGAGGGCGGCGGCGCCCGCAGCGCCCGCTCCGCCGTAGCGAATGAGGTCTCGTCGCGTGAGGCGGTTGATTTGGCTCGGGCGCAAGCGCGGGGCACTGTAGCGATGAACCGCCAAAATCCGTCGCGGACTGGGCCGGAGGCGTACGATTCAGAGAGCGAGATGGTCGAACTCGGCGTGGCGCTCCTTGTAGTCGGAGCCGCCCTCTTGGTGGCTGAAGCACACGTGCCCGGGGGAGTGCTCGGCGTGGCCGGCGGAGTCGCGCTCGCGGCGGGCGCTGCGCTGGCGATCGGCGCGTCCGGAGGTGCCGTTGCGCTGGTGATCGGCGCCGTCGTCGCTGCTTCGGCGGTCACCGGATTGTGGCTCGCCCTTGCCACCCGCAAGGGGCTGGCGGTACGCCAGCTGCGGGCGTCGTCCGGACGCGAGGCGCTCAGCGGCCGAACCGGCGTGGTACGTCGCTGGAACGGCGGTGACGGCCAGGTGTTCGTGGACGGCGCGCTGTGGCGGGCGCGTCCGAGCTGGCCGGACGCGGAGGAGAAGCTGACCGCGGGCGATGCGGTGATCGTCGAGCGCGTGAGCGGGTTGACGCTCGCGGTACGGAGAGCAGAGGAATGGGAGGAGCCCTGGTGATTGCGGTGATCCTGATCGTCGTTGTGGTAGCCGCACTGGCGGCGCTGGCGCTGGCGGCCGCCTCCGTGAGGGTGCTGCGCGAGTACGAGCGCGGAATCGTGTTCCGCCTTGGGCGCGTGATCGACCAGAAGGGCCCGGGCCTCGTGCTGCTCATCCCGGGCGTCGACCGCATGGTGCGCGTGAGCCTCCGCACCGTCACGCTCAGGATCCCGCCCCAGGAGGTCATCACGCGCGACAACGTCCCCGTCCGGGTTGCGGCCGTCGCGTACTTCCGCGTGATCGACCCGCGCTGCTCGGTTCTCGAGGTCGAGGACTTCATGGCAGCCACGCTCCAGATCGCGCAGACCACCTTGCGCTCCGTGTTGGGCAAGGCGGAGCTCGACACGCTTCTGTCAGAGCGCGAGCGGCTCAACGAGAGCCTCCAGCAGATCATCGACGAGCAGACCGAGCCCTGGGGCATCAAGGTCACGATCGTCGAGATCAAGGATGTGGAGATCCCCGAGCGGATGCAGCACGCGCTGGCGCGGCAGGCGGAGGCAGAGCGCAACCGGCGAGCCAAGGTGATCAACGCCGAGGGCGAGTTCCAGGCGGCCGACCGCCTCGCCGACGCCGCCGAGGTGATCCGCCCCAACCCGGTCACGATCCAGCTTCGCTACCTCCAGGCGCTCTCGGAAATTAGCTCCAATCAGGGAACGACGATCGTGTTCCCCCTCCCCATGGACGTGCTGAGGCCCCTGATCGAAGCGGGCGGCTCTGCCGCCGACGCGACCCGCGCGGCCGAGGACGACCGCGCCGGCGCCGAGGACGACCGCGCCGCCGAAAGCAAGGACCGGCCGCGCGAGCTCCCGGCGCGCCAACCCGCCGCGCTCCCCTGACCATCTGCGCTCACCTTTGCATGACATGTATGCAAACGCGACGCGCGTCGCTCTCAGGGGTGGCGGAGGAGTTGCGTGACGGCCCTGGCGTCGACGGCGTAGGCGGTGTTCTCGCGTGCGCGAGGCCGCGAAGACAACCCCGGCGAGCGCGCCGTCATCCGCTATGACGGGGGCGCCCGAGTCCCCGGCCGCCACGTGTGCCGAGAGCTCCAGCGCTGGGCGAGCGACCCCATGCCGGGCGCCGGCGAGGCGGACGTGAGCAACGATCGCGCGCCGAACGCGAACGGACAGCAACGAGGAACCACCCCGAAGCCGAACCACCTGTAAATGCCGGCCGTCGGCGACGCTGGCGACACCGGGCGCGCCGGAGCGGAGCGCGTGGGAGCGGGACCGCGCCGGCGCCGGCGCCGAGCCCCGGCACCGCGAGCAGCGCCAGCACCGCCAGCAGCGCCGGCAGCGCCAGCAGCGCCAGATCATTCGCCGATTCACCTTAGGCACCCGCACGCGACGCCCGCGCAACGTGACCGGCCCGTCAAGGTTCTCGAGCGTGTCTACACCGGCGACGGTAACCTCGATGAGACGCTGGCCGTGCGCGACAGGGATGTCGTGCTCGTGCCGCGCGGGTACCAGGCGTGTCCGCGCCGCCGCGTTACGCCGTCTATTACCTCAACGTGATGGCCGGTTCGGAGCGAACATGGGCCATCGCGAACGATCCCGACCACGAATGGATGCTCAAGCCATGACCGTCACCGAATCTGCCACCCGCGTGCTCGACAACTACATCGGTGGATCGTGGACCCCCGCCCTCGCGTCCGAGCAGCTCGACGTGACCAATCCCGCCACCGGTGACGTGCTCGCCCGGGTGCCGCTGTCGAGCTCGGCGGACCTCGATTCCGCTGTGAACGCCGCGCGTGCGGCGCTCCCCTCGTGGCGCGACGTCTCGGTGATAGCACGAGCGCGCAAGCTGTTCGCGCTGCGCGAGGGCCTCGACAACCGCCGCGAGGACCTCGCCCGCTCAGTGACCACCGAGATGGGCAAGACGATCGCCGACGCCCGCGCCGAGGTGGCCCGCATGATCGAGATGGTCGAGGCCGCATGTGCGATCCCGACGACCATGCAGGGCCGCACCCTCGAGGACGTTTCGCGCGGCATCGACGCCGAGACGATCCGTCAGCCCGTCGGCGTCTGCGCCGCGATCGTCCCCTTCAACTTCCCTGCGATGGTCCCGTTCTGGTTCCTGCCGTTCGCGATCGGATGTGGCAACACGTTCATCCTGAAGCCGTCCGAGCAGGTGCCGCTCACGCAGCAGATCGCCTTCGAGGTGCTCGACTCGCTCGAGCTGCCGCCGGGTGTCGTGAACCTGGTGAACGGCGGCCGCGAGGTCGTGGAGGGGATCCTCGACCATCCCGGCATCGACGCTGTCTCGTTCGTCGGCTCGGCGCCGGTCGCAAAGATCGTCTATGAGCGCTCGGCCAAGGCCTGCAAGCGGGTGCAGGCGCTCGGCGGCGCAAAGAACCACATGGTCGTGATGCCGGACGCCGTGGTCGACAAGACCGTGAGCGGCATCATCGGCTCCGCTTTCGGCGCCGCGGGCCAGCGCTGCATGGCGGGGTCCGTGGTCGTGACGGTCGGCGAGGCGCACGAGCGCCTCCTGCCCGCGCTCAAGGACGCCGCCGAGGCGGTGCGTGTTGGCGACGGCCTCGACGAGCAGAGCGAGCTCGGGCCCGTGGTCTCCGAGACCGCGCGCGAGCGCATCCTCGCGGCGGTGGAACGCGGGGTGAACGACGGCGCCGAGCTCGTCGTGGACGGCCGCGACACCGGACCCTCCGAGGGCCGCTTCATCGGGGCGACGATCCTCGACGGCGTCACGCCCGAGATGGAGCTCGCGCGCGAGGAGATTTTCGGCCCGGTGCTCTCACTGATCCACGTCGAGACTCTCGACGAGGCGATCGAGGCCGTGAACAAGAGCCGCTTCGGCAACGGCGTCTCGATCTTCACCGAGTCGGGTGCCGCGGTGCGCAGGTTCAAGCACGACGTCGAGGCCGGCATGGTGGGCGTGAACATCGGCGTCGCGGCGCCGGTCGCATTCTTCCCCTTCAGCGGCTGGAAGGACAGCTTTCTCGGGGACCTGCACGCCCACGGAACGGACGCCGTGGAGTTCTACACGCGCAAGAAGACCGTCACGTCGCGCTACTTCTCGAGCGGCGAGTCGGGCAGCTACTTCGTCGAGAACTGACCTCTCCCGCTGCATCGGCGAGCCGAGAGGCGACCTTCCTGCAGGGCGTCCGGGCCGGGCTCCCGTTCGCCACGGCTGGCCTGCTTCTGTCGGCGTCGTTCGGCGTGGTCGCCCAGGACGCGGGCCTCTCGGAACTCGAGGCGATAGTCATGTCGGCGATTGTCTTCGCGGGATCGGCCCAGTTCAGCGCGATAGCGATCCTTGCGCAGGGCGGTGGAGCCGGCGCGGCCATCGCCGCCGCGGCGCTGATCAACTCGCGCTTCCTGCCGATGGGCGTGGCCCTCGGGCCGTCGCTGCGGGGCGGGCCGCTGAGTCGCGCCTTCCAGGGTCAGATGGTGGTGGACGCCTCCTGGGCGCTCGCCGCGCGCCCCGACGGCAGCTTCGACCGCATGCTGCTGTTCGGCTCCTCGGCGGCCCAGTACGTGAGCTGGGTCACCGGTACCACCATCGGCGCCCTCTGCGGCGGGGCGCTCGGCGACCCGGAGGACCTCGGTCTCGATGCGCTGTTCCCCGCGTTCTTCCTGGCGCTGCTCTTGAGCGAGGCGCGCAGTGGGCGCGCCCGGGGGGTGGCGGCGCTCGGGGCGCTGATCGCCCTCGCGCTCGTTCCCGTGGCGCCGGCCGGCGTGCCGGTGCTGGTGGCGAGCTTTGCCGCGCTCGTTGGCCTCACGCGCGGAGCGCGCGAAGCGGTGCTGCAGCGCCAGGAGGCGGAGGGGGAGGCTCGGTGAGCACCGCGGCAACCGTGATCGCGGGCTGTGCGCTCGTCACGTTCGCTATCAAAGCGGCGGGGCCGGTGGCGCTCGGCGGCCGCGAGCTGCCGATTTGGTTCACGAGCATCGTGGTGCTGCTGGCGCCCGCCCTGCTCGCTGCCCTCGTGGCCACGCAGGCGCTCGCCGACGGCGACCGGCTCGCAATCGGAGCCGACACCGCGGGCGTCGCCGCCGGAGGCCTCGCCGCGTGGCGCACCGGCTCGATAGTCGCGTGCGTCCTGGTCGCGCCGGCGGTCACGGCCGCGCTGCGCGCGCTCTAGCTCCTGCGGTTCGCCCGCCCAGCCTCGTCACGGGCGGCGGCCGCCACGCGCTTGCGCTCAGCACGCTCGCGCTCCTGCGTCTCGCGCTCCTTCTTGCCCGCCTTGCGCGTCTCCTCGTTGCGCTGGGCGATGCGCTCCTTTTCGGCTTTCCAAGCGGCTTCGCTCATCGGACGCTTCCAAACTGCTCCCCAGGTTTGGCCACAGGGAGATGCGAGGAGCAGAGCATCCGACGGTGGTTACTGCACAACAGAGACTACAGGCGGTTATCCGTACCGACCGAGGCCTGCCTGCTCCATGGTCCAGCGCGACGCGTTGGGCCATGCTCTTCACGTCAACCCCAGAAGGAGAATCGCCATGGAAGCAACCGATCAGACGGTCCACAGCAACTCGCTCGACGGCGCTCGTGCGTGGTTCGCGGAGAGGGGCCTCGCGCGAAGGCGAGAAGAGAGGATGCTCGCCGGAGTGGCGGGCGCGTTCGCACGTCGCTACGAGGTCAACCCGTTCGCCATGCGCGTGTTCGCGGTGTTCGGGGTCCTCTTGACGACCCCGCTCTCGTACATCGCCCTCTGGGTTCTCATGCCGAAGGCCGACTGACGGCCGCGCTCAGGCGGCGTCGGCGGGTAGCGCCTTGCGCTCCCGCCGGCGTTCGTCCACGCGCACGACGTCCCACACGAGGCCCATGGCCTCGAGCGCCCGGATCGCCATCCACGATGGGTCGATCTGCCAGCGCCGCAGGCCGTGCGCGGCCGATGTGGGGAACGCGTGGTGGTTGTTGTGCCACGACTCCCCGAACGTGAAGACCGACAGCCACGCGAGGTTGCGGGAGTGATCACCGGTCTCGTAGTCGCGCCGCCCGAAGAAGTGGCAGAGCGAGTTGATGCTGTACGTCACGTGGTGAACCACGAGCATCCGCACTCCGCCGCCCCACAGCAGCCCGGTGAGCGCATGGCTAAGGGATCCGCCGATGACGTAGCCGAGGCCGAACGGCATGGCGAGGCCGGCGAACACCCAGAACAGGAAGGTCCGGTCGATGAAGCTGATCGTCGGGTCCGCGATCAGGTCCGGCGCGTAGCGGTCGCGCTTGCCGCGCTGCGTGTGAATGAAGAGCCAGCCGACGTGCGCATGGAAAAGCCCGCGGATCGCGGCGCTCCAGCCGCTTCCGTGGCCGACGTGCGGGCTGTGCGGGTCGCCCTCCTGGTCCGAGAATGCGTGGTGCTTGCGGTGGTCGGCCACCCAGGAGATCACCGGCCCCTCGATGGCTATCGAACCCATAGCCGCGAGCGCGGCCCGCACCGGCTTCCTCGCCTTGAAGCTGCGGTGGGTGAGGTGCCGGTGGAAGCCCACGGTCACGCCCATCGCGCAGATCACGTACATGATCCCGAAGACCGCGACGTCGCTCCAATGCAGGAGATCGTTCCAGAGCTGCCAGCAAACGATCCCGAGCGCGATGAACGGGAGCGCGGTGATGGTGCCCGTGGCGATCCGGTCAGCCGTCTCGTTCTTGACGGGCTGAACGTCGTCGGCGGTGGGCCCGGCGGGCTCTGCGACAAGCTGTGTGGTCACTTGCAGGACCCTACCCAAAGAGGGCCCGTGTAGTTACGCGCCTGCTACGGTCCCCTATGTGGGTGACGCCGTTGCCTACGAGGTTCTCGTCTCCGATGGCATCGCGATCTGGGTCAGCTGAATCTCCCAGATAGCTAGCGGTCGTATTTGCGCGGCCGCCGTCAGGAGCAGAATGAAGAAGCAGTCCTTCGCCGACCTCGGCGTATCGCCGGTGGTCGCACGCGCCCTCGCAGGGCGCGGGCTAGATTGCGCGTTTCCCGTCCAGGCGTCGGTTATTCCCGATGCGCTGGCCGGTCACGACGTGCTCGTGAAATCCCCGACCGGGTCGGGCAAGACGCTTGCGCTCGGCATTCCGCTGGTCGAGCGCATCGAGGCCACGGATCAGCGTGCGGCGGCACTCGTGCTCGCACCCACGCGCGAACTGGCCAGCCAAATAGTCGAGGAGATACGTGACATCGCGTCCGCGCGAGCCCTCTCGGTCGCCGCCGTCTACGGCGGCGTCGGCTTCGAACGTCAGATCAAGCTCGCCCGCAAGGCCCACATCATCGTCGCCACGCCCGGCCGGCTCGAGGACCTGATCGCGCGCGGCGCGGTTCGGCTCGACCGCGTCCGAGTGCTCGCGCTCGACGAGGCCGACCGTATGCTCGACATGGGCTTCCGCCCGGCCGTCGACCGCATCGTCGCCCAGGTCCCCCGCGACCGCCAGACCCTCTTTCTCTCCGCGACACTCGAAGGAGAGGCCGGCCGCATCGCCCAGGAGTACACGCGCGATGCGCGCCGGCATGAGCACGCGAACCAGGCGGACGCACGCGTCGACATCGAGCACCGCTTCCTCGCGGTCGCGCACGAGGACAAGCTCGACTCGCTGGTTCGCGTCCTGCGCGGCGAGCACTCCGGCCGCAGCCTCGTGTTCGTCCGCACCAAGCGCGGCGCCGACCGGCTCGTAAAGCGCCTGGGGAAGCGCGGGGTCGAGGCGGCCGCCATGCACGGCG
>Ga0126307_10001480_pt1 | contig 15509 bp, 18 predicted proteins | sample Plot28_FD_89955 | JGI IMG/M metagenome (GOLD analysis project Ga0126307, IMG submission 89955) | Serpentine soil microbial communities from UC McLaughlin Reserve, CA, USA - Plot28 | ecosystem: Environmental > Terrestrial > Soil > Grasslands | place: USA: UC McLaughlin Reserve, Lake County... | reverse complement strand
CAGGAGACCCATGACCACACTGACCATGCCGAGCGGCGTCCTGGGCGACGTCACCACCGCCCAGGTCATGCCCCGCCGGGAGGGCAACAACATCTGCACCTGGATCGGCTTCAAGCACGTCAACTACCTGGTCGAAGAGGCCGTGCTGGAGCACTTCCGGCGCGCCGGCGCGCCGGCCGGCGCGCTGTTCGAGGACCTCGGCCTCGGTCTGGACCTCGTCGAGCTGGAGACCCGGGTGCTGCACGCTCTGCACCTGGACGACCTGGTGACCGCGGTCGTGGTCCCGGCGACCGGCCCGCAGGACCCGGTCCTGCGGCTGCGGGTCTCCCTGACCGTGGACCGCGGCGGGGAGCAGGTGAAGGCCGTCGCGGCCAAGGTCGCGGTCTCGCTGCGCCCGGCGAGCTACCTGCCGGCCGGCGTGCCGCCGCCCGCCGGGCTGGCCCGGTTCGTGGTGCCCCGCCTGGGCGCCCACCTCCCGGCCGGGCGGCCCGCCCAGCCTCCCGTGGCCGCGGTCCCACCCGCCGACGTGCTCGACCGGCTCACCGCCGGTCGGAACGCCTTCGGCTGGAAGGCGCGGATCCCGTACCCGTACTGCCACTTCACCGAACGGCTGCAGATGTCGGGCTGCCTGCGCCAGCTGGAGGAGGCCGTCGAGAGGTTCCTGGCCGACCGCGGGATCTCCATCGCCACGCTGCTCACCGACCGGCGCTGGATCCCGGTGGTGCCGCACTCGCGGGTCGAGATCCTCGACGAGGCCCTGATGGAGGAGGACCTCTACACCGTCTACACCGTCGAGAGCGTCTTCAAGGACGCCACCTACACGTCCCGGATGGACTGTTACGTGCAGCGCGACGGAGCGCTGCTGCGGACGGCCACCGGCTCCATCACCCACGGCTACGCGGTGATCGAGAGCCGCCGCGACTGGCGGCTGGTGCCCTTCGACGACCGGGTGCTGCGCGCCCTCGGCGGGACCCGGCCGGCCCGGTGGTCCGGCGACCCGGCGGAGAACGGAGCACGCCTGCCATGACCGACTACCTGCTCGTCGAGACCGGCGGTCCGAGCGCCGGCCCCAGCTGCGACCGGTTCGTCGGTGACGCCGTCCGGCTCGCCGAGGAGGACGCGGGGGTCACGCTGCTGCTCATCGAGAACGGCGTCGCGGCCGCGGTCCGCGGGGCGCAGCCCGGAGTCGGTGCGCTGCTGCGGCGCGGCGGTGAGCTGTGGGTGGACTCGTTCTCCCTGCGGCAGCGGGCGGTCTGCCCCGACGACCTGGTCAGCGGCGCACGCGTGGTGGAGATGACCGATGTCGCCGAGCAGCTGCTGCGGCCTGGCCTGACGGCGGTGTGGCACTGACATGGTGTGGACCGTCCCCCCGACCGACGTGCTGCTGAAGGTGCTCGGCGCGCCGCATCACACCGAGCTGGTGACGACCCTCTTCCGGCTCGCCGAGGCGCTGCTCGACCGCGGCGCGACGGTGCAGGTGTGGACCTGCGCCGAGGCGACCGGGCTGACCCGGGCCGCCCTCGGCGACAGCAAGCCGCCCGACCTGACCGACCGGGCGGTGGATCACCCGTCCACCGCCCGGCTCGTCCGGGAGCTGCTGACCGGCGCGCCGGACCGGATGAGCTGGTACGTCTGCCGGTTCTGCTCTGTCGACCGCGGCGCCGCCGAGCAGATCCCCGAGGTGCGGGTACGGCCGGCGGCCCGGTTCTGGGAGCACGTGCTGGCCGCCGACAAGACCGTGGTGCTGGGGGTGTGCTGAGCCGTGCCGACAGCCGGACGCACCTTGCTCATCGTGGAGCGCGCCTACCGCGGCGCGGTCGAGGAGCAGTTCGCCGACGCGCTGTACTTCGTGCGCGAGCTGCACCGGCAGAGCGGCGGCGTCGAGCTGGCGCTGCGGGGGCCGGCCGCCGGCTACGCAGTGCAGACCGACCGCCGGCCGGCCCTGCGGATCGCCGGTCGGCCGCTCGACAGGCTGCCCGACCCCCGCCGGTCGGTGCAGCAGCTGCTCGACGACGGCGTCGCGGTCTGGGCGGAGGAGCCCGACCTGGTCGCGCTCGGCGCCACCGCGCCGGCGCGACTGATCCCCGGCGTGCGCTGCCTGGCCGAGCACGAGCTCGCGTCGCGGTGGCCCACCTACGCCCGGGTGTGGTTCTTCTGAGCCGGCAGGAGGCGCCGATGGCCGGCATCGGCGGGCCGGTGATCTCGGCCTGGTCGGCGATCTCGCCGTGGGGCCTGTCCGCGGCCGACTTCGCCGCCGGCCTGCGCTCGCGCCGCCCGACCGCGGCGGCGCTCGACCGTACCGAGTGGACGGTCCCGGTAGAGCGGGCCTGCCTGGTGCCGGGCTTCGACGTCCGGGTGGAGCTCGGCCGCAAGGGCACGCGCTCGATGGACCGGCTGAGCGGCCTGGCGGTGGCGGCGGTCGGCCGGCTGCTCGCCGGCGGCGGGCAGGAGCGCCTGGCGGGAGTGTCCCGGGACGCCGGACTGGCGCTCGGGACCAGCACGGGCAGCGCGCAGAGCATGATGGACTTCACCCGCGAGTCGCTGGTCGGCAAGCGCCCCTACCTGGTGGACCCGGCGCGCTTCCCCAACACGGTGATGAACTGTGCCGCCGGGCAGGCCGCCATCTGGCACCGGCTCGAGGGCCCCAACGCCACCGTGGCCGCCGGCCGCGCCACCGGCCTGATGACCCTCCAGTACGCCCTGAGACTGCACCGCGCCGGCCGGGCGCAGAGCCTGCTGTGCGGGGCGGTCGAGGAGTTCTCCACCGCCCGCGCCTGGCTGGCCTGGCACTCCCGCAGTGCCGCTGACCCGCCGGCGTCGGATGCGACCGGGCCGGTGCTCGGCGAGGGCGCCGCCGTGTGGCTGCTGGAGCCGGCCGAAGCCGCCCGCGCGCACGGCCGGGCCGGCCTCGCGGAGCCGCTCGGGCTGGAGTTCGGCTTCGCCCGCGACCACGCCGCGGTCCGTCCCGTGCTCGCGGAGTGCCTGCGCCGGCTGCTCGACCGCACCGGCCTGGCTCCGGCGGACGTGGGGCTGGTGGCGGACTCGCAGCGGGCCGGCGTCGACGGCGAGGCGGAGCGGGCCGCACTGTCCGATGTGCTCGGTGCGGCACACCCCCGCCGGGTGGGGTGTGCGGACTGCATCGGCGACACGTTCGCCGCGTCGGCCGCGTTCCAGGTCGCCGCGGTGCTGTCCGGCGCGGCCGGGACGGAGCCGGCAGCCGGCCGCCTCGCACTGGTCACGTCCGTCGAAGCCGGCGGCGTGGTCGCGGTCGCCGCGCTCCGGCTGCTCGAGGAGAGGCGGCGCTGATGTCGGACACCGACGCCACCCGGATCGACGTGGACGACCTGCGCCGCACGGTCGCCGAGGTCCTCGACGTCGACGCGGACGACGTGACCGACGACGCCCGGTTCGTCGAGGACCTCGGGGGCAACTCGCTGCTGGCTCTGGAGGTCCTCGTCGTGCTCGAGAAGAAGTACGGCGTGACGTTCACCGGGGAGGAGGCGGCGTCGCTGACGTCGCTGCCGGCGACCCGGGAGCTGCTCGCCACCAAGCTCGGCGGCCGGGGATGACCGGGTGCAGCCCGATTCGGGGCGCGATCGAGGTGGCCGGTCCCGGGGCCGGGCGGCCGCGGATCACCATGCGGGTCGGGGCGGACGAGCCGATCCTGGCCGGGCACTTCCCCGGCCTTCCGATATTCCCCGGCGTCGCCGTCGTCGAGTTCGTCCGCCGCGGCGCCCTGGCCACCCTGGCCGAGCCGAGCAGGCCCGGCCACCGGTGGGTGCTCTCAGGCGTCGGGAGCGTTCGGTTCCTGGCCCCCGTCTTCCCGGGCGACGTCCTCACCGCCGAGCTGTCCTGGAGCGGCGAGGGCAGGACCCGGCGCTGTGCCGCGTCGGTCACGACCGGACGCGGCGAGGTCGCGCGGGCCAAGCTCGCCTTCACCGAGCGGGGCACGGCGTGACCGGCCCCGCCGGTGGGGAGGTCCGGGTCCGGCAGGTGCTCCCGCACCGCTACCCGATGCTGCTGGTGGACCGCGTCGTCGAGCTGGTGCCGGAGCGGTCGGTCACCGCGCTGAAGGCGGTCACCGGCAACGAGCCGTGGTACGGCGAGCTGCCGGACTGCCCGGACGGTCCCGGCGGCTCGGACGGCATGGTGGACGACTACCCGGCGGTGCTGCTGCTCGAGTCCTGGTGCCAGTCGGCCGCGGTGCTCGGCACCGTCGGCGAGCCCGAGCCGGACGTGCTGGCCGGACGGGTCCCGTTGCTCGGCGGCGTCTCGGCGGTCAGCTTCCCCGGCCGGGTCCGACCTGGTGACGTGCTCGTGCACCGGGTCGACCTGGTCCGCCGGCTCGCCGACACGATGATCTTCGCCGGGACCAGCGCGGTCGGTGCGGTCACGGTGATGACGGTCGGCAGCGTCGTGCTGGCGCTGCGGCCGGCGGCCGGCCTGCCCGCCGCGGCGGCGCCGGCGGACGCGACCGGGGCGGCGGACGGCGGTCGGTCCGGCCGGCCGGAAAGGACGGTGCGGCGATGACGGCCGACCGGGTGGCGCTGGTGACCGGCGGGTCGCGGGGGATCGGGCGGGCCACCGTCCTGCGGCTGGCGCGGCTCGGCTACGACGTGGCGTTCTGCTACGCCTCCCGGTCCGAGGCGGCCGAGGAGCTGGAGCGGGAGGTCACCGCGCTGGGCCGGCGGGCGCTCGCCCGGCGGTCCGACGTGGCCAGCCTCGCGGCGGTCCGCGCGCTCGTGGAGTGCACCGAGGACCACCTCGGGCCGATCGAGGTCGCCGTCGCCTCCGCCGGCGTCGTGCGCGACAACCCGCTGGTGCTGCTGGCCGAGGAGGACTGGCAGCAGGTGCTGCGGACCAACCTCGACGGTGTCTACCACCTCTGCCGCTCGGTGGTCTTCGGGATGATGAAGCGTCGGCGCGGGTGCATCGTGACCCTGTCCTCGGTGGCCGGCGTCCACGGCAACGCGGCGCAGAGCAACTACTCGGCGGCCAAGGCCGGCGTCATCGGCTTCACCCGGGCGCTGGCCAAGGAGGTCGGCCGGTACGGCATCCGGGCGAACGTCGTCGCCCCGGGGCTGATCGAGACGGACATGACCGCCGGCCTGTCCGACAGCGCCCGGGCCAAGCTGGTGGACAGCGTCCTGCTGGGCCGGCTCGGCCGGCCGGAGGAGGTCGCCGACCTGATCGGCTACCTGGTGTCGGCCGAGTACGTCACCGGCAGCGTGTTCCGGATCGACGGCGGGATCGTGCTGTGACCGGCGGGAAGCGAGCTGTGCCGGCCGGAGCAGCCCGCACCGGCCGCCGGGACCCCCGGCCGCGCTGGTACTTCTCCCTGCGCAGCCCGTACTCGTGGTTGAGCCACCACGACCTGACCAACCGGTATCCCGAGGTCGCGGCGACCCTCGAATGGCGGCCGTTCTGGGAGCCCGACGCGCGCAGCGAGCAGCTGCTGCGGGCAGCCGGCGGGGCCTTCGGCTACGTGCCGATGTCCCGCGCGAAGAGCCGCTACATCCTGCAGGACGTGCGCCGCCTCGCCCGCGAGCGCGGGCTCGAGCCCACCTGGCCGGTGGACCGCGACCCGGTGTGGGAGATCCCGCACCTGGCGTACCTGGCCGCCGCGGAGGCCGGGCGGGGCCGGGAGTTCGTCGCGCACGCCTGCCGGGCCCGCTGGCAGGAGGGCCGCGACATCTGCGCGCGCACCACCGTGGCCGAGGTCGCGGCCGGCCTCGGCCTGCCCCGGCAGCTGGCGGACGCGGTCGACGACGAGAAGTGGCGCCGGCGAGGGGTGCAGGCGCTGCTCGACGTCGACGCCGACGGCGTCTTCGGGGTGCCGTTCTTCGTCCACGGCTTCGAGAAGTTCTGGGGGATCGACCGGCTGCCGGCCTTCGTCCGGCTGGTGTCCGGCGCCGGCCCGGGGCCGGCGGTGCCGGTCCCGGACGTCGGGGTGTCGGCCGGTGGCGACGAGGGCCACGCCGGTGGGTGCGGCTGAGCGGGGACGCGGGGGTCCACAGCGGACGGTCAGGACACCGGCCCGGGCGGCCGGCACGGCGAGGGAGGCTCCATGAGGGACGGCGACATCGGTGCCGCCCGGGCGGTGCAGTTCTGGGCCGGCACCGCCGGGACCAGCACGGCGATCGTCGACGAGGACACCGAGATCAGCTACGCCCGGCTCGCCCGCGAGGTCCGGTCGGTGGCGGGGGCCCTCGCCGGCGGCGGCGTGCGACGCGGGGACCGGGTCGCCTACGTCGGGCGCAACAGCGCCACCCTGCTGTCCGCCGCGCTGGCCGCCGTCCACCTCGGGGCGGTCTTCGTCCCGCTGAACTTCCGACTCACCGCATCGGAGCTCGCCTACCTGCTCGACGACGCCGGCGCCCACACCGTGCTCGCGGACGAGGAGTTCCGCCCGGTGGTCGACGCCGTCACCGGCCCGGCCGGGCCGCGCCGGTTCCTGCTGTCCGGCGCCGGGCCGGCCACGGCGGCACCGGCCGCCGGGTCCCGGTGGGAGCGGCTGGCCGCCGCGGCCGCGTCCGCCGGGGACGGCCACGACCCGGTGCCGGTACGGCCGGACGACGCCGCGCTGATCATGTACACCTCCGGCACCACCGGTCGGCCCAAGGGCGCCGTGCTGACCCACGGCAACCTCTGGTGGAACGACGTCAACACCGCCGCGGTGATCGAGACCCGGTTGCGCGACACCGCCCTCGTGGCGGCGCCGATGTTCCACATCGCCGGGCTGAGCGGCTTCACCCTGGGCGCGCTGACCCACGGCGGGACGCTGGTGGTGCGGCGGGCCTTCGACCCCGGTCGGTGCCTGGAGGACCTGGTCACCCACCGGGTGGCGAACCTGATCGCGGTGCCGACGATGTTCGCGGCCATCGCCAGGTCCGCCGGCTTCGCCCGGGCCGACCTGTCCGCGCTGCGGGCAGCGATCATCGGCGGGGCGCCGGTGCCGGTCCGGCTGGTCCGGGAGTACGCGGCGGCCGGCATCACGCTGCAACCGGCCTGGGGCCTGACCGAGACCGCCCCGCTGGCCACCTACACGCCGGCGGGCCTGGTCGACCGGCACCCGGACACCGCGGGGTACCCCCTGCCGCACACCGACCTGCGGCTGGTCGATCCCGAGCACGGCACGGTGGTCACCCGGCCCGGCCAGCCCGGCGAGATCTGCGTCCGCGGGCCCAACGTGATCTCCCGGTACTGGAACGACGCAGGCGCCACCCGGGACGCGATCGACGAGGCCGGCTGGTTCCGCTCCGGCGACGTCGGCCACCTCGACGAGCACGGCCTGCTGCACGTCGTCGACCGGCTCAAGGACGTGATCATCAGCGGCGGCGAGAACGTCTACCCGGCCGAGGTCGAGCAGCTGCTCGCGGACCTGCCGGGCCTCCTCGAGGTCGCGGTCGTGGGCGTGCCGCACCCCCGCTGGGACGAGACCCCGGTCGCGGTGCTGGTCCAGGACGGCGAGCCCAAGGCGACGCTGGCCGACATCCGCGCTCACGCCGGCGACCGGCTGGCCCGCTTCAAGCTGCCCACCGCCGTCCGGCACTGGGACACGCTGCCCCGCACCGGCAGCGGGAAGATCGACAAGACAGCGATCCGGGCCTCGCTGCTCGCCGAGGCCGAGCCGACGGGTCCTACCCGAGAGGGCGACGGGCGCCCGGAGCCGAGCTCGGCGGGGGACCGGACACCGGCGGACGTGCCGGGAGTCGAGCGATGAGACCGCCGGTCCGCGCGGTGCGGCCGACCGGGGTCGACAGTGCGCCGGAGATCCTCCGGCGCATTCCCAGTGAGGCAGTCCTAGTGAGCAAGTCCTAGTGAGGAGGAGTCGCCATGAGCACAGACTCGACGGACGTGGTGGTCGTCGGCGCCGGACCAGCTGGCCTGACGCTGGCCACCTGCCTGTCCCTGCAGGGCGTCTCGGTGCGGGTGGTGGACCGCGCGGGGGGTCCGCCGCACCGGGATTCGGCCTTCCTGCACGGCCGCGGGACGGAGACGCTGCAGCGGCTGGGCGCGCTGGGGGATCTGGCCCATGAGCTGCCCGCGGTCAACAAGATCACCGCATTCCTGGGCAAGCAGCGACTCAGCCTGCGCTACACCGAGCCCGGGATGCCGAACCCGGCCCCGCCCCTGGTGATCTCACAGACGAGGATCGAGGAGGCGCTCCGGGAGCGCCTGGCCGAACGGGGCGTCACCGTCGACTGGGACAGCGGGCTGGTCGACCTCGACGAGGACGCGACCGGCGTGACCGCCGTGCTCGGCAACGGCGGCCGGCTCCGGGCGAGCTGGGTGGTCGGCTGCGACGGGCCGGAGAGCATGGTCCGCAAGGCGGCCCGGATCGGCTTCCCCGGCACTACCGCGCGCTACGTGATGATCGACGCGCACGTCGACTGGGACCTCGCCCGCGACGGGCTGACCGGGTGGCTGTCTGCGGACGGGCGGCGGGTCGGGGCGATGCCGATGGTCGATCCCGGGGGCGCGGACGACCTCTGGCGCATCCTGGCCCGCGACCCCAAGGAGGACACCGAGAAGCCCAGTGACGAGGAGATCGTCTCCCGGGTGCGGACCGTCCTGGCCGAGCGCACGCCGTACGGTGGAGCCGCGCTGCGGGACGTCACCACGAAGATGGTCTTCACGGCCCAGGAACGGGTGGCAGCCGCCTTCCGCAAGGGCCACGTGCTGCTCGCCGGTGACGCGGCCCATGCCCATGTCCCGTTCGGCGGGCCGGCCATCCACACCGGGATGGGCGACGGGGAGAACCTCGCCTGGAAGCTCGCGCTGGTCGTCCAGGGGCGGGCGAGCGAGGCGCTGCTGGACACCTACGAGGCCGAGCGCCGCCCGATCGCGGAAGAGACGCACCTCGGCACCAGCGCGTCCAAGGGCGCCGACATCCTGGGCAACCCGGCCGTGCGCTTTGTCCAGGACCGGGTCATCGCGCCGCTGCTCAAGCTCCCGGTCGCGCAGCGCCTGACCACGTTCTCGCACTCGGCCCTGTGGGAGACCTACCGCACCGGGCCGCTGGGCGGCGGGTCCCGCTTCGCGCGGAAGCCGCGGCCCGGCGACACGGTGGCCGACTTCGACTGCGTCCGCCCCGCCGACCGCCGGGTCACCCGGCTGTACGACGAGGTCGGCGGGCAGTGGGTCCTGCTGGTCCCGGCGGGCGGCGCGGACACCGCCGTCGACACCGCCCAGCAGTGGCTGGGGGACCAGTTCTCGGTGGTGGAGCGCACCGTCGGCAGCATCCCCGGCCCGTACAGCAAGAAGATCCAGGCCCTTTCCGGGGAGGTGTGGCTGGTGCGGCCGGACGCCCACCTGGCGTGGCGCGGCCAACCCGACTCGCCGGACCTCGGTCGCTGGCTGGAGGGCGCCCTGCGGCACGGGCGCGCGCGGACCTGACCCCTCGACGAGGCTCGGCCCCGCGGCGGCATGACGGGCGGCCTCCGGCTCGCGCGGTGGGCAGGCAGGGGTCGCCCAGGTCGTGGCGTGCGGGGCTGGATGGCGCACCCGCCGCACCCCTGGGTGCGCGGGGCTCGGATGGCGCACCCGCCGCACCGTGGGTGCGCGGGGCTCGGCCCCGCGGCGGCATGACGGGCGGCCCCCGGCTCGCGCGGTGGGCGGGCAGGGGCCGCCCAGGTCGCCCGTGCCCCCGGTGGGAGTCGAACCCACACTGTGCGGGTTTTGAGTCCGCTTCCTCTGCCGGTTGGGATACGGGGGCTCCGGGCGGTCGTGCCGCCCGGAGCCAGCCTAGTGCCCGGCGGCAGAGGTTTCGTGCGGTGCTCGCCTTCTGACGCGGGGCGCCAGGGCCAGCCGGGTACGCTTTGCTCTCCGGCTCGCGACTCGCGTGTTCGACCCTGTGTTGGAGTGCCCGTGCCCGATACGCCGCCCCGTCGTGTGCTCGTCGCCGAGGACGAGGCGCTGATCCGCCTCGACCTCAAGGAGATGCTCGAGGAGGAGGGCTACGCGGTCGTGGCGGAGGCGGCCGACGGCGAGCAGGCGGTGGAGATGGCCGGCCGGCTCCGACCGGACCTGGTGATCCTGGACGTGAAGATGCCGAAGATGGACGGCATCGCCGCGGCCGAGCGGATCGCCGGCGAGCGGGTGGCCCCGGTCGTCATCCTGACCGCGTTCAGCCAGCGGGATCTGGTCGAGCGGGCCCGCGACGCCGGCGCGATGGCCTACCTGGTCAAGCCGTTCCAGAAGAAGGACCTGGTCCCGACGATCGAGATGGCGACCTCCCGGTTCGCCGAGATCGTCGCGCTGGAGCAGGAGGTCGGCGGGCTGCACGAGCGGCTGGAGGCCCGCAAGACGGTCGAGCGGGCCAAGGGCGTGCTGATGACCGAGCACGGGATGACCGAGCCGGAGGCGTTCCGGTGGATCCAGCGCACCGCGATGGACCGGCGGACCACCATGCGCTCGATCGCGGATGCGGTGCTCGCGGCCGGCTTCGACCTGACTGCCGACGGCGGCCGCTGACCTGCCCCGCGCGCCACCTGGCCCGCTTCGGCCGCTTCGGCCCGCTTTCGCGGGGTCGCGGTTGAGTTACGACTTCGGGCGGGGACCACGGGTTGTCGGACCGGTGCGCTATCTTCCCGGGCGTCGCCGCGGCCGGGCCGCGGTGGCGGCTCCTCGTCCGGTTCTACGGAGGTAACTCGTGCGGCGTGCGTTTCCCCGGGGGCTGGTGGCCGCAGCGGCCGCCTCGGCCCTCGTTCTGTCCGCCTGCGGCGGCGACGACAACGGCGGTGGTGACACCGGCGGCGGCGGCGACAAGCCGGCCTCCGTCAAGCTTGGCTTCATGGGCGACCTGACCGGGGAAAACTCGGGCATCGTCATCCCGCCGAAGAACGGCGCCCAGATGGCCATCGACGAGTACAACGCGACCAACCCGGCCACCAAGATCGAGCTGGTGCCCTACGACAGCCAGGGCGTCCCCGAGCAGGCGACCGCACTGGCCCAGCAGGCTCTCAACCAGGACAAGATCGTGGGTCTTGTCGGCCCGGCCTTCTCCGGTGAGTCCCAGCAGGTCGGCCCGATCCTCGAAGAGGGCAAGATCCCCAGTGTCTCGGCGTCGGCGACGAACGTGACGCTGGGCGAGAAGGGCTGGAAGTACTGGCACCGCATCCTGCCGGGCGACCGGATCCAGGGCACCGGCATCGGCGAGTTCATCGCGCGGGCGACCAAAGCGAAGAAGGTCTTCGTCATCCACGACAACCAGGACTACAGCAAGGGCATCGCCGACTTCGTGACCGAGGCCCTCAAAGGCAAGGGTGTCGCCCTCGAGACGGACGTCATCGACCCGAAGGCGTCCGACTACTCCTCGACCGTGAACAAGGTCAAGCCGGCCGCCCCCGACGCGATCTTCTACGGTGGCTACTACGCCCAGGCCGGTCCACTGCTCAAGCAGCTGCGCGAGGCGGGCGTGACCGCGCGCTTCCTGTCTGGCGACGGCTCGCTCGACGCCGGCCTGGCCAAGGGTGCCGGCGGCACCAACGCCGACGGCGCGATCGTCGGCTGCCCCTGCCTGGTGGACCCGACCGGTGAGGCCAACGAGAAGAGCAAGAAGTTCGTCGACGCCTACAAGGCGAAGTTCAAGACCGCGCCGGCGATCTACTCCGCGGAGGGCTACGACGCCGCTACCGCGTTCGTCGAGGCGATCAAGGCTGGCAAGACGACGTCGGAGGACATCAACGCGTTCCTGTCGACGGTCGACGTGCCGGGCGTCACCAAGCAGATCAAGTTCGGCGCGAACGGTGAGCCGGCCGGCGGCGACGTCTACGTCTACGAGTTCAAGGGCCAGAGCTACACCCTGCTGGGCAGCAGCAAGGACGCCGAGATCAGTTGAGCGGCACCTCATGACGGCACACGCCACATGAGGCAGGGAGCGGGAGCGCCGGCGGCGCTCCCGCTCCCCTCCTTCGACGAAGGCGACTGACGAGTGTTCGAGAACCTCATCAACCAGTTCTGGCCGGCGACGGTGGACGGCCTGTCCCTCGGCGCGATCTACGCCCTCGTCGCACTCGGGTACACGATGGTCTACGGCGTGCTGCGGCTGATCAACTTCGCCCACTCCGAGATCTTCATGATCGGGACGGTCGCCGCCCTGTTCACCGTCACCACGATCGGGGTGTCGGCGCCGCTGAGCGGCCTGGCCCTGATCGGCATGCTGATCCTGCTCGCCGTCGTCGGCATGCTCGTGGCCGGCGCCTCGGCGGTGGCGCTCGAGTACGTGGCGTACCGGCCGCTGAGGCGCCGGGGCGCGGGCCGGCTTGCTGCGCTGATCTCGGCGATCGGCGCATCGCTGTTCCTGCAGCAGCTGTTCGCCCTGCTGGTGATCCCGCGGCTGTTCGACCGGCCCCAGCAGGGTGGCCGGCTTCCCGTACAGTCGCCGGACTGGGTGGAGCGCAGCGACGTCATCTCGATCGGCGACTTCGTCGTCCGGAACGACAAGCTGCTGATCATCATCGCCGCCGTGCTGATGATGGTCGCGCTGGACCAGTTCGTCCGGAGGACCAAGCTCGGCCGCGGCATCCGAGCCACCGCACAGGATCCCGAGACGGCGGTGCTGATGGGGGTCAACATCGACCGCATCGTGACGGCGACGTTCGCCATCGGCGGCGCCATGGCCGGCGTCGCGGCGGCGCTCTACCTGATGCGGTTCGAGTCGACGCACTTCTTCGTCGGCTTCCTGCTGGGGATCAAGGCCTTCACCGCCGCGGTGCTGGGGGGGATCGGCAACCTGCGCGGGGCACTGGTCGGCGGCTTCGCGCTCGGCCTGATCGAGCTGTACGGCTCCGTCCTGTTCGGATCCGAGTGGCGGGACGTGGTCGCCTTCTCCGTGCTCGTGCTCGTCCTGATGTTCCGGCCGAGCGGCATACTCGGTGAGTCCCTGCAACGGGCGCGCGCGTGAGCGGGAACGGGAGCGGCTCCGGGATGTTGACCAGGACTCGGGACCAAGTCAGTGGCGGGATGGACAGCGTCCGCGATCGTTGGGCGCGAGCGTCGCGGTGGGAGCGCTGGGTGGTGTACGTCGCGCTGATCGTCGCGGCGTTGCTGCTGCCGTCGCAGACGATCGGCGCGTTCATGACGCCGCAGAGCGACTGGCCGACGGTGCTCTTCTACCCGATCGGGATCTACATCCTGCTCGCGATCGGGCTCAATGTCGTCGTCGGTCAGGCCGGCCTGCTCGATCTCGGGTACGTGGCCTTCTTCGCCATCGGTGGCTACATGATGGCGGTGGTCGGCACCAAGTTCGGGTGGAGCTTCTGGGAGGTTCTGGTCGTCGGCGTCGTCGCCTCGGCCCTGTCCGGGATCGTCCTCGGCGCTCCTACGCTGCGACTGCGCGGCGACTACCTCGCCATCGTCACGCTGGGCTTCGGTGAGATCGTCCGCAAGGTCGCGGAGAACACCGACTACATCGGCGGCCCCCGCGGCATCGCCGGGATCCCGCACCCGCCCAATCTCACGGAGTTCGAGATGTTCGGTGTGCGGCCGCTGCGCTACGGCGTGCTCGACCCCCGGCCGTACTACTACCTGCTGGTCTTCATCATCGTGCTGACCATCATCTTCGCCAAGCGGCTGGAGAACAGCCGGGTGGGCCGGTCCTGGTCCGCGATCCGAGAGGACGAGGACGCAGCCGAGCTGATGGGTGTGCCGACCTTCAAGTTCAAGCTCGCCGCGTTCGCGATCGGCGCGTCGATCGGGGGCGCCGCCGGGGTGGTGTGGGCCAGCAAGGTGATCTCCATCATCCCGGCCAACTTTCCGTTCATCCTGTCCGCGACGATCCTCGCCGCGGTGGTGCTGGGCGGCTCCGGCAACATCCCCGGCGTGATGCTGGGGGCATTCCTCATCGCCTGGCTGCCGGAGCGGTTCCGGGCGCTGCAGGACTACCGGGTGCTCGCGTTCGGCGCCGTCCTGGTGCTGATGATGATCCTCCGGCCGGAGGGACTGCTGCCGTCCAAGCGCCGCAAGGCCGAGCTGGCCGAGGGCGGCGGCGGCAGCGGCCACCTCGGCGCCGAGGTGGCCGCACCGGTAGCCGACTCCGAGCCGGAGACGACGGTGGGGACCAGATGACCGAGACCGCTGCCGAGCGCCCGGGCACCGCGGTGGCAGATCGCCGCGCGCTGCTCGAGCTGCAGGCGCTGACCATGCGTTTCGGTGGTGTCGTCGCCCTCAACGGCGTGGACCTGACCGTGCGGGAGGGCGAGATCTTCGCCCTGATCGGTCCGAACGGCGCGGGCAAGACCACGGTCTTCAACGTGGTGACGGGTGTCTATCACCCGAGCGAGGGCGAGATCCGGTTCGACGGCAACCGGATCAGCGGCCGCAAGCGGTACGCGGTCACCAAGCTCGGCGTGGCCCGCACATTCCAGAACGTTCGACTTTTCCACAATATGACGGCCCTGGAAAACGTGATGGTGGGCGCGGACGCGCACCACCGCACGGGCCTGGCCGGTGCGGCGCTCGGCCTGCCCTGGCACCGCAAGGAAGAGCGCGAGGGCCGGGTGATCGCCGCCGACCTGCTCGAGTTCGTCGGTATCCCGCGCCGGCAGGACGAGACCGCGAAGAACCTGCCGTACGGGGACCAGCGGCGGCTGGAGATCGCCCGCGCGCTGGCGACGGACCCGAAGCTGTTGCTGCTCGACGAGCCGGCCGCCGGCATGAACCCGGCGGAGAAGCAGGACCTGCAGGGACTGATCCGCCGGATCTGCGACACCGGCCGCACCGTGCTGCTGATCGAGCACGACATGAGCCTGGTGATGGGCATCAGCGACCGCATCGCGGTGCTGGACTTCGGCGAGAAGATCGCCGAGGGCCTGCCCAACCAGGTGCAGAACGATCCGAGGGTCATCGCGGCGTACCTGGGGGCTCCGGCCGATGCTTCTTGAGCTGGACGACGTCCACGTCTACTACGGCAAGATCGCCGCGCTGCGCGGCATCTCCGTCGAGGTCGACGAGGGCGAGATCGTCACCCTGATCGGCGCGAACGGTGCCGGTAAGAGCACGACGCTGAAGACCATCTCCGGGCTGCGGACGGTCGCCCGCGGGCAGATCCGCTTCGACGGTGCGGTCATCACGAAAATGGCCGGCCACAAGCGGGTCCTCGCCGGCATCGGGCAGGCGCCCGAGGGCCGCGGTGTCTTCCCCGGCATGACGGTCGAGGACAACATCTACATGGGCGCGTACGCCCGCAAGGGCGACCTGTCCCGCGAGATCGCCGAGGTGTACGAGCTGTTCCCCCGGTTGGCCGAGCGCAAGCGGCAGGTCGGCGGAACGATGTCCGGCGGCGAGCAGCAGATGCTCGCCATCGGCCGGGCACTGATGGCGCGGCCCGTGGTGCTCCTCCTCGACGAGCCGTCGATGGGGTTGGCTCCCATCCTGGTCGAGACGATTTTCGGCATCGTCAAGGACATCAACGCTCAGGGGACGACGGTGCTGCTGGTCGAGCAGAACGCCCTGATGGCCCTGACGATTGCGCATCGGGGTTACGTGCTTCAGACTGGCGAGATCGT
>Ga0126307_10001479_pt1 | contig 15512 bp, 11 predicted proteins | sample Plot28_FD_89955 | JGI IMG/M metagenome (GOLD analysis project Ga0126307, IMG submission 89955) | Serpentine soil microbial communities from UC McLaughlin Reserve, CA, USA - Plot28 | ecosystem: Environmental > Terrestrial > Soil > Grasslands | place: USA: UC McLaughlin Reserve, Lake County... | reverse complement strand
CTATTTGTTGTGGTGTTGATTGATTCAATTGTGTCATATTTTGCTGTGTTGAGAGTGGTGGGCTGGTTTGAGTAGCTTGTGGCGGTTGTTGCCCTATCTGCTGTTGTTGTTGTTGTGGCGGTGGCGGTAGTGGCGGTAGTGGCGGTTGTTGCCCTATCCGCTGTTGTTGTTGTTGTTGTTGTGGCGGTGCTACTGCTGATTGATTCAATTGTGTCATATTTTGCTGTGTTGAGAGTGGTGCTACTGCTGATTGATTCAATTGTGTCATATTTTGCTGTGTTGAGAGTGGTGGGCTGGTTTGAGTAGCTTGTGGCGGTTGTTGCCCTATCTGCTGTTGTTGTGGCGGTGGTGGTACTGCTGTAGGAGGCGGCTGTGCCTTAACTGTTAATATCGGCGGAGGGGTTGCAAATAATAAAACGAAGACTGAACTTATTATTAACACAGACAACATTCTACGTATACTTTTCATACTTATATAAGTAGGCTTGACTACTTAAAATTTTCGTCTCTCTTGATTAGAGAGCATAATTATACCAATATGCTGTCGACCTCAGGCTACATTGATGGCGTTGCTCTTGATAACTGCTATTCCTTGTTATCTCTGCTGTTTTTTCAATTGAGGATTGAAGTTTGCTGGTACGTCTCATTTCTGATAATAATTATCTTACCAATCATGGAGGGATGTAATATGCAAAAATATGGATATTCCCCTATCTCAGAGAAAGTATGATTATAGGTCCTGTCTGGTATTATTATTGAGGAATCAAATTCTTTTCCCATTATATTATCTTCAATTCCAAGGCCAGATGTCACAGTATGCAAGATCTCATCTGTGTTATGCCAGACTATCGTCGTATTAGGACTTGTAATTAGAGGATTAGGATAATATGACTTATTGCCAAGTAGAGCAGCAGCTCCGAAAACAATTTCTACAGTCGTATTTGCTGTTGCTCCTATTTGTGAATCTTGTGTAGGAAAGAGATGCTCGCTTGTATTTGTATTTGCAATGCTATTGGAAGAATCATTAGATGAGGATGATAGTAATATTTTGTGCTGTTGTGCTTCTTGTTGTTGATTTGAGGGTTGAAACGCAAACACTGTTTGGTTAAAAATATAAAGTGATGGCGCAGACCAATTGATAGAAAGAAATAAGGAACTAATCGACACTACTACCAATATTATCATTCGTATCACCTTACTATGTCGATAAAGCGCAGCAAAAGAAGAATGCCTAGAGGCCACCAAGAGTGTATACAATATCTCAGTATATAGGTGATAACCTATACTCGCTACTTTTTTTGTCCTTATTGTTAGATGCTGTTGAAAACCGGGTCTACTAAAACAAGCTATAGAACGGAGATGCGCCTTTGTGTTATTTTATTGTTTTGTAGTAGGAAAGGATATGCAAAATGGAATTTGTGCTTTATTTAAAAGATACTAATTCAATCTTAAATTTTACCATTAAGGAGAGAATAATTTTTCATCAACCCGTCCTTTTTTTTCTATAGCTTAAATCAAATCGCTTTATGATGTCGAGGTACGTTAAATTAGTGCCAAACAATCCTTTATCGCCTAATCGCCTTCTATATCCTTACATATACAGTCCTTGTACTACTGACTTAATAAATCTGAATTTTTATCCCAATAAGTGATTAGCTATTTGCTGGTTGGAATTATTAGGTCAATCTGTCTTGGATTCCACTGAATCTGTGAACTACGAGTTCTTATCCCTAGGACTGGATAGTATACGCAGCTCATCATAGTCTGTTTGGCGACGTTCCTTAACGTGCAAGACAACATTTTCGGGGAAAATAAACCGTTCGAGAGAGATTTCAAAGTAACTCGGTATGAGCGTGCCTAGTTTATATAAGAAACATGAAATAGCCCTCTAAAGAGAATACCTTAATTACTAAACGTCAACTACGTCAATACCAAATGACGGCAGAAGCGAGACCGGAATAATTACTAAAAGATGTAACAACTTGGATGAGTTTGCGGGGCTTTTGCCTCTGTGTGAAGCAAAAAAGCATAGCCCTATAGACTATTTTTTTGCGGGCCTAACAAACACCTATTTATCGATGCGCATGCTATATCTTCCTCTAGCACAATAACGATAGCAAATGAAGTCCCTGAACCAAAATTATGATAAGCATTTGATTACAACGATAATTGTATTAGTTGCTTTGCCTATACTGCTCGGTTCTTCAACGTTTGTCCTTATCTCAGATCAGATTGAAGTGCTTGCATTTTTTGGACAATTTTTTAATGATAACTTCGAAGTAGCTTATGAAGTAACTTATCAATTTTTGGTTTCCCTTATACTACTCCAATATTTGATATTTGCAATTATGTTAATCTTATACCCAGTCTATCCTTTTATTTTCTCGATAGAAAACCACCTCAATCAAAGGAATCCAAAAAGCGCGGTGGTAGAATACCAAGCGCTGAAGAAAATTGTCTATGCTCTGCTTCCCATTTTCATTTTCGCCATTGCCTTGATAATATCTTCAGCTATTAGCCCGGATACTCCTCTAACAGACTTAGTACAATCCTTATTAGAGGATCCAATTCATCAATCAATATTCAGTTCTATTATAGCTGCCATCTTTTTCGCCGTTGCTTCGGCATTGCTTAGGATTATTCTTCTAAATGGAAACAAACATTTCAAATTTTATCTTGCAAGGCTATCTTTTAGAGCCATGTCTGGCATGGAAGATGATCTTGAAAGAATGAACTACCTGATAGAAGGATTCAACTTTTATAATAAATACATTCGAAGCACGTTGGGACTACAGATCAATGACCTCAAAAGAATTTATTCCAGAATTATTGCAGATGATGAACTAGAGAAGAATCATTTAATGGAAAAATTATGTCAGGCATTCGAAGATTGTGATAAATTAAAACCAATTAGATCTCTGACTGGTCTGTTCGAAGTATCAGATCCTGCAGGTTTCTTGGTCAAAGAGCCAATAGCGAGAAGATTAGAAGATTGGGTCAGTATCGTAGGAAAGATAGCATCCGTTCTCGGAGCTGTCATTGGTGCGATAGTGGCACTGCTAAGTACATCAGTACGAATCTAAATGACAAAAATTCTTTCTTTAACTGCCTTATGAAATGATAACTTTCGTTTATCGACCGAAGAGATGTATCGTTAAACTGTATTTTCGGATTTTGCTATTTTGTATAGAACTATCTGGTCCTGAAGGATGCGGCTTCCATATTATCAAAGATATACCTCATTGCATTTCTTTGATTCAACTAACCAGCTCCATGCTCAAATCAAATGCACCACTACAATGAAGGAGGGACCCCTAGTATTAGCTGCACCGGTGCTGCGAATTTGGCTAAGGGTGGTATGTCTCCGTTATAGCTGGGATCGACCGCAATTGCTTCATTCTTATATTTCTGAGCTGTCGTTCCATCTCCTAGGTTTTCCAAACACAAACCCTTATAGTATAAACTAACAACAAGTTGCAATTGCTTTACGAGCTCATTGGGATGCATTGCATTTAATCCCAATATCTCATCAAATACCGCCATGGCGCCTGGGTAATCGTGGATCTTGAATTTAGCTATTCCAATGGAGGTCTCCTTATCAACGTCTACTTGATCTTGGTGTGAAATGTAAAGTAGTTGATATCTCTCCTTGTATGTGTTTACATCATTTAATTGTGAGTCACCCCAATTAAAAATCGAATTATGTGTGAGTACCATATTCTTGAGTAGATCGTCTTCTTTCCACATACTTGCTATTAACTCAAAATGATCCTTTTTGCTATTAGAAGCTGGAGTCGCACCGACATCCGACCCTGAAATCAAAGAGGCTCTTTCAAAATACTGGACAGCCTCTTGATATCTTCCCAAATTCTCAAGGGCAATGCCCAAATTAACTAGGGCTGGAACGTAATTGGGATCGATATACGAGAGTATTCTGTCAAAGTATACAATAGCTTCATCATATCTTCCTAATATTGCAAGAATGGTTCCCATATTGGTTGATGCGTCAACATTATTCGGATCTACCTGCAATGCTCTATAAAAGTAAACCATTGCCTCATCATATCTGCCCAAATGGAAGAGTGCCGAGCCTTTATTGTTCAATACGTCCCCGTTATTCGGATCTACCTGCAATGCTCTATCTGTGTATTGCATTGCCTCCTCATATCTTTCAAGATTACCAAGAGCTCCACCTTTATTGTTCAATACGTCCCCGTTATTCGGATCTACCTGCAATGCTCCATCGTAGTATTCTAGCGCGTCTTGATGCTCTCCCAGACTGTCAAGGGCAGCGCCTTTTCCGTCTAATGCAATAATATTATTCGGATCTACCTGCAATGCTCTATCAAAGTAAACCATTGCCTCCACCTCGCTTCCTAAATGAAAGAGAAGAGCGCCTTTTCCGTCTAACGCGTTGATATTATTCGGATCTACCTGCAATGCTGTATCATAGGACCATAGTGCTTCTTGGATTTCTGTCACATTCTCAAGAACTGGGTCGTTGCCTGCTGATATATTGTCATCACTAGACTGCGGCTCAGCAAATTGTTGCAACTGCTGATCATCAGGTACTGTCGTTGTCGTCTGGTTAGATATAGGCGTTGTTGTCGTTGTCGTCTGGTTAGATATAGGTGGTGGTTGTTCTGGAAATTCTTGCACCTGCTGATCATCAGGTGGTGGTGTTGTTGGTGGTGGTGTTGTTGTTGGTGGTGTTGTTGTTGTTGTTGTTGGTGGTGTTGTTGTTGTTGTTGGTGGTGGTGGTTGTTCTGGAAATTCTTGCACCTGCTGATCATCAGGTGGTGGTTGTTCTGAGAAAGAAGCGCTCATACCAGCATTACTATAGGACATAGTTAGAAAGAACGACAATGAGACAAAAACAGCAAATGTAACCCTCCTCAATGCAATTGTCATGCAGATATCTCCTTCTTCTGATAAAATCCTAAATGTGGCGCTAGTATAAATTTTTGCCTTCTTTTTATAGATTTTTCGATTTGCATAAACTAATATTTTCTAACAGAGCCTTATGCAACATTTTTCCTTGTTTCTTAAAGATTTTATATATTTCAGGTATTCTTAGGGTATTGTCAGTAACGCTTTATATGCATCCTAGAGAGTTAAATGAAAGTGGTAAGTGCTCTTTCATGTTCTCGTCGTACGAAGGTGTATGTCATAGAAAGGCGGGAATTTAAAAAGCTCAAGGATGACGCCTTTCATAAAAATCTAGAAGAAATTGAGAGCTGAAAAAATTGATAGATCTTACTTCAGCTAACAGAGTAGTAGTAATGATCCGAACAAAAATCAAGAAATAAAAGACTGGTTTAGGATGTTGACACAAATCGATAGCAAGATTTCTATTGCAGAACGACCACATGAAAAGTCTTTATCTCTTGTACCTCGGAGGAAGATGTATTATCTCAATAACAATATAATCAGATATGCATATTACTTCGACAGATATTAGCGAGGAATCATTCCCAAAGCTTAAAACGATTATTGGGCGTCACTTTAAATATGCCAGCGCAGTTTCGCTCTGGCTTATGTTGCTGTTATTTATGCTGCTCCCCCAAAAATGTAATTCTTTATTTCTCCAGCGTTTATCTTTGGGTCTAGGCTTGTATCTATAACCATGTGCCTCTCATATTCTTTTACTGGCTCGTAGACTTGTTTCATTTTTCTGTAAATGTCAACATCCGCATCGGAATAATCTCCTTTTCTTGCCTTTAATCTTGATATAATGATATCTTCTGGACTTGTACATTCTATTATGTAAATCTGTTCTGAAGGAACACCTGCCAATTTTTCTCTGGCGTGTCTTCGTGATTCTTCTGTGTGAAAAGTTGCATCAAGGATGCAATTTATGCCACCAGCGGCTGCATTATGAAGATATCTTGCTACAAGCAACATAACATCGTAGACTAGCTTTTTTTCCTGTTTTGTGTATGTAGGCTTTGATAATATTAGCTCTTTTCTTATCTTGTCTGTAGATAAAACTACGGCATTAATCAATGGAGCCAATTCGTTTGCCAGTCTTGTCTTGCCAACGCCTGGCAGACCGCAGAAGAGTATTATCAACAATTATAGAAATGAGCTGGTGATATTCAATATTTCTGTTAAATTAGTTTTGGTCCAAAAGACTATTCTATACGAAGACTGTCTATATAGATCGATTCAAAGAAGCGCTTTTTTATCAGCTGAATTGTGCATCCATTGCAATGCAATCACTCTGTGAATGATCATTACTGAACACGCCGTCCTCTCACTTACGCCACTTTATATACTGCCAAGCGTCCTTACTTTCGATATGCCCAACCAAAACAAATTTAATTCCATCTTGTTCTTGCTTTAAGCATCAATAAAACCGTTGACGCCGTCTCAAGCCAAAAATGACATATTCGCGCCAATCAATTAAAGACTCGGCGAGGATATCTCTGCTGTTTGGAAGTTCTCGAGTTCATTTATGTTGTTATCATTTTAAATGACGACTTCTTGGAATATGTGAGTTTATTATCACAGGCACCCTGATCCTTTAATGGAAGTTCAGGATTATCCAGATCAAACATCTGATAAAGCCAGAACATGAAAATGTTGAAGCATCAAAAATGTAAATTATTCGTCCTATATCAAATACACAAGCTTTATTACGATAGTCGTGCTTTAGCATTAATCTGCTTTGTACATCATTTCTTTAAAAGTTAACTATACTTTTTTCAAATCGTTCTATTTACAAGAATGCAACAATGAACGTCGGCCATGTTCGAAAAGGTGCTGGTGTGGATGGATGGCTCCGAGTCTTCCATGAAGATAGCTGACTATCCACTAATGCTGGCAAAACAACACGGTGCGCAGGTCGTCGCGCTCGATGTAATCGTTTCGCAGCTTGGGTAGACAGCGGTTGAGGGGCACTCCTCTCTATAGCATCTATTCCTTTAAAGCGAAGCTGTACCGTATTATTTTTTGCGATGGATTATGACTGGCCTACCTTCTAACCTATTCCAAATTTTTAAATCTTTGGTTCTAAATCTGACTGAATCACCATCAGAAATACCTGCTTTTGGTACAAGATTTCCTTTATTGGGGTAAAGGCACATTAGTACTGATCTTCTGCTCTTTCTTTTTGTTCTATGGCTAGCCCAAATTGTATTCGATTCAAGTACTGACTTCGCTTTCCATCATAAAGACTATATAATTTTGGAGGGTAAAAACGTATTTCCTCCATATCTTTGCATGAAAAGCGACTCGATTATTCAAACTAGCTGCTTGAAAATTTAGTTTACATTCTGTAGAGTTGCTGTCCTGTTATAATAGGTAGGCAAAATACTAATGGCATATAGAGGCTCTTTTCACCAGCGTGTACTGTTTTGCCAATTATTTTCCTTTACCTCCAAGCTTGGAAAGGACAGCAGACGCTGTCTTCAATGCCAAAGCAGCTGCAGTAAGCGTTGGATTGGCTGTAGCCGAAGTTGGAAACACACTAGTACCTACAATATACAAATTAGGATGATCATAGGTTTGTCCATCTGTGTTGACTACTGACGTTTTGGGATCATTGCCCATACGACATGTACCCATAATGTGTGCTGCAGTATTCCATTTACGCTGCCATTCACGTTCTTTAATCTTGTCTTTTTCGATATTAGGTACACTCTCTAGCAATGTAAGAGCGACTTCGTGTCCTTTCTTTAGGGCATCGTAAGTATATGAATCTACTTCAAAGTGAATGCGAGGACGAGGCAGTCCATAACTGTCAAGCTTGTCAGATAGAGTGACTCGATTATTTGGATTTGGAAGCAATTCAGTAGAAAAGCTAATACGCATCATCTTAGGAATATCGTTAGCCAATTTACTGCGCAAGCCTTCACCAAATAACATTTGATTATCAAGGTAATCATCCATCACGTTTATTGGAGATCGGGCCCGCCCGTGTCCATCATTACCTATTGTCATACGAAAAGCACTGTAGTTCTTTCGAAATGGTCCATCACGAAAATCTTCAATTGAACAAGTGCTTTGTGGACCACGGAATGGATATAGTGGATTTGGGAAAAACGCAGTAACTTCATCTTGAAGATGATCCATTAAGTTTCTTCCTACTTGGTCACTACTATTGGCCAAATTTGACATAAGCAGTAACTTTGGAGTTTCGATTGCATTGGCTGCAAGGATTACTACATTGGCACTAGCAGTTTGATGTTCATCCTTGTTAGCTGAGCGCCAGTTTTTGTACCGCACAGCTGTTACTCTATTTTCGCCTCCTCCATTAACCATGAGCTCAGTCACCACACAAGCTGATCTAAGGTCAGCATTGCCTGTTTTCACTGCTGCTTTTACATGTGATCCTGCATCATATTTGGCGCTACTTGGACAGAGCGGAATGCAGTTAGAGTTTCCCTCACAAGCCCGCCGCTCGTGAAATCCTTCATGTGGTTTGTATGGGATTGTGAGTCTTGCCTGAGGCGTACTTCGAACTGTTATCTTCACGCCATCTATCTCAGTGCCATCTAGTTCTTTCTTTACAAGCTTGTCACCATAGCTCAAAGGGATTTCACGCATAGGGAAAGGTTTGCTACGGTAACCGCCCAATAGCCCATTCCACTCTTGATCGTTACCAGCTACGCCTAGTTCGTACTCGGCTTCGACATACCAGGGTTCTAGGTCATCATAGCTAATTGGCCAGTCTTCACCTACACCATAAGTACTCTTTAGCCTGAAGTCATTTGGTACCTTGCGCGGCGTGTTTCCACGCCATGCCCAAGTCGAACCACCTACTAGACGTACGTATCCTGCTTTGAACATTTCAGTTTGAGGTCCAGTTAGATCGTAGTCATAATACTTCTCTATGGGTTTACCATCTTTATCTTTCTTACCAACTAATTCTGGAGAAGGCGCATAGCGCCGGCTAGCTAGAGCCAAATATGGAGAGGATTGGTCTCCACGAGGTATGTTTGTTTTAGCATCAGCAGCATCAGCAACCATGACCTCGCGAAACTCATCCCGTTGTGCCCAGCCAGTGGGTTGGTCTGCAGCTTCTAGGATTAAGACCTTCTTACCTGCAGAAGCTAGCTTCCAGGCACACAGCGCGCCAGCTACACCAGCTCCAACAATAATTACATCATATATTTTTTCAGCCATCTTTTTACTATCCTCCTTTACTAAACTCCTTTTGGAGGATCGGCCCAGTAACCATGAGGCTTGTCTGAGTAAGCTGGTGCATGAGCCTTGATTACATCCCACAGCATACCTTCTTTCCAATGACCTGCATAGACTTCAGTGTTAATGCTGGGATCAGAGGATTCCCTGAACTGCGAAATATACCATATACGAACAACTTGCTTAGTAACATGAAGGACTTGTGGATCATTTTTGATGCGCGCCAGTACTTCGTCAAGTACTTTCTTTTGATCAAGTGGTTTTTGTTGTGCAGCCACTACACGCTGATAGATACCAATAAGTTCATCAAGGTAAATGCCAAACTTTTGTTGAAGATACTCATGATAATATTCCTTTGCAATATTGTGATCGAGTTTATCTACACCAGTTAGCAATTGAGAAAGCTGGAGAAATATCTCTTCATTGTTTGCATTAATTAAGTCATTTGATAGCTGATTATCGAGCTTTTCTGCCACATTTATCTCCGGTAGGCGGGATATAAAAGAATTCCTCAGTAGCACCTGTGTACCTAGCACAAGAACTGTTATCGAATACAATCATTTTAAAAACTTAAGAGGAGTTAGGAATAAGGGTGAGGCGATTTTTATTGGCGGATCTGAATGGGCTAGAGCCCCCTCAAAACTATAGTGAGACACAACCTTTTTGAGAATGTGAAGGTGATAAAGAGTGCATTACAAATAAGAGCTGCTGCAACATTTATCATCACATACGTTTAGAGGGAATAGTGCCTCACTTTGCTTAAGGCATGGTTCTGGTAATATTGTGAGAGATAATAATCATAGCTAAGAGCGGCATAATGTTCAAAATGGGAGATGGTGCTACAGTAGATGATAATGTATTCAGTGGCAATAAATTGCATATAGATGATGGGTCTGCGAAAAAAGGCAACATCCCAAATAACGGAATAACTACCGAACCCCCGACGGAAGAAGAAAGAAGAGAGCGCGAAGGTTTAGAGGAGAGACATGTAGGTCCTTTTTCTGAACTTTCGGATCAAGGACACTGTAGCAGAGAAGAGCTTAGCTCTTTGGTAGGAGATAGGTGCTCATCCTAATATGGATGAGATTCCCTTCCTCTTAAAGTAGAACTGATAAGTGAGTCGGCCCATCGGGATTAAATTCCTGCATGTAGTCGGGTTCTATTGATTGTAGATATAAGTTTCCCCTATTATAGATTCTACTTATTAGTAGCCGATCCTATTTTTGTTCTATAAGGCAGCAAATTTCAAAACCAAATGTGTTCAAGATCCTGCGTTCATATGAGTGTTAAATTAGAATCAAGATTTCGTAATGTGGATACTAACATTAAACATTGTAGGAGGAAAAATTGATAGAAACTTATATTTATTTAGTATTAATATGAGAATAGCTAATAAATGCCCTTTACATTGATCAAAGGACAGTTTGTTCCTGCAGCCGGAGAACCTGATGGGGATTCTGTAAGATTTAGAGCCGACGATCCAATATTTTGGCTAAAGTTAGAAGGTAGACGTGTTAACATAAATTTTGAGAACCGAACGGTTCAGACCCGTTTCGAAGGAATTGACGCAATTGAGAAACGTGCTACAAAGCCTCTATCAATTGAAGCAAAAAATAGTATGTTGTCTTTAATAAATTACGATCGAAATACTAATCCAGAGCCAGAAGGCTATATTCTCGCTAGAATGACAGATACGCATGGAAGACCTCTTTGCTTTGCATTCAGCGGTATTATTGATAGAAATGATGGATCAGATGTATTTCTTGATCAACCGATGCTACGAAACTCTGTTAACTATAAGCAAATGGAAGCTGGGTTTGCTTACCCATTGTACTATAATACCTTATTCCGGGACTTGAGAGAAGCATTTAATGAATCATTAAGATCTGCCAAGTCTTCATCAAAGGGCTATTGGCCAACAGACGCTACTATGACTGGAGTAACAGTCAATGATCGTGGCAGCCTTTCTACTATCAAACCTATTTGGCCAAAGTTGTGGCGTAGACTTGAAGAATATTTACCTACTCATGACAACCTAGACGATTTTATAATGTGGTTGGAAGAGAAGGGAGAACGTGTGGACATACTTCCGATCATGGAACAAAGAGGTCTAGAAGATGTTGTCAAGGTTGAGGGTAACCATGTTAGTTTGACTGAAGAACCAGAAAATCTACGAGTTGTCAGTGCTGCGGTACCTCTGCTTTCGATGCGTCAAACCCCCCTTTTACTGGAATAGAATGGTGGAACAAAATTGGTAACTTTCTATACCTTCGAATTTTTTGTTTTCTCTACTCCTTTTTTTTGAACTCTAACAAAGAAGCAATTAGTAGTGGGCCCATCGGCACTAGCAGTGATATCGCTTCAAAAAGTGGATTCTTTGTAACCGATAGTGTTCCCTTTATGATTTCATGGTCTATTACTGCTGCTCCAATACTGTCTAGTAATTTCAATTTATTAACAGAAGAGTTAGCAATTAATTGTTTCAAAGCTTTACCCTTACCTTTTAGAAATTGACTTTAATCTTTTTTCTTTAAAATACTGCTAAATCATATCCTTAATATTACCTGAGAAAGCACCAATAATCCTGTTCTATCACAGCGCTAAAGAAACCCTATCTTTCATTCTTGTACACATGTATTTAGGAGCATGAATGGTTAGTGGAAATCAAAATGCTGACGATATAACTATATTTTATTTTCCATCAAGCGCACTGGCAAAGCGGAAAAGAAACTTTCTGATCTTCTTCTTAAAATGAGTGAACTTGACGATGGAATTCTCTTCCTATCAGGTTTTGGTAGAGGTCAAAAATTCAATCTATTTTTTACATCCAAGAACCCAGACACACTTAGTCAACTCTTAAAATCAGAGTGACTGCCTGCAAGGGAGCTCGAGAGCTTTATGCATACTGCAACTCTGCGACAGGTATTGCGGATGGTCCATAAGGAGGTTCTCTCTGGGATGGAGATTCGTGCATTTAACGTACTTGCCTTCCGAACAGCAGAGGATGAGGCTGCGATGTATTATGCCAAGAATATTTCGGCACCGAGAAATGGCTAAGGAAGGCAGCAACATATCTTAGTTTAGAACTGATAGAAGAAAAGTACAACTGGTCCGACTTGTGCTAGAAATCGAAATTAGGAAAAAAAGGAGAGGGTTGAAGGTTTTGGAAGTTTAATATTCCATTATATAATCAGGTGTCACAGGTTACAAGACTTTGGAAGATGAGACTTCTCTGCTGTTCCAAAAAATTATTAGTTAATGCACCAGTCGTTGAACAGAAATTAAAAGCTTATAAACCACCCGTAATTATGATTTTTATTGTTAGGACAAATCAATTCTAAGAGTTGTCTTGATTTCTGTGCATATTCATCCGTCAAGTATACGTTTGAACAGATTTACATTGGTGTAGTAGTATGCTGGTACCAGCAACAAAGACGGAAATTGTGTGAAATAATTTTAACGACCTTTATAAGGAATTGAGAAGAAAAAATGAATACTCCACAAAGTAGGGAGATCCTTCCCATCATAGAAAAGCTTGATGAGAGCCAGTACGAAAATGTTTCAGAAGTTGCAAATGCTATGGGGCTAGTGGAATGATAGAACAACTCCATCCTACTTGAACTCAAAGACCCATTGATCATCGTTAAATGGCTCATCTATTGGCATAGCTATCATTGTCTCAATCCTTCTGGGAAAGCCTGTTGCTATGATGGAAGAAGACTAAGCTAATACTTTCTGTTGTCTCTGGGACATTATTGCAGTATCTGTTTTTTGCCTTTTAGTCAATGTTGCCTCATGCCTTAGCGGCATGTCGTGTAACTGTTAAAAATAATGGTAGGCATAGACCGCGTATGGGTCAACAGGGAGAAAACTCTTACTCGGCACCTGAGCGCGCGCACGAGAGAAACTGCAATCTATTGATACATTAAAGGCATGTTTAGAAAATAGACATACTATAACAGAGGCGAATTTGCCGTCTTAGGTTTGAAGATCTTTAAGTAATAAATAGCATGTTGCGGCCCCTTCCTTATAGCAAATACATCATCGTCTGTTCCTTCAAAGATAGCCTGGATAGATTTGGTAGACGAACCAGTGCATACTAGTGATGATGTAGATATTGGTGATATTAATGCAGTAAGTCGCGACTTCATAGTCGTCAAGCGAGGTTTTCTTAAGGTACATTACTACTACATCCCCATATCAAAGGTTGATGGCTGGGATGGCTTTGTATTATGGCTAAAAATAGAAGAAGAAGAAGTAAGGAAAAATTACGAAAGAGATACAATACCAGACCCATCACGGTTTTATGTCAAGGACTTTCCAGGCTATACTACTGTTTATCCAGAAGTAACAATGATTACACCCAGATTTATAAGACCTGTATATACTGCCAAAGATTCTACTCCAGAAGAGCTGCGCATATACCGATGTGACCTTTGTTCTGGCACATATAGATCAGAAGATGAGCTAAGTAATCATGTAGCCAGCACACACTGACATAATGATGCTATAATGACGATAATGTAAGTATCTTCCTTTACGATGAAGAAAATGTGTTATCTTCCTGCGGATATCTCTTTAAAAGTGGGCGATATGATGATGTGTGGTGATGCATAACTAAGAAAGCAGGTGCATAGGAACTGGAACAAATGCATTTTGAAATAATAAAGAATAAAGACTATAATTATAAGTTATTCTGATCATTATTACAGTTGAATCGAATAATGATTAAGATTTATTGTCCTAGGTGTAAGGAGCTTGTATCACAAATGACTGGTAACTTTATCAACAAAATAAATGAGCTATGTCCTAATTGTGGATTTAGAGCTACAAGAACTAATGCGCTATCGGAGATATTATGAAGAGCCATATTCTACCGATAGGCAGGTTTGGCTAGCAGATTCGATATAAGACTGTCCAAAAAATTAAGGCAAAAGGGGGTGAAGTTGATGCCCGCTGGTGTCACTGATTCAATTTTTATTAATAATGCCTAGGGTTCCCATATTTGGGACGTCGATGGATATGAGTACATTGATTTCAAGCTCGGCCATGGTCCAGTAATCCTCGATCACAGTCATCTAGCTGTACAGAATAAAGTGCATGATATGATAAAAGAGGGGTAATCTATGAATCTGATACCCTGCTTGAGATCACATTAGCAGAAAAGATAACGTCTATTGTCCCAATTGCGGAGATGATCAGATACTTTGTTTCTGGTACAGAAGCCACTATGAATGCTATCAAAATAGCGAGAGCATATAAAGAAAAAGAAAAGATCCTCAAATTTGGAGGTCAATATCAGGCGTCTGAGCGAAGGCGCCGGCTATTAGCAGGATCGCCAGCAGTACAAGTGTGCATTTAGTTGTTTAACAAGAAATTTATGCAGGCTACCTGCGCTCGACGTTTGCAATCGTCCTGTAAAACAGGTCTGCAATGACCGGCAATTCCACATAGTCTGTAAGTATGGCTATCCACGCGGCATAATCAGCTTCAATCTATTTATTAAAATGAACAATCTAGTAGAAAATGAAAGTATATCAAATATCTGCTATCGCACTTATGGTTAAAAATATGGAAAAGTCATCCAACTTCTATTCCCAAATACCGGGTTTCAAACTGGAATATGGAGGAGCTATAGTTGACACTTTTACAATCTTTAAGATTTTGCAATGGTGGTGACAGCCATCTTAACTTAGAACTTAGAAATAAAAATAATGATAGTACCAATTTGGATAATTTGAAGACACGATAGATTTTGGAAGGATAATCTTTCATACTGCTGTGGACGGGCTCTACTCCTATCTTAATGATGGTAACAATATCTTAAAATTAATTTCTTTTGAAAACCAGCCTAAAGACGCGCTGTGGGGAGAAAGGTTCTTTCATATCCGAGATCCTGATGGCTACCAACAACTATCCTTTGCAAAGCCGATAAGGGAAACGTATTCTGTGAAATTATTATCTCTTATTAAATCATGTCAGGATTATGTTGGTCGGCTGGAAGACATTAGGTAGTCATCTGTATGAACCATTTAGATAACATAGGAGCCATGTCAAAGCATGAGCCAATTCTTGTATTTCTATCAGAAACAGCAGAAGAACTTGATGCAATTAGGTCCAACATTAGCTGAAGCAAGTCTCAATGGTCTTCAATTGATGAACAACTACGGTTCGATTTACTTAAGAGCTTTTGAAGAGATAGTACAAGAGAAAGGCAAGATTTTCGGTGGGAATACCAATGATAGATCAATTACTGCTCTCTATGAAACATGGATAAAGCTTACCGATAAAGAGCTTCAGAAGGAGCTGAAATCGGAGCAGTTTTTGTCATTACTATCAAAGTATGCAGATTCTCTAGTTGAATT
>Ga0126307_10001478_pt1 | contig 15519 bp, 19 predicted proteins | sample Plot28_FD_89955 | JGI IMG/M metagenome (GOLD analysis project Ga0126307, IMG submission 89955) | Serpentine soil microbial communities from UC McLaughlin Reserve, CA, USA - Plot28 | ecosystem: Environmental > Terrestrial > Soil > Grasslands | place: USA: UC McLaughlin Reserve, Lake County... | reverse complement strand
GAATCATTCCTGCTGCAACATGAAAAATCCACACACATGAAATGCTAGCAAGGTCGGATCTATAAATTGAGACATCTTAAAAAACGTAGTTCTTTGGCTAGTTTGCACCTGCTTCTTTTGTTAATTATTAGTTTGGCTGCAAGTATATTGATGTTTCTGCGCATTTCTTTATATTCTTCTACAAGACCTATACTGAGAAGAAAAGGGGCACGTCTCAGGCTGATAACCTCACATGAACGGACGAGAGCAATCGCATCACTGGTTCTGGCGGAAACGATATTCTAGTCTGTCTTTAGGGTGATGACATAATAGCTGGGGGCAGAGGCAATGATAGATTATTCGGTTCTGCAGGAAATATTTGAGTGATTTGAGGCCGCATTTAGTGCATTTACCAAATTGAAATTAAGAGTCATTCTTGTAGTGTTGTAAGAAGTAAATCTTATCATCCCTTTCTTTGCAAGTAATCAGTAATAGACAATAGTACAATATAATCTAGATTGAAAAAATAGTGGGGTTGGATTGGTATTATGCAGCTATTATGTGGTACCTGGTATCTGTGCCTGAACCAAATCTTTGTACCTTAAGCTTAGTAGCTCCCTCCATGAGGAAGGAATCTATACCTTCAGAGGTTCTCTTTCCCACTTCCAAATACTTTTCTTGGTTAGTATCTTCTTCCTTTACATTATATCTAAATCGCATACTCTTTTTCCCGTTAAACTCTGCTTCTACTTGTTCTATCTTTTCGGGATTGAAAGTTAGCACTTTCTTTTCTCCTGGCCCTATTTTGATAACTTATTGTCCTTTTGTCTTAGTGCTGCATTTCTCTGAAGAACTTCTTTAGCCTTTGGACTAGTCCTTGTATTTCTGTTGCCATATCTGTTTTCTCTCACCTCCTATAAACTGGATTTGGCAAATTGGTTAGCTAGCTTTCCAACCACGCCACGGGGAGGCTTTGCCATGTGGTCGTCTTTTCGGTTCGAAATTAATTTTTGTTCTATTACTGCAATATCGTATCCTGCAATTTCCAGAACGTCTTTTACTGCTTTCCATAGCATTATTTTGTATTTTCTTACACTGGTTTCTTGTCGGTTTAAGGAATAACCTTCCTTACTATCGGATTCATAATACTCAACAACATCTCCTTTTCTTGCGCCGACCGCTAATCCTATCTTACGTTTGCGATCATTTTCATTTTCGTACTCCTCTGGGTTTTTGGATAATCTGTTTGATCTCTTTAGCAGTTCTGGATTTACATTGTCCGACTCTAACTCCGAAATTGCCCTTTTCAGATTAATTGTTGGATCCTTGCTAGCAAAAATATCATGAACCGTTTGTCTGAATATGGCATTAATCCATTTGGGTCTGTCATTTTTATCTCCCTCCATTCCGACAATGTCTGGTTCTTTTCCTTCTATACCAGTCCAACCGATGTAATGTTTTTTCTTGTCAGAAATTATTGCCGTTTGATATGTTTTAGCATGTTCAACTTCGATACCTAGTAGCTTGTTGCACTCTTGTTGGAATTCTAGAATAATTTCCTGCATATTGGTAATTCTAATAGTCTCATCTATATAGTGAATGAATAGGGAATCAGTATCTCCGTAGACAATTTCAAAGCCCATATTGGCTGCGATAGCCTGCATTTCAGAGAATGTGCGTCTACCATAGGCGGTAATAAGTTCTGCTACTCTAGGGTCATAATATTTGAAGTACTGATTTCCAAAGACACCATATCCTCCATTGATAAGGATTTTCAGTGCTAGTTGTTTTACCTTGAAGATTGAGAAAATCCAAGAACTTTCCAAGCCTCATGAGGTACTTTTCCTTTGTTGCAGGCGACCTCATAGCATATAGATACAATGTCCAAGGATCTGCTGCTAATGCGGGATGTGATTTTGACTCTGTTAACATTTTATTTGTTTTTTCTCTCCTTTTATTATGTTAGAACCCACTAAAAAGCACTGATATCGTCACGGGTTCGGTGGGATGCAATACACTTGTGTATGTAGTCCGCTTCAGTCAGTAGGTGGATTTTAGGGCCTGTATGCAGTCACGACGCCTTATGTCCTGCCATCTTCTTGTATGCATGAACAAAGCCTTTCGCGTACGCATAATCTCATTACCAAGGTATATTTCAATTCCTACGTATACCGTTGTCTCTGAGGGATTAATCGTGAACTCTACTCAGGTGTCAGAATTAGTAAGGAATGGTAATTGTAGTACCTACCGCTGCCTTTTTAATATCTCTACTTCCTGCATTAAGTTCATTAGCTGCTCTGACAAATTAGAAATGTCTTCTTTGCTCTTGTCTTCTACTTTTGAGCCCTCGTCTGACCTCTTATTTACCATATTTTCTGCTACACCGACCTACTTTCGCCAGCATTATAGTGCGGTAAGTGTTCCAGATGAGCTTGTGCCTCATGGATGTTAATCTGGCCACAGGGACAACCAAGCATGAGGTCACTATTAATGATGAGAATAGTATGTTATTCTCTATTCTTTTAGAATAGTATATGAAATGACTCGCATGAGTTAACCAAGCCGAGAGATGGTATCTAATTATTCAAGTTCCCTTTTTGTGTCGTGCTGCTGAGATAATAACATACGCCAGACCTACTGCCAATCCAAATGCTAGTGGTATAAAGACCGCACCCCCTCCTAAACTTAATGATTGTTGGATTAGGGTCTCAAACATTATGTTGTTTATCATAGTTTGGTTTAAAGAGTATTGCTTAACTATGTTAACTACCTTCTAATTATTCTAGTTAATTATAGCCTATTCAACACCATTTTGATTAAGTGGTCGGGCATGAGATTGCTAGCTAAGTTCATTTTCTCTTGGTATTCCTTATTTATATAACATTTCATATTCTATCACATGACAACTATCCTAAATCCTTACCATGGACCTTGAATTCGTCAATGTTAAAGTTATGTTTGGCATGGGTATCGTAATCTTCATTTATGAAGTGAATTGATTCTAATCCTCCTTTTGATAGGTTGGTCCTTTAGGGCCATCGGTGAAGTTACTATTGTTGCCAATGTTAGCACCACTTATTTTGCTGCCTCTTTATTTTCGCTATCTTAAATTGATTCCATTCCGCTGCAATAAGACGGATCTTATTTAGGGATTAACTATGTTAAGTGACTAGGTTAATCCATGCTTATTAACGACTATACTAATGGTCATCAATGATTCTTGAGGTTGATGAATACAATGAAAAGCCAAAGGATTTGAATACATTAAAAAATCTCAGTAGCCGCGCCAATGGCAAGTCATACAGAAATTATATACAAATTATAGCCACCGATAAGAAAAGACTATCTATGTTATGCGGCTCTTGTTTCTGGTGTGCATCCTCATACGAATACAAAGATAATCTATCTAGAGAAAAATGTCCAGTCTGTCAGAATGAAAGAATTGAGTTACTATCAATATCCAACGATGATTATGATGTGAGGAGGGGAATTACGTCGGAGTTCACTTCATGCCAGATGGATTTGTGAGAATAAGATAATGAACATAATCAGTACAGAAGTTTCGTTATTTGTGGTTGCAAAAACATGCAATTACAACCAGGCATATGAAAGAGGAAGGAAGGTAACCTATGAATTTATTGATATGTACTATAGTACATACCTAGACAAGAGAGATATAATTGCAGCTCAACTCCATGCATGTGAAAGACTTATTGAATATTCGAAGGACCAAAATGACATTCCAGTTATAAAAAGAGAGATAGAAGAATTAAAAATGGCGTTGGATCTGATATCTCAGTAGTGAATCAGTTGCATGAATTGGACTAAATTCCCCTGCCCTTATCATCATAATACGATCAAACAAGCTTCGATAACACTATTATGCGTACAATAAAACCCATTTTTTCAATGTTATACTTATTGGGACTAGCATTAGCACTCTTACTGTTGTTCTCTGCTGCCGTTGGCGGAACGACCATAACAACAAAAAGTCAAGCATACTTTGGCGTATCAGCACGGGCACAACAGAGTAATTCGTCTTCTTCAATGACATCAATAACGAACATGACAAAAAATATTCCCACTGGAGAATCAATATACAAATCGGAATCCATGACATTGCCTACTTCAGTGGGATCCTTTATAGTATTGATAGCAAATGAAGCACATGAAAGTTGGCAAGGCGAAAAACACAAGTTAATCACTGATAAGAATCCATACTATATTCCAAAAAAACTAGTTATACCGCAAGGGACTACCATGGCGTTTCTTAATGCGGATGCTCGCTGGGATACACCTCATCCACAAACAGTTGAAATAAGAGACGGTGGAGGAGACGTTGTGTACAGTACTGGAGTATTAGAGTATACAAACAGTTCTGAGCCAATTACCCTTCCAGCAGGAAACTATACTATAGTTAACACTGAATATGAGGCATGAATGCATCCAGGATCCCTGCAATATTATAGAGCGGAGTTTCCAAAGAATGGATTTAGAATCCTTAGCGAATATAATTTTACTTATGGAACTTGTGAATACTGCCCTGGAGAATACTGGCCAGATAATAAGACTGATAACCACACGCTGATAATCTTTGCAACTGAACAACCACTCTCAGATGCTCTTGTGAAATTAAGGAAACTTGTCAGGGATAATGTCTATTTATAGCTAAAACTAATGTAGTCTAGATTTAATCTCCTTACCAATGATTTCTGCAATATTCATTAGCATCTTCAGGATCTAGCTCACGTGTGATATTTCTGCACGAATAAAAATTCAACTTCTCTAGGTCGTTCTCATCACGATACCTCAAATATTATATTATTGTGAGGAAATGATAATAAATATGGCTAGTCATTATTATGTGATGTTACATTCAGATATGTACTTTTAAGCATGGTATTGGGTTGGAACGAAATTGCATTCAAGAATACGCAGGGCCAGACTCAACGCTCTTGGTCGATGCCTATTATCAGGGGATTATCAGTTACCAAGGACAACTCGACACTAAAATAAGGTGTTCTGAGATAGTTACAAATATCATAGTAATCATTCATATTTGAATGGTTAATAATTGTTAATTATTCCAAATGAATTAATCATTCTCTGCGCAACCTGTAAGTCATTTTGATAATCTTCTTCCTCCGCCTGATAAGTGATGGTAAATACCCTGTCATCCTTTAGCGTCCACACCTGCATTGTTTTCAATACGGAATTACTAATTACTATTTCATGAGCAGGCAGACCTGCTAGTGTGGTTGAATTTGATTCTATGATTTGACCTTCGGTTGAATCAATTTTCATGTTGGTGTATTCATCAAATGTCGTACTCTTTGACGGCAATAGACTGTTGACCTGTATTCTTACGCTCAGAGCTCCCGAAGGATCATCAAGAGGATAAAAATTGATATCTGCAGAATCGTTTTGCAAGAATGAGAGGTCTAATCTCCCCCAACTTGCAGGATATTGAATCCTTATTCCAAATGTCGGATTGCTATAAGGCACAAAACTTATTTCAGCTGTCTGTGCTATTGCTATTTGCTGATTTACTGCAAAGGAGAATGATAACCAGATTATAATAAGGACTAAAGTGGAAATAAGGAGAGCAGACAAAAAGGTCATCATGACAATACACAATAACGATATCTTAAGCTTTTGAGATAAGTTCCAGCCAAACAATTAGATCCCAGAAGATTTAACAGTGCACTTCAAGAATTGGGTGAGGAAGACGAAAAGGAATCCTATTATCGTAACGACCACTGGTATAGAATCTATATGCTGAAATACTTTCATCGTAACGTCGTCCTCTTTTCCAACCATCCTATTCACTATATTCCTGAAGATAGGCACACAAATGCTATATCTAGACATCAAAATTGGAGTTCAACTAAAACTAGAGCTGGCGAATGTAGGTTTCTATAAATTTTATTTTTTCATGACTATTATATGATAAATTAATATCGGGTTCGGTGGGATGCAATACACTAGTGTATATAGTCCGGTTAATTATGTTTGGCTGATATCTAAGACATGCATGGTCGATTCTTAATTGTGCGATCTTTTTAAAATACCACTTGTAAATGTGTCCAATTCTTCGAGTTCTCTGGAAGGCTCTAAGTGCACCATAAGATATTGAATACCAGCCTCTTCAAGCAATTCTATTTGTCTTGATACATCTTCACGTGTACCATATATTGCAAATTCTCTATCTTTTATTTGTTGTTCTGGTATTCCAATGTAGAATTGTTGTGCCCTTTTTCTGGCTTTCTCCTCACTGTCATCAATAACAACAAGATCAAGTTTTGTCTTCAAAATTGAATTATAATCCCTTCCTATATTTTTGCAGTGCTCCTTTAGCACATCTAGTTTTCTTTTTATTGTTTCAATGGATCCAAATAGATTGCATGCATCAGCATACTTTGCAACAATCTTGAGTGTTTTTCTTTCACCACTCCCGCCTACTAATATAGGCGGCGAAGGTTTGTGGATTGGTTTAGGATTGCAATACGCATTTTGGATTTGATAATATTTGCCTTCGAAGGAAGCATAAGGTTCTTCAGTCCACATCTTACGTATAATTTGAATTGCCTCTTCTAGCCTTTGCATTCGCTCTTGGGTAGATGGATAGAAAGGAATACCATATGCTCTTGCTTCTTCTTCAAAATAAGAAGCACCTATACCCATGAATAACCTTCCTTTACTCAATACGTCTAATGTAGCGGCAATCTTTGCTAAAACTGACGGATGTCTATAAAGTATGCCTGTCACAAGTGTTCCTAGTTTTATTTTTGTGGTTATACCTGCAAGTACAGATATGGTTGTCCAACCTTCAAGCATAGGCTCTTCCGGTCTTCCTATAAAGGGAATCTGATGGAAATGATCCATCACCCAAAAAGAATCAAAACCTGTATCCTCTGCTCTTGTAATAAGATTCTTTAAAGAATCAACAATCCGTGAAGTATCTCCGTTTCGGTAATCAAAACCAAAAATAGGATGTTGCAAACCAAACTTCATATTAATCTGTTTGCCAACGATTTATTTATTTATTATTTCTGCAAAAGTTTTAAGACGTTATTCACTCCAAATATCCTTTCTGATCTTGAAATTCTTATATTTTTACATAGGACATTGTCTTGATTGTCCTGTAACGATTTGTCAGTAGATAGCAGTTGATGGATTGAATTAACGCTATCATTATGGGCATATAGATAGCACCGTAGTCTATATGCCAAACTGCTTCTTTATCAAGTCTCCAAATTCTTTGTCAGGCATATTCTTTCTTGCTTCTATTGTTTTAGCAGCGTCTTCTCCCACTACATATCTTAGTTGAGGATTATCAGATGTAACAGCGTCAAGAATTGTCTTTGCAACTACCGACGGATTTATTACATTTTGTTCCATTACCTTAAATGCTTTCAATATTTTGTTTCCAAATTGTGAATATGGGGAATCAGAATCGGATGAAGACTTGGCAATTTTGATATTCCTCCAGAAGTTTGAACCAACTGCCCCTGGTTCTATAAGTATTACCTTGATGCCAAAAGGCTCTAATTCGTACTGAATAGATTCCGATAGACCCTCCAAAGCAAATTTAGAGCCATGGTAAGATGAAGAAAGAGGAATCGATATTCTTCCTCCCATAGACGTTATATTTACTATTTTGCCTGCTCCTTGTTTTCTCATAACAGGCAATACTGCTTTCATTGCTCTTAAGGATCCAAAAAAGTTAGTTTCAAACTGTGCCTTTATTTCATTTATAGAGGAGTCTTCAAGCGCTCCTCCTAATGCATATCCTGCATTGTTAACCAAAACATCTATTCTTTTTCTTTCATCGACTATTATCCTAATAGCATCTGCAACAGATTTATCGTTATTGACGTCAAGTTCGATAACTTGTAACTGTAAATTCTCATTTTTTGCCACTTCTGTCAGGGGTTTGGATTTTTCTCCTTTCAAGTTACGCATAGTAGCATATGTATGAAAACCATTCCTTGCCAAGGTAAGAGAAGTTTCAAATCCTATCCCAGTTGAACTACCAGTCACTACTGCAACTTTTTGGTCTTGCATGGGATCAGATATACTCACTTAAAATCATAAATACTCTTCTTCAGGAAGAACTTGGTGATGTCGAAGAATAGTACATCAACAGGAATAACCATTGCCTTTGATTTCCTTCATCCTAGAATTATTGGAAACGAATTCACTAATTAGTAGAACAATGTTTATCATTTTGCCGTTGCTTGAATAGACATTCATATATTGAAAAGATGTAGTCCTATAAAATGATACACTAGTGAATCGGGTTCGGTGGGATTAGGTCCCTTCATGTATGCGGGTTCTGTTACTCTTCTTATTTAGCTTTTCCTTGCTAACATAACGTGAAAAGCCGATAATATTGTACGGATTAGGGCATTTTGCAATTGCCTCATTAATGGGTCATTAAATTGTGATTACAGTGATGAAGTGGGGACCCTAGTGAGGGGATCAGAAGGAAAGCCCAACAACTTTTCTTCAGCTTCTTATTTGAACTAACTTTACTGCTAAAATATTTTGGATAGACATTAGGAAATGTGATCCCAACAATGAAGACAGTGTATAGGACTTTTGATGGTTTACCTGTATGAAAAGACAGGTAAATTTTAACGTCTTGGACGTATATACTCAGATTATGCATCAGACCTCTGTAATCTTTGTTCCTCCAAATTTGATCTGTTTTCTATCAAATCTCCTTAACGTGCAAGCAAAAGGATCGTCTTTGTGATAGCACGTCGCTTGTTCCTGTAGTATACCTAACGCCATCTTTTCGCCCAATACTATTGATTCAGTATAATCGCTACGATAGTGCACACCTGCCCAATTTCTTCCTACTGCAATATTGGCTGCTACTTTGTTCAGTTCATCCCCTACCTTTAATGAGAGTCCAGGTGCATCTTCTATACCAGTTCCATCACACTCGCTCCTTCTGATCCTGATGGACTGACAGAGAGGCATAGAGACATCAAATCACATGACCAATACTATGTAAAGGAATCTATACTTCTAACACACTATACGCATTTGAAGTCAAGACCTTCCGATGTAGATAGAGTCTCAACCAGCTCTTCAATCTGCTTTTGATGATTGTTTGCTTCTTGCTTCATTCCTTCTACCTGTGTCCTTACCCCTGCTTCATCTAACGGGCCTTTTGCGCTGAATTCTTCAACTGCTTTTTGAGCAGCCATTTCTAACCCAAGCACTTCACCCAGTTTTTGTTCTAGTTTTTCTAAATTGGACATTTGTTTTATACTATAGTACAATATTTATTTCGGACTGTGTCTGATTAGATAAATTCATTACTGTCGTTCTCTCATCATTTCTCTCGCACATGACATACAAACAGCCATAATCCTTTTTCCTTCCTTTTCTTCTCCAGTTGCTTTATTTCTATAGACTTCTTTGATAATAGCTCCGCCTGCCATAAAGTTGTCTGGCTGAACCAAATGGAAAATATTATTACAATACGCACAGGTATAGGACAGATAACAACATTTCGAGGGGTCTGCATAAGAACTTGAGTCTGGTCCTGAGAAGTTTACCCTTACCATATTGTTTCATCCCTGTTTTCTCTTAAAAGCTTAAACTGAGCAAGCTCTTGATATTATCTAGTAGTGACTTTCAAAGATCTACAAAAGCTAGTCCAATCACAACAGTCAGCAACAGATTGAGTTAGAGCCAGAGGATACCTGCCTCTATTGTCGTTTATTCTTGGACTACCACTATGGACTAGAAGGTTCCGTACGCGGTTATTGCGAATGTTAGGTCATGATTTTCTTTATTGTTATAAACTAAAACTCTATAGCCCTTCTTCATTGATCATTGGTAATATTTTATTTACAATAATATTTTCATGTTCTGCTTCTATATCAAAGGGCGCCATAAGTATAGGGTATTCTTTATTTTCTAGGGTTATAGCTACCCTCTTTACTTTCTGATATAACGTGAAGGAGTATATTGGTTTGCCAAGTTTTGATTCAAGTCCTTTCTTGTGTTCATCCTCAACAACTCTATAGCAAGCATTTCTTATGAGCAAGACTGACTCTATCTCCAACAAAAACTGAGTATCCTTGAGTGAAACAAGTATGCCAAATGGTACAGGGTAGGAGTACCGACAGTAGCACAGTGTTAATTGTGTGTTCAATGCAATAGTAGAAGGTAGTGGTCCTGATGTATATGAAAAAGAACATGGAATTATAACGCCATACGGTCTGTGTACATTTTGGGATCCTAATGAAGAAGAGGCACGCTAATATGATATGAAGTGGAAGATAGAAGATGACGAGTTAATGAGCGAGAGTGGTAAACGTAAGACTTATCCGCAATTGCTGTTGATCTAATCCTTGATGCAGAAAGAATGTTTGGAAAGAATTCGGAGGACTTTTTGGAAAAAGCTGAGAAAAAATAGACGATATTTAGTAAGGCATATATAATAAAGCATTGTTTCCGTATCGCAAATCCCTAAGGCTGGAGTTACATATGAAATCAGAGCCATATAGATGCGACAATTGTGGAATGATTTTTGTTAATGAAAAAGAACTTGCAAAACATAGAGAACTTGTTCATGCTACCAGCAATGGTCAAAAGATGTTTCAATGCCAGTCTTGTAATGCATTTTTTGAAAGCAAAGAGGACTTCGAAAAGCATGCAATCCAACACAGTAAAAAATCAAATTACAATATTGGAAAGACTGCGACAACAGATAAGGGAACAGGAAAAATTGATAAAAATTCTATAAAGTTTAGTTGATTATATTTGTATCAAGAGGAGAAGAGGTATAATTCTAGAATCTTCGTATGATAAGGTATGATTAAAGCTAGTTTTGGGAAATCAGGCCCTTTGTGCTTATTTCGTTGTTATTTATTGAGTTATCGGTACGCTAAAGCTAAAAGTAGCTCCCTTACCATCTGAATTATTCTCAGCCCATACACTACCTCCATGAGCTTCGATAATACTTTTTGAGATAAACAAGCCTAAGCCTGTCCCTGACAAAGATTTGGTAGCAAACTTTCTAAATAGTTTAGGTAATATTTCCAGATCAATTCCCTGTCCAGTGTCCTTTACACCAACAATAATCTCAGAATCCTTCTTCTCCGCCATGACACATATAGTTCCTTTTTCCTTTGTAGTGAATTTGATAGCATTAGATAAAAGATTAGAAACCACTTGTGCTATTCTCCCCTTGTCTGCATTTACAATAATGCTTTTAGGTTCATGAACGATATTCAGGTTAGCATTATTCTCATTATCAAGCAGAAGGCTTCTGTAATCACCCACAATTGATAATATTACATCATTCAGATCGAATTCTTCTTTTGTTAGTTTTAGTGATTGACTCTCAATTCTTGTCACATCAAGTATATCTTCAGAAAGTCTCTGAAGTCTCTTTGAATTTCTGAGTATAGGATTTACGAACATTTTACCGTTTTCAGGCTCAGCTGCCAATAGCTCTGAATATCCTGTAATCGCTTGAGTAGGTGTTCTAAGCTCATGAGCCGCTATATTGATAAACTCTTTTTGCATTTTATCGCTAAGCTTGAATTGTTCATTAGTTGTGTGTTCATTCCAAAGTAATTCAAAAAATAGTTTATATGATTCCACGCTAGGCTTGCTATTTGAATAGAAAGATAAACCTATTGCCTCAGAAAATTGTTCAGCTTCAGGTTCTCTTAGCTCAGCTTTTAGAAACTTTGTATTGTCAACTATAACCATTCCAAAAGAACTATCACTACCATTTACGATTCTAATGTTATTGCTAGTACCAGTAGTATTCCGCAAGATTCGATTCACGATATTTAAGTTTGCATCACTTAGAGGACAGATAATCTTGACTTGAATCATATCTTCCATTCTTTCTTCATTGCATTTACCGACTAGGTAGTCTATTATTCCAAGTTTGTCTATTCTAGTTAATGACTTATCATTTGGAAGAAGAAAAAGTATCTCTCTTTGAGCATGCTTTGTAAGATCTGTTAGTATATGGGTTGCTTCCTCATTGTCATTAATCACCCTAAAGTATTCTGGCTCTATTCCTTGCTCGATTTCTTTAATTTTATCTTCAGCTGATATTGACTTGTTCCATAGAGTGTCAAATATGTATTGTTGTTCTTCCACAATTTCCTTCATATTACTATAGATTACCTGTGATGATGGTTTGCCTTTTTCATGTAAGGCAGCAGGAGCAATATATTCTCTTTCACTTACATAGAAGTTGCCTTTAATGCCATCTAAATGGCGAAGCTCATCTACTATTGAAGTTAACAACTCTTTGCAGAATGATACATTTTCAGCTGTAATCTCAGTAATGCATTTTAATTTTACACCTCTTTTCCTAGTGGCACGAAAGGCTTTCTTTATTTCTCTAATTTTTACTATTAGTGATGGTCTTGTATGATCCACACAAGCATCAATCTTATTCTCAGCATTAGAGGCAAATTGTAATGCTATATCTATTACCTTCTCAGGGCCATGAAATACCTTTGTTTTTTTAACACTGTTGGCATAGTTGTTCCCACTGTTATTATCAACATGATAAGCAGAAAAAGGAGTAGTGGAACTTGTCAAATCAAATCAAACAGCAGATCATAATGAATTCATATTATATAAGATACTTGATGGTAAACATTTCTTACTCAGGTCTATATACTTGCAGCAATCGTAGAGAGGAGATTTGGCTTTCCTAAAATCTTGCCATATGGCGCCTCGTGCCCTCCCTTTTGTGCTCTGTTAGTTTGGCAAAAGCATACCCTCAGGAAAAATCAATGAATCAAACCCAAGCAATGGGAGTTTATCACAAGAGGCTCTTTATCAAAGTATGAAGATGGCGGCAAACTGTATCATTGATAATCAGGCAATGGTCTTTTACAGGTCACAGTTCAGGTGCTTGTTTTGTACTAAGTGTAGAAGGTATGCCACAAAGCTACAAAAAGAAGAACACTTGAAAAAGAGAAGATCTAATATTTGCAGTGATTGAGTTTGCATACATACATATATACATGCACACGAAAACCAACCTTTTAAAAAGGAAGAAATTATCTATTGCTTTTCAATCTACTCCAGTTATAACAGCAATACTATAGACTAAGTGTTCTAATCTTATCAATTATTCCTTTATTCATATTACATATTACAGAGTTATCTACTCTCTGATAAACTTTCAAATTTCATAACAACTGTATCCTCGGCTATTTTAGATCCCAACTTCTCATAGAAGGGTCTGGTCTTTGCTGAACAATATAACAATACCTTTTTGCAATTATGGATTGAAATTGCTTGGTTAGTAGCATAGGTTACAAGTTTTGATCCAATTCCCAATCCTTCGAAATCTTTGGAAACTGCTACATCTTCTATGTATCCAACTTTCATACCTTTATTGATAAACTTTGGTTCTATGAGTAATGTGGTAGTTCCAGCTATTTTGCCATTGGAATCATCTTCTGCTACATATATTTTATGTAATAAATTGGATTTTATCTCTTGTAATATACTTTTAGCATATCCTTTGTCATTAATATCTGGCGGAAGCAAATTGTTTAATGCATCTAAAAATCCCTTCTCTATATCACTATCTCTTATTTCACGTATGATAACCAAATATTGTATGAATGGCCTATAAATGGATATTAATATACCTGGGTAGAACTATCATAAGTTTTATCATAAGTACATACCATATAGATTAGTTAGTTCAGATATGGGAAGATTCTAATTCAAGTAAATCTGAATAAATAACAAATCTATAAGACTCTTTTCGTCTTAGATATTCTATCATTTCAATTTGATCTTCTAATGCTTCATCAGGATCATTAGGAGGATGTATGGCTATTCTAAATAGTCCAGAACTTCCGCCGCTTATGTTAAATAATCTCTCATAAAACAACTGTTTGTTTGGCTTTAGGGTTTGTTTGTTTTTTACCTTGTCTCCTTGTTGATCCCAATTCATTACAGGGTGGAGTAAGTATTTTTTGCCTTTTTGGATAAAATCAAGTTCCGTCATTGACTCGGATATACTAAAGTTCAATTCTCTTAATCCATCGATTGCCTGACGACTCAAGTGCCATGCAGGGGGTATAAATATTGAAGGTCTTGGTAGGTTAGCAGATGACAAAATATCTAGTCCTTTTTGGATTTCATTCCTTTCTTCATCTTTAGTATGTGTATCAAAATCATCCATCTGACCGTCAGCCTGATGGTATAGTCCATGTAAGCTAAGTTCTACATTATTGTTGTCTGCTTGTAATATCGAAGAAATACTATTAGAGAAATCAGTAAAATCTTTAAGATTATATTTCTTGTTATAATATGGCACAATACTAAGATTATAATTGATTTTTAGTTTATTGAGTTCGTCTAAGGTTTTTAGTATTTTTTCTGAATGAGAAGGATTTACATCATGAATCGTTATAATTGCTATTTTTTGGTCTATCACTATACAACGAATAGACACTGTGGATATTAATATGAATTAACTATGTTAATGATCTTTTGTTGGAGTTCTTGCCCAACTAAGAATTGCTTTACTTGATTATAAACTATTATGTACATTATTAATCATTCAAACGCAATGTCCATTGATTTTCTTCCAATATCTTCAAAATTTGTACCCTCGTTATTTCTGCTGGCTCTGTTTACTATCATAAATGTCGCGTGGATATCTCTTTTTTTTATATCTATTAGATCATATCTTCACACTCCCAAAATAACTTCAGAACGTCCCTGTCCAACAAGCCAGATCTCTGGAACATCTAAAATTAAGAGGATCAAGAACAAGAGTGGTACCCCTGTTCCATTTGTAAGCATTATTATTCCTGCTAGGAATGAACAGGATACCATAGAAGGATGCATTCTCTCGTTGTTAAATCAAGACTATCCAAATTTTGAACTTATAATAGTAGATGACAACTCAGCAGATAATACATTAAAAATAGTTCAAGAGACTAAAGTTCGAATAAGAGGACTAGGACCAGGCAGAGGTTTACCTCTATCGATAGAAAGATTGAAAATTATATCCTTGACTGAAAAACCAGATAAATGGACAGGAAAGACGTGGGCATCTGAGCAAGGATATCTGCAAAGTAGTGGAAATATTCTATTATTTACTGATGCAGATACATACTATATGAGTAAGGATACAATATCACAGGCTGTGTCATATATGCAGAAAGAAAATCTAGATGTGTTGACAGGTCTTCCTTTTATAGAACTGCGCGACTTTTGGTCCAAAATCACAATGCCATTATGGAACCATTTTTCAATATTACTAGGTGCAAACACAGGTGCCATGAATAATCCAAAGTCTAAAGTGGCATATCTTATGGGAAGTTTCTTTCTAATACGCAAGAAAGTGATTGAAGAAGTAGGATCGTTTAGGTCTGTGAGAAATGCCATACAGGAAGATAGAGAATTAGGAATGCGTATAAAACAGGCAGGATATAATATGAAAATTGTAAGAATAGACAATGCTGTATCGGCTCTTTGGTCTAGAGATCTTCTAACGCTGTGGCATGG
>Ga0126307_10001477_pt1 | contig 15520 bp, 11 predicted proteins | sample Plot28_FD_89955 | JGI IMG/M metagenome (GOLD analysis project Ga0126307, IMG submission 89955) | Serpentine soil microbial communities from UC McLaughlin Reserve, CA, USA - Plot28 | ecosystem: Environmental > Terrestrial > Soil > Grasslands | place: USA: UC McLaughlin Reserve, Lake County... | reverse complement strand
CGCGGCGCCTGCGACAGGCGTCGCGCGCCATTCCGCGCCCGTCGAGATCGAGTACTCGTTCGGGTTGAACGCGCACGCGAGCGAAGCGTCACCCGTCGTCGACCGGATCGTCGCCTTCACGAGCGTCAACGTTCGGCGCCCCCGTCGAGGAAGCCGTGGTGCGCGAGCTCGAGCGTTTCGTGGACGGTCGTGGTGCCGTCCGCTGAGAAGTTCGGACCGGTCCAGCGGGTCGGGTAGGCGTCGACCAGCCCCCAGCGGGCGATCACCTCGCCGTCAGCGTCCAATGCGGTGATCGACGCAGTACGCGTCGCACCGGTGCGACCGCCGAGCTCGTGCAGCTTCGAGAACCATGCTGCGACGCTGTTCGGGCCAACCGAGAGGGTATCGAGCGGGCGCGAGAGCTTGATGGTCGGGTACTTCAGGCGCCCCGGGAGCCGGTGCTCGTACGCGTTCTCTCCGCCCTCGGCGTAGACCTCGATGTCCCACTCGGCGGCGAGGCCTTCGCACGTGGTGAACGCGCCGAGCTCGGTGCCGTCGATCGTGACGGAGAAGTGGAAGGCGGTTCCGGGATCGAGCGGCATCGGTCAGCGGAGGTCAGGTAGGAGGCCGGCCCGCTCGCGGTCGACGAGCAGTTCCGAACGCAGTCGCGTGCGGAGCCGGGAGTACAGACGGTCGGCAAGCCTGTCCAGGTCGAGTGCCGAAGGTTCGGTGGGCTCGAACACCCCGACCGGCGCGCCTTCGTTGCCGATGCGCTGAACCGTCACCTGGGGCACCGTCGCGGGCAGCGGCGCAGGCGGAGCGGCCGGTGGCGGCGCGGGAGCCGGCGCCTCGACGAGCTGCGTTGCCGCGCGCGCGACCGGCGCCGCGGCACGAGGCGCGAACGGCAGTGCCTTCGGCTCGACCGAAGCCCGAGCCGCGGCCTCGGCCGTCCTGGGCTGCGATTCAATTGCCGCTCTCGGCCGGGACGCAAGCGGCGGCCCAACCGTCGCTTGGGCAACCGCCACCCGACCGGCGATCGCGCGATCCGGGGCCGTTAGCGTTCGTCCGACGGCCGGGTCGGCCATGGCAACTCGCAGCTGCGAGGCGGCGCGGGCGAGCTCGCCGTCCGCGGGCGTCGGCACCGGGCCAAACACGGACGGGCGGATTGTTGCGGCCGCACGCTCACCCGCTGCCGTGGTCGTGGGGCGAGTCTCGCCGCGACCAGTGTCTGCCGCACGCGCCGGCCGAGCGAAATCGCTCGCGGTTCCGCGTGCGAGCAGCCGCTGCGACGTGAGAGGAGCGCCTCCGTTCGTTCGCGGCGCGCCCTCCCCCGTGCTGCCGGCAAGGCGGTCGGCGTGCGGCGGAGGCGTCGGGACCGTCGCAGCCTCTCCGCCGGCTCGTCGCTGTACTGCAACCGGTGCTCGCGCGACCGTCGCGGCGTGAACGGAATCGCTTGTCGAGGCGCCTGTCGCGAGCCGCGGCGGCTGGGGCTCCGCGCCGCTGACGGCAGGGGTGGCCGGTACCGCTGCGGCCGGCTGGACAACTGTCGGCTCCGCTGCCCGTGCCGCCTCCGCGCCCGGCGCCGGTACCGCCGATTGGGGGTGAGTCGGCTCCGCCGCTGCACGGCTGCTCCGCGCTGGATCCGACGCAGCCCTCGGCAGCGGCGTGTCCGCAAGCCGCCCGACGGCGGCTTCCGGCGGAGTCGCGGGCTGCGGGGAGGGCGACGCCGCCGAGCGGGCTTGCGCCGTTAGTGCCTCGTCTCTCCGCTCGAGCTCTGCCGGCTGCGTTGCTTCGCTCGCAGGCGTCGCTGCCGACTGGGGCTCCGCGCGTGATGCGCCGCCGCTCCGCACGCGGGTCGCGGCCTGCGGCCGCTTCGAGTCGACCACACGTGCAGCACGCGCGGCCGGCGCGGATGCGTCGCGCTTCTGGGACACGGCCTCTCCGGCGCGCTCGACCCTGGCTCGCGCCCGCGGCGCCATCGCCGGCGGCAGCTCCGCCTCTGTGGCGCCCGCGGCGATATTCGGCTGCGTCGCACCCGCGGCGGTATCCGGCTGCGGGGCGCCCGCGGCAATATCCGGCTGCGGCGCACCCGCGGTGGCTCGCGGCTGCGGCGCGGCAGGCAGCGAATCCGCCTCGGTCGCGCCGACGAAAGCCGCCGGCGGCCTGTCGGGGACAGATTGCGCGCGCGCGAGCTGCGCGCTGCTCTCACGGCCGTCCGGCGAGGACGACGGCGGCGACGCCGCGGCGGGCGCCGCACCTGCAACGTCCGCTGCGGGCACGGCTTCGGCTTCCCTGCGCCGCTGGCGCACCGCTTTCGCGGCGCGCGGGACGGCGGCCGCGGGACGCGGCGCCGCCGGCGCATCGGCAGCAGGGGCCGCCAGTAGGTCGGAGGCGGCCGGCGCGCGCTCCAGCTTCGCCTTGGTCGGGCTGTCGTCCGATGGGGGTGCCGACGGATGCGATGCGTCCGCGGCAGGCGCCCGCCCAGCGCGGGCCGATGGGAGGGCTGCGTCGCGCCTCTGGCGTACGTCGCCCGCCGCAGGCGCGACGGCGGCGGGCCGCGGCGCCGGCGACGGCAGCTTTGCCTCGGTCGCATCGGCAGCAGGCGCCGCCGGCAGGTCGGAGACTGAAGGCGCGGTTTCCAGCTTCGCCTCGGTCGGACTGTCGTCCCGCCGCGATGGCAACGGCTGCGATGCGTCCGCAGCAGGCGCACGCCCAGCGCGGGCCGCGGGCAGGTCGGAGACGGAAGGCGCGCTCTCCAGCTTCGCCTTGGTGGGGCTGGGCTCCCGTCCCGGTGGCGACGGCTGTGACGCGTCCGCCGCGGGCGTACGCCCAATGCCGGCGGCCGGCCGGGCTGCGTCCCGCTTCTGGCGTACGTCCCGTGCCGTGCTCGCGACGGGGGCCGCCGGCCGCCGCGCGGGGGACGCCGGCTTTGCCTCGGTCGCATCGGCAGCGGGCGCCCCCGGCAGGTCGGAAACCAACGGCGCGCTCTCCAGCTTCGCGTCGGTTGAGCTGTCTGTCCGCCGCGGTGTCGACGGGTCGGATGCGTCCGCCGCAGGCGCACGCTCAGCGCCGGCGGCCGGCAGGGCTGCGTCGCGGTTCTGGCGCACCGCCCCCGTCGCGCGCGCCACGGCGGCTTCCGGTGGCGGCGCCGCAGAGTGCACTGGCACCGGCGCCGGCGGCTTTGCCTCCTTTGCATCGGTAGCTGGCGCCGCCGGCGTGTCGGAGACGGGCGGCGCGCTTTCCAGCTTCGCCTCGGCGGGGCTGTTGTCCCGCCCCGGCTGCGACGGATGCGATGCGTCTGCCGCAGGCGCACGCCCAGCGCCGGCGGCCGGGAGCGCTGCGTCGCGCTTCTGGCGCACCGCCCCCGCGGCGCGCGGAACGGCGGCTTCCCGTGGCGGCGCCGCAGGCTGCGCCGGCTTCGGCGAAGCCGCATGTGGATCAGCCGCCGCAGTCGTGCCGGGCGCGGCGGGCGATGTCCGCAACGCCTGCGCGACCCTCGCAGGCCCGCCACCGGCGAGCGGCACCGTACGTTCGGCCGTAGGCGCCGCAGGGTCCGCGTCTCGTTTTGGACCGGCGACCTCGGATGGTGCCTCATCGTGCGGTGGCGGCGGCGTGGCCGCCGCGGCGGCAACGCTGGTCTGTGCCGCGTCCGGTGAACCGTCCACTGCTCCGGGATCGGGCTCCGCGACGCGTGCGACGGTGGCGCGTGACACGCGTTGCGCCGCCGGAGTCGCCGGTTGCTGCGGCGAAGGAGCGTGCTCCCGCATGTGGGCGGACGCGCCGTCCTGACGAGAAGCACCCGGCTGCGGGGTCGACGTCTCGCGAACCGCGGCGGGCGGCGCCTCCGCGGGCTCCTGCACGTTCAACCTCGGCGGCCGTCCGGGCTCCTGCGCGGCGATCGGCGGGCCCGCCGCGGGTGCAGGGACGGGCGCGTCCGATGCGTGCTCGGCCGCGGCGGGTCTACTCGGTGCGACCGCAGGCGTCCGTTGCGCAGGAACGAGGTTCTCGACGACCGGCGCCGTGGCGTCAGTCTCGCCGGCCCCCGCAGCCGTCGGCTCGGGCACACCCGTGCCGATCTCGCCCGCCGGCGCGGCCGTCGGCTGGAGCACGCGCGGAGCAGCGTCGGCCGAGAACCTCTGCACCCGGGACCGGCGCGGAGCGGCAGCGGGGACGGGCGACGGCGCCTCACGGTCGACGGGTGCGCCGAGCCCCGGCTGGGGCTCGAAGACGCCAGGCGCGATCCCCGGAGGATCGACGCTCGCGGCCGCAATTTCGGTCGTTGCTCCCGACTCCGGCGTCGGCGCGGAGGGCGGCAGCTCTCCCGTTGGGAGCGCGAGCCGCGTCAGCGGCAACTCCCCCCGCGCGACCGGCTGATGAGCAGCCCGAAGCTGCCGCGCCGTCGGGGCGTCCGGAGCTCGAGCGCGTCCGTTGTCCGCGCCCGATCCACTGGACGCCGGCAGAGGAGCGGGCGGCTCCGCCGGTGCGTGCTCCACCTCCGGCTCGTGGTCGCCGGCGGCGATCGACGGCCAGGACTCCCATACCTCCGATGGGCGGCGTTCGACTGCCTTCAGCTGCAAGGCGAGCGGCGGGCCGTCACGCCGGCCTGCGACCACGCGGGCGAGCCCGACGGCGAGACCGGCCGGAGCATGGAGCGAGACGTCGTGCCGGAGCGGGGCGAGCGCGAGCTTCGGCCGCTGCCGGGCGGCGAGCGAGCGGGCCCAGGCCCGCGTCGCTGCAGTCAGCTGCGCCGGGCCGACCGCGCGGGCGATCGGCGGGAGCGTGCTCCAGTCGCCCGGAGCGGGGGTGTCGACGGAACCGCCTTCCATCCAGCGGATGCGGGAGGCGTCCGCCACCGACTACGACTCGGCAAGCTCGGTGTTGATGCGACCGATCTCCTCGACGAACCGCTGGCGCAGCGGGTGCTCGAGGTCGAGGATCGCGTCGAGCGGCCAGTGGAAGTGGTACGCGACGTACGAAACCTCCTCGTACAGCCGAGCCGGATGGAAGGTCACGATTCCCCCAGGCCATCACCCGCCACGTCGACCTCGAACTCGTGCTCGCAGGCAGGGCAGGCGACGGTCGCGCGCGTGTGCCCCTCCTGGTTGACTCGCCGGTAGAGGTCCTGGAGGAACGCGAGGTCGGAAGCGAACAGCTGCTCGATCACGGCCGGCGTGATCTTGTTGTCCGAGAGCGATCCGAGCTCCGTGACGACGCGCGAGAGCAGCAGCACCGTGAGGTAGCTCTCGTTCTCGCGGACGCGCGGGTCGCGGAGGGGCATGATCTCGTCCCGAGCTGTCGCGAGGCGCATCCGACCGCGACGGTGGACCGCGCCGGAGTCATCGACGTACCCCCGCGGCAGCTCGAAGACGAACTCTGTCCGAAGTACCTCCTCCAGGGCCTCCCGCCGAGACACATCGACGGGGCTCGGCGCCGCGCTCATGCGACTGCGAGCCCTTCGTGCGTGATCGTGCACTCCTCGACGAGCACATCGCTTCCGCCGGCTGTCAGCGAGCCAATCGAAACTTTCGACGGCCAGCCGTTGGTGAAGTTGAAGCGGCCCTTCTCGCCGTTCTCGTAGTCGTAGAGCACGACGGAGCCGTTCTTGCGCGCAGCGTCGATCTTCCCCTCCTGGACGTCTTTCAGCCACGTCCACAGGTCGTTGGAGTCGGTCCGCCCGCGCTTGAGATTGATGTCGCCGTACTTTCGCGCACCCGGAAGCTTCTTCATGACCGGCAAGCCCTTGGGGGTTACCTCGCGGTGCTCGATCGTCGTGATCTCCGCGGAGAGGCCCGATACCTCACGGAACTGCGCGATCGTTACGCCGTCGATCTCGATCGAGAAGTGATAGCCGGCAAGTGCGTCTTCGCCGATTGGCATCCCTCAACTCCTTTCGCTCTACTCGCTGATGGCCGCGCCGCCCGCGTATTGGGCGATGCGGAAGATGACGAACTCGGCCGGCTTCACAGGCGCGATCCCGATCTCGCACACGACCTGGCCCGCGTCGATCACCTCGGGCGGGTTCGTCTCGGAATCGCACTTCACGTAGAAGGCCTGGTCTGCGGTCGCGCCGAAGAGTGCGCCTTCGCGCCACGTCCGGAGCAGGAACGCCGTGATCGTGCGGCGGATCCGCTGCCAGAGATCCATGTCGTTCGGCTCGAAGACGACCCACTGCGTGCCCTCGAACACCGACTCCTCGACGTAGTTGAAGAGCCGACGGACGTTGATGTAGCGCCAGTTCGCGTCGCTCGAGAGCGTGCGTGCGCCCCAGACGCGGACGCCGCGGCCCGGGAACGAGCGAACGACGTTGATGCCGACGGGATTCAGCTGGTCGTGCTCGCGCGGGGTGGTGTTCGTCTCGAGCGTGATCGCCCCGCGGACGACCTCGTTCGCCGGCGCCTTGTGCACGCCGCGCGTCGCGTCGTTGCGGCTCCAGATGCCCGCCATGTGGCCGCTCGGCGGCACGAAGATGTTCTGGCCCGTCGCGGGGTCGAACACCTTGATCCACGGCCAGTAGAGCGCGGCGAATCTCGAGTCGTACCCGGCCTTGCTGACGCGCCACTCGAGCACCTGCTGCGCGTTGAGTCCCGGCGGCGCGTCGAGGATCGCCATCCGGTCGCCCATCAGCTCGCAGTGCGCGATCATCCCGAGCTGCACCGCCTGAACGCCCTCGAGGTCGATCATCCCGGCCCGGTAGGCGGCCATCACGTCTGGGACGGAGATCATCGTTACCGCGTCGACCTCCTCGAGCCCTCCGAAACCGGTGCGGTCGGCCGAGTCGCCGACGTAGTCATCGGCGCGAACCACGGCCGGCTTCGTCTCCGCCGGCGGCGTGATCGCCTCGAGCGTGAACGAGCCCGTCTGGGGGCGCTTCTCCAGCGATGCGTTCTCGACCTCCTCGAGCTGGATCAGCTTCGACTGCGCATTGACCACGGTCGCGGCGTTCTGCTTGCCTTTCTTCGTCGTCAGGCCGTCGAACGTCTCACGTACCTCGTCGCCGACCTTGACGACGAGCTTGAACGACGTCTCGGGAGCGTCGGGCGGCGCCTCGACGTCGACGGTGATCGGCGCGGCCTCGCCCGGACCGACGGCGAGGATCTGGTACGCACCCACGCCCGGCTTCGTGCCGGCCGGGAGTTCCGCGCGCGCGGTCGGCCCGGCGCCGTTTCCGTCGCCGCCGACGCGGACGATGTAGGCCGCGCCGCCGCCGTTGTTGAGGTAGCCGTAGACGGCGTGCCCCATGTACGAGCCCTCGACGAAGTCGCCGAAGATCTGGCTGTACTGGGTCCAGTTGGTGACGAGCGTCGGCTGGTTGAGCGGACCCTTCTGCGTGGCGCCGATGAAGGCGCCGACGGCAGTCCCTACGCCTTCGATCGGGCGGGAGCCGCTCTCGACCTCCTCGACGTAGACACCGGGCGATAGGTATGTGGGCATCGGGCCTCCCTCTGGCCGAACAGTCGTTGCCGAAATTGGCTGCGGAGAGCGTTGCGGGCGAGCTTCCGAGCGGCAACGTCCACATGGTCCGGCGTCGGGGAAGAGGGTTGTGCCCGTTTGGGCACCGGAGCTACGTCAGGTGAGGAATGCGTGGTAGGGCCGAAACTCGGCTTCGCTCGCCAGGCGCCCGAGCTTGCGGTACTCACGGGCGGTGCCGCGGATCAATGCCGCCATGCCGACGACCCCGCCGTCGGCCGCGGCGAGGTGCGCTGCATGGAGCGCAATGTTCCGGATGTTCCCGCCGGAGAGATCGAAGCGCTCGGCGCAGAAGTCGAGGTCGAGGTCGGGCGCGCGCGGCACGCGCGGGCCGAGGCAGCGCTCCCAGAGCTCCCGGCGAAGACCCGCGTCCGGCTCCGGGAAGTCGACGACCGCGTCGAGCCGGCGGGAGAAGGCATCGTCCAGATTGGCTCGCAGGTTGGTGGCAAGGATGGCGATCCCGTCGAAGACCTCCATGCGCTGCAACAGGTACGCGATCTCGACGTTCGCGTAGCGGTCATGTGCGTCGCGGACCTCTGACCGCTTGCCGAAGATCGCGTCGGCCTCGTCGAAGAAGAGGACGCCGTGCACGCGCTCGGCCTCGCGGAAGATGCGGTCGAGGTTCTTCTCGGTCTCGCCCACGTACTTGTCGACGACCGTCGCAAGGTCGATCGTGTACAGATCGAGACCGAGCGCGTGCGCGAGCACCTCGGCCGCCATCGTCTTGCCCGTGCCAGGCTCGCCGGCGAAGAGGGCGGCGATGCCACGACCGCGAGCGGACGCGCCGAGCCCCCACTCGTCGAGCACGAGCTCGCGGTCGCGCGCGCGGTGGGTGAGCTCGAGCAGGTGCTCACGTGTGGTGTCGGGAAGGACGAGCTCGTCCCAGCCGAATCGCGGCGTGACGCGCCGCGCCAGCCGCTCGAGGCCGGCCGCGTTCTGCGCCCGCGCCGCCGCCCGCAGACCCTCGGCGTCGAGCGGGCGTCCCCCGGCCGTGGCGGCCATCAGCGCAGCCCTGGCCGCGCGCTCGACTCCCTCGGGGCCGAGCCGGAACTGCGCCGCGGCTTCGCCCGGGTCGAGCCCGTCGGTCGCCTCGTCCCCGACCGCCGCCCGCCACAGGACGTCGCGCTCCGCGCGCGTCGTGGGCACGACCTCGAGCACGAGCGGAACCTCGTCCGTCCACGCGGGATCCCACGAGCCCGACCCGGTCAGGAACGTGGGCCACGGCGCGTCGGCGAGGAGCCGCAGCGCGGCCGGGGCCGCGTCGGCGAGAGTTTCGATCGGTCCTGCGACGAGTCCGGCACCGCGCAGCCGAGCCTCGCGGAGGGCAAGGCGGTTGGCTTCCGTGCCGTCACCGGGCGCCACCAAGCGCGCGAGGTCGACCGCGAGGGCGGGGCGCCCCACGAGGGCAAGCGCCTCGACCGCGACTGCGCGCGCGACCGTACCCGTGGGGTCACGGAGGTAGAGCAGCGCGCACCCGGCCGCGACGGCGCGTGCGGCCTCCTCGGCGTGCGGCCCAGACGCGCGATGCAGCGGCGCCAGCAGCGGAACCAGCTCGTGGTCCGGGTGATCGTCGCCGAGCAGGTACATGGTGACCCGGTCGGGGACACGCAGCGCGCGGGTCAGGAATGGGCGCTCGGCGTCCTCGACCTCCATGAGCCCGCCGGCCACGAGTGGGCTGCCCCCGGTCAGCCGGTAGCGCACGAGCGCCGGGGCGGGCGTGCCAACCGCGAGCTCGAGCGCGAGCCCGATGCTTGCCCGCTTCCGGGTGACATCGTCGTGGAGATAGCCGTAGAGCCGCTCGAAGCGCGCGTCGAGGTCAGGTGCGAGCGCGACAAGGAGCAGCTCGATGTCGACGACCGCGAGTGCGAACGAGGCGGCGAGCGACCGCAGCCGCAGTCGCGCACCGCCCGCCTCGGCGCGATCGGCCTCGCGCTCCGCGCGTGCAGCCGCCTCGTCCTCGGCCAGGCCTTCCGCGGCCGCCGGGGCGCCCGTGAGCAGCCGATCGACGTCGGCATCGGAGACGGAGAGGCCCCTGAAGGCGTCTTGGGGGTCGGGATCGACCCGGCGACGGCGCTCGACGGCCGCCGCCACGCGAAGCTCGAGCGCGCCGAGGCGGCCGAGGAGGTGCGCGAGCGACGCGTCGCCCGCGCTCACTTCTTTCCGCCGCCGACGACCTCGACGGCGCCGCTCTGGCGGTTGGCGACCTTCGCCCGCAGCTCCTCGAGGACGGGCGGTCCCGCGGCGCGTACGCGCGCGGTGTCGAACGGCATCGACACGACGAGGTCGAGCGAGGGCTTGAGTTCGCCCCCGAGGGCAGACCACACGTCTGCGAGTGCGCGATCCTTCGGAGGCGGCAGCGCGACCGTCAGCCGCAGCGCGTGCGGCTGGTCGGCAAGCTGCGGCGCGAGGATGTCGCTGGGAAGCTGGTCGTGAGCGAGGAAGCAGGCGAGCAGCGCCGCGAGCAGGCGGTGCTCGTCCTCCGGGCGCTGCGTCCAGACGGTGACGAGGTACGAGAGGTTGTAGCGCCGCCGCGGCTGCCGGCGCTCGACGACGCGACCGTCCTCGCCGCGAATCTCCTCGAACGAGACCTCGCGCCGCTCGACGTCCTCGCGCACGTCGTAGAGGTAGACGTTGACCGTCGGCGCATTGCGCCGCGCCGACCATTCCCTCGTCGGCGCCTCGAACGAGAGCTCGACACCCGAGCCGTCGGCGACCTCGCGCAGGACAAGGCGCCGGATCGAATCGTCGACTTCGTGAATCATCCCCCGTAGGCTGACGGCGGCGCGCCGGCCCGCGCGAGCCGCGCGCGAGCAGACTTTCGTGCACCGCTTCTTGCCCGTTCGGGAAGCGCCCCTGAATTGTGGCGCCCGTCGCGCTAGATCAGGCCCTCCCGGACGGCGTAGGCGACCGCCTGCGAGCGGTTGCGCAGCTGCAGGCGCGAGGTGATGTCGTGGATCACGTTCTTGATCGTGCGCTCCGAGTACGCGAGCCTACGCGCGATCTCGTCTGTCTGATAGCCGTCGGCGATCAGCCGGAGGACGTCGATCTCGCGGTCCGAGAGGCCGTGCAGGCCGAGACCGCGCGGAGCGAGGACCTGGCGCTGCAGCCGGCTGACCTGGCTGAGCAGGCGCCCGAGCAGGTCCGTCGGCAGCGTGCCGTCGCCGTTCGCTGCGACGGCGACGGCGCCCGTGAGCACGTTCTGGGTCGCCTCGGCGCGGCGCACGACGCCGCACGCGCCCGCCCCGACGGCTGTCAGCAGGCCGCCGTCGTCGATGCGCGTTACGACGAGCACGACCCGCGCCGACCCGCCGCGTTGGGCACGCCGGATTGCTTGGAGCGCGTCGTCGTCGATGTCGTCAGCGACGACGAGGGCGACGGACGCGTCGGCCTCCTCGTCGACGACGACGACCTCGGATGCTTCCTCGAGCCCAGCAGCCACTCCCGCTCGCGAGAGCGGGTCGTTCGCATAAACATGGACGGCGGTTGGCGGCGTCATGGCAGTTCTCCCTCCTGTCGCTTGCGGAAGCCGCAGGCACGCCCACGGTCTCACGGGCGACTTTTCGCGCGCTTATCCCCGACTTAACGGGCAACGCCGGATGCACGGACGGCTTCCCCGCGTGCCCTGGTTCGCCACGCCGGTGCGTCGTACGGTTCGTTGGGATGGGTGCGTCGGTCTCGCCGCTGCCGGACCGGCTCGCCGTCGAGCCTGGGGCCGCGGCCGCGGTGACCGTACGCGTCCGCAACCGTGGCCGCGTCGTCGACGAGTTCCATTTCGACGTGCTCGGCGAGCCGGGCGAGTGGGCGCGGATCGAGCCGCCCACGCTCTCGCTCTTCCCGGGCACGGAGTCGACGACGACCCTCCACATGGAACCGCCGGAGTTGCCGACGCTGCCGCCGGGCCGCGTGCCATACGCGCTGCGCGTGGCCTCGCAGAAGTACCCGGACGACACCGTCGTGACGGAGGGCGAGCTGCTCCTCGGCACGTTCCGCCGCTGGAAAGCGGAGATTTCGCCGCGCACGTCTCGCGGCCGCCGCTCAGGCCGGTACGAGCTGGCTTTCGACAACTACGGGAACGCGCCGACGACCGCCCTTGTCTCGGCGACCGACAACGAAAACGCACTCGTATTTCGCGTCACCCCGCCCGAGCTGCTCGCGCGGCCCGGCCGGGCGGAGATCGCGAAGGTGCGGGTGCGTCCGCGCCGGCGGCTCTGGCGGGGGCCGGATCGGATGTTTCCGTTCCAGCTGCATGTTCGCGCCGAGAGCGGCGACCCGCAGGCGCTCGACGGCCTCTTCGTGCAGACGGCGTCGCTGCCGCGGATCTCGCTGCCGTTCGCGCTTCTGCTCGCAGCGCTCGTGGTTGCGTGGGCCGTCGTCCGCCCGGACGCCGAGTCCACCGCGCCGGAATCCACGGCAGCGAAGACCGAGCAACGCACCGCGCAGGCAGTCGTCAGCGCGCAACGGGCGGCATCGTCGGCCGAAAAGGCGAGCGCCGCGGCGGGCAAGGCGAGCGCTGCCGCAGGCAAGGCGAGCGCTGCCGCAGGCAAGGCGAGCGTTGCCGCGGCCAAGGCCGGCAACCAGGCGACCGCCGCCGCTACCGCCGCGGGCGGAGCGAACGCGACTGCGCAGGTGGCGGGTTCGAAAGCGAACGGCGCCGCGGCGACGGCGCAGACGGCGGCGGCGGACGCCGACAAGGCGACGCGGATCGCGACGGGCGCCTTCCGAGGCACGCCGGCCGGTTACCGACTCGAGCTTGCTTGCCCGCCGCGCTGCTCCGCCGCCGTTCGCGCTCCTGCCGGGAAAGTGCTCTCGATCAGTGACGTCGTCCTCGAGAACTCCTACGACGACCGGGGCACGCTCACGCTGCTGTTGCAAGGCGAGCCGCTGCTCGTCGAGCCGCTCTCGGACCTCCGCACGCAGTCCTTCAGCTTCGTGACGCCGATCGTCGCCGGCGCGGGACAGCTGCTCGGCCTGCGCGTCTCGTGCGCCAATGCCGCGAATCACCCCTGCCGGCCCGCGGCCTACCTCAGCGGCTTCACCGGGTCCAAACCGGCCGTGGCCGCCCCAGGGAAGCCAGAGAGCGTGCGCCTCGCCCTCCGCTGCCCCCCGCGCTGCTCCGCCCGCGCGGCCGGCGGTAAAGGCAAGGCGCTCGCGCTCACCGACGTCGTCTTCGGAAACCCCGGTGGCGACCGCGGCGTCGTCCGCCTGCTGCGCGGGCGCAACGAGCTCCTGACCGCACGGCTCGACGGCATGCGCGACGTCCCGTATCACTTCGCGGCGCCGATCGTCGCGGCGGAGCCGCTGGTCCTGACGGTTGCCTGCTCGAACCCGAAGGGCAAGCCGTGCACAGCCGCTGCGTACCTCGGCGGCCTCCGGGTCAACGCCGCGAAGTGACGGTAAACCGTCGGGAGTCCGAGGTCTGTCCTAGCGAACGACGAGCGTGCCCGCCATTCCGTTCAGCGCCTGCTCGCCGATGGTGCAGACGAAGGTGTACCTCCCGCGCTTTCTGAAGACGAGCTCGATCGTCTGCTTGGTGCCCGGCAGTAGCTGCCTCGTCATCGGGATCTTGCCGATGAACTTCACGTCGCGTGGCTCCCTACCGGCGTGACGAAGGTGACGTAGAGGGTTCCGCATCGAACGTTCGCCTTCGACTGGTTGAAGTAGTACTCGCCGCCCGTCACGGTCAGCCGCGTGCTTGCGGTTGCTGTCGCAGCCGCCGGTCGCTCGGCGAGCGGAGTGACGCGACGCTGTTCGATTCTCAGCCGAAGTGGCGGAAAACCGTCACCACACCGGCGCCGCTCCGCCGGTGACCTTGCGGTCAGGCTCCTTCTCGGCTCCGCGTTGGTGGGTCACGCTCGCGCTTCATCGCCTAGTTATCCATCGGGAGGGATAAATCATGACCGCCACTTCAGAATCACCCGCTCGGGAGCATCCGACAAGAATCGCGCGCCTGCTCGGAAGAGCGACGCCGGCATCGAGCCGCGAGGTCGTGTTCCTCGCCTCAGTCCTCGCGTTCGGCGTCATCGCATGGGAGCACGTATTCCACTCGTTCATCCTCGACCTGGGCCACGAGCAGGGCACCGGCGGGCATCTCGTACACGCCTTCCGGGACGCGTTGCTCGCGTTCCCCATCGCACTCGCTGCCGTGTCGGTGGGACTCCGGCTCGGTCGCCGCTTCGGTCGGACCGTGCGCGCCGGAATGGTGTCCGCCGCGTTCGGGGTGCTGCTCGTTCCCTCCGTTCGTCTGCACGAGGCCGTCGACGGCGTCCTGTCCGGCGCGAACGTGCACGAGCATCACCATGAAGCCCAGAGTGGTCTCGAGGCCTCGACCGGCATGTTCGCAACGCTGTTGCACGGCCTGCGTGATGCCGCCGTCGGCGAGCTCGCGGCCGTGCCGCTCATGCTCTTGGGGCTGGCGCTGCTCGAGCGGAGCACGAGGGAGCGGCGCCGCCGCTGGACGCGTCCGGCGCTCGTCGGTGCACTCGCCGCCGTGTCCGTCCTCGCGTTCGGCGGCGTCGGCTTCGCTGGTGACACGGCCGCGAGCCAGATTCGTGGTGCTGTCACACATACGTTCCAGCTGACGGACAACCCGGGGAACTGGTTCGACTCGGGCACCAGCATCGCCGGCACACGCTCACTGATCGTCGCGCGGCCTGGAGACACGATCCGATTCGTGGTCGGCGCACAGACAAACACGGTCCACACGGCGACCAGCCTCCTCTGGCCGACGGGTGCGGCCCAGATGCCGTTCGACCAGCCCAAGGCCTACACGGGTGTCGAGGAGGTCCGCGTGACGACGCCGGGGCTCTACGTCTTCGTCTGCAAGTTGCACCCGTTCATGCTCGGCGGAGTGATCGTCGACGATCCGGCGACACAGGGACTCGATCTCGGCAAGACGATCACGCTGCTCGGCGGCACGACCGTCCCGACCGCGTCGAATCTCGCGTTCCGCCTCGTGCGATCGTTCATCAACATCACGAGCCCGCAGAACTACCAGGTCTACACCAAGACAGGCTCGACGTGGGACCCCACTTACCCGGCCGTGCCGGTACTTGCCTACGACGCGAGCAGCAACCCCGTCTTCGTGCCGGATCTCGACGCGGCGTTCCAGAGCATCTTCCACGAGCCCGTGTCGCTCCCCGCCGCAATCCCGCCCACCGGGAAGGGCATCGGCGAGGTCTGGTTCGACACCGAGTACGAGCAAACCGCGGCGAAGACCAAGCCCGGTACCGCGACCGCGGTGCGCACCTCTGATTGGACGGTCACGCGCAAGATCGCGGCCCCGTCGATCAACATGAACAACCCGCACAACATGTGGACCGACCGCTCGCAGTCGCTGCTCTACAACACGGAGTGGTTCGACGACAAGTTCGACGTCTTCGATCGCAAGACCGGCAAGCTCCTGCGCAGCCTGAAGCTCGGCGAGGCGCCGGCGCATGTGATGACGCGCGTCGACACCGACCAGGTCCACGTCTCGCTGAACGGCGAGGGATCGGTCGTCGAGTTGAGCCCCGAGGCGACGAAGGTCGACCGCACGATCGAGGTGCAGGACTCGGGCAACCCCGGACAGCCGCACGCGCACTGGATGTCGCACGACGGCCACACGATGGTGACGCCGAACTCGAATACGAACGACTCGACAGTCGTCCACCTCGTGCCAGGAACGATCGAGCCCAAGGTCGGCACCGGAGTGCTGCCGATCGCGAGCAGCATCATGCCGGACGGAAGCAAGTACTACGTCTCCAACTTCGTTTCGAGCACGATCAGCGCGATCGACCTGACGACGCCGCATCCCACGCTGATCAAGAACATCGACCTGCTCGCCAACTACGACCCGATCTCCGGTGCGGTCAGCGGAGGGTTCGGCGGGTTCCCGATCCAGACCCCCGTGAGCCCGAACGGGAAGTGGGTCTTCACCGCGAACACGCTGACGGCCACGATCACGATCATCGACACGGCCACCGACACGCTCGTGAAGAGCCTTCCCTGCGACTTCGGCTGCCACGGCGTCAACTTCGGGGCCAAGGAGGGCGGCGGCTACTACGCCTACGTCTCGAGCAAGTTCGCGAACGAGGCG
>Ga0126307_10001476_pt1 | contig 15520 bp, 11 predicted proteins | sample Plot28_FD_89955 | JGI IMG/M metagenome (GOLD analysis project Ga0126307, IMG submission 89955) | Serpentine soil microbial communities from UC McLaughlin Reserve, CA, USA - Plot28 | ecosystem: Environmental > Terrestrial > Soil > Grasslands | place: USA: UC McLaughlin Reserve, Lake County... | reverse complement strand
TGCCTTTATCGGAGCAATCACTTGAAAGAGCTTGCCCCCCGCACGACGGGAAAGCGCCTCGTATTACACCGGATTAAACATCGTTTGTCAAGATGAAGTTTTATCAGTCACTTTGACTGGAGTCCAGGTGGATCCTGGTGAGACTTTCGAAGGTAAATCGTGTAGGAGCGGTGATCGTAGATTGGACTATATTCGTCGGCTAAAAGCCTGGTGATGTAGTCATACACTTCCTGATTTCGATTTTTGATCTGTTCGACGCCAGTCGCAGTTTCAGGATCGATGACGATGTAATCGAACCTTTTTTTGGTGTTGTAGCCGAAGACCGGATCGTTAAACACATTTTCAGGAAAGCCAAGGCCGAAAGCGACTCCGGGATTGGTTACTATTGACGACTGAGCAGTCGCATTCTGTTTGAGAGCGGCCACGGCTGGCTGAAAACTATTTCGGTAGTTATCCCGTCTGATCCTGTAGGTCAGCCCCGCGATCTCGACTAACCCAATAGCACTCAACGCCAAAGCCGCTGTTTTGCCGAACAAGTTTGGTCGCTTCCAGCACCAACTGATGAACAGGGCACACATCGTTAAATAAAACGGAACAATATGGACCAGGTAATAGAATTTTTTCTGCGAATCGATAAGCGTCAAACCGACAAAGTAGATCAACGTCATCCCGAGCAGAATTCTGTAATTCGCTGTGCGCCGAATTTCGCGAACGAGGAGACTTCCCAATACCCCACACACGTACAGCACCAGAAACAGAATCTTAAAGTGAGTCGCGCTCGTGTCACGGGGCCCCCATCCGAAGTTGGCAACGTATCGATGTGTGAGTTCGAGTTTCAGTCCAGTGAACGGCGAGAACAGTCCTACGAACCGGCTGCCGGTACTCTCCTCACTACCCATCATCGCGTTCCCTAAAAACTGGCTGACAAAGCTTGATGAATCCTGAAGAATATATGAAAGCCATGCAACTCCACCGATCACGTACGGTGTTAACGCGATCAGCACATGCTTGAACCCGATGCGCTTGCGATCAAAATAAAGTGACAGACAGAGCAATCCGAAAAACGGCAGCAGGCCCATCGGATGCGTGAGGCCGCTCATCACGATCAAACTTTGACTGACCAGAATGGCCCAAATCAGCGAGCGCTCTCGCAACTGTAAGTAAGTCGCAAATCCGGCAAAGCCCAAAGCCGCACTCATCATGTCCATCCGGCCGGATGAGGCGCCCACGATGAAAATGTAGTCACACGAAAGCAGTGCAAGGAGAAGGAAGCCCAGCCATGTTCGCTTAAACAAGGACCGCACGATGATGAACCATGAGATCAGTGCTACAAGCCCGCAAACGATGGAGAGACTGCGAGTAGAAAACACACCGAAGCCGAACACTCGATACCAAATCGACAGCGTGAGCGGCTGCAGCGGCATGATCCAATACGTATGACGCTCCATGCCCTTGAAGGGAGTTGCGAAGGTTTCCAATATCGTCGTGCCAAACGAGCCTTTCGTTAGCAGATTGAATGCGGGATTGGCGAAATAACCTTCATCAGTTATCGGTATTTCCGTGAGGGCAGTTCCCACTGATAGAGCTAAATAGATGGCCAGAATGCAGAGACTAATAAATAGATAAGATTTACGAGTATTGGACGTTGAGGAAAGGTTCATTGTTTGTCAGAACTGGACTTCGGCAACTTATCGAGGTTGGCTCCGGGCTCGGTGCCACTTTTAGAATGAAAGCGGCTGTCAGGCCGCAGCCGGTAATTGCCTCGTTCGAAATCGACGAAACCAACCGCCTGCATGGATTCGGGAAAAAAGTTCCCGGCGGGATAGAGCGACTCGGGGTTCCCCGGTGCATTCTTTTCTTTGGCGATCACGTTTCCCGTGATGACGCTGTCGGGGAAGTATTTGGCGATCGACGGCTTGCCAATCCCGGAACCGCTGCCGAAAATTCCATACTCGTTGTGACGCGAGATGTTGTTTCGATAGATGAACCTGATATTGGGTTCGTAATCCGCGAGCACGATGTGGTTGGTCTGAAATGCGGTGTTGTGCTCGATTGTCACGTCCTGAGTGCCTGCAATGACCGTGAGAAATGTGCCATTGCTGCCGAAGCGGGGGCCATCGATCAGGAACAGGTTGTTTCGGATGGCGACTCGTCGCAGTCGGTTTTCTGTTGGGGCGGGTGGTTCGTCGTGTCCCAACAGAAGCACGCCCGATCCGACGTTGCGAACGATGTTGTTAGTAAATTGGACATCTTCGATCACTGCGGCCTTTCCTGAATCACTGGGTCGCGGGGTGAAAACAATAGAGCGACCGGCTTGAGCGTCCGTCCAATTGTGCTCAAATACATTCCCGTCGATGATTACGTTTCGCGCATTCTTCAATTCGAATAGATTCTTCACTGTCCAGTGAATTCCACCGTATGAAGGATCCTGGGTATACCAGGATAACGGCTTGTAGAAGTAGTTGTTGCGAACTTCTATGTCGGTGGGAACAAGATTAGGGATGGTTGCAGGGGCGCCACCAAACATAACATTCTCGCCCGCGCCCTCGAGATAGTTATTGATAATCTTGAACGGACCCGGACCATTCCATCCGCAGATCGCCTGGGTGTCATACCCTATACCATGAATGTCGGAGATGTATGAATTAGTAATGTTGGTCTCGGCACTGTTCAGCGCAATTCCCCGTTGAACTTCCTGCGTCTTGAAACCGTGAATGTAGCTGCGGTCAATTATTAAGTGATGTGGAACAGTCTGAATAGTGGTCTGTGATTCCCAGTCTCCAAGTCTAATGAGATCGTGAACTTTTACGTTCGCGTCAGCGGTAGAGAACTCGATTCCCACAAACTTGTAATGATGAGCTCCGGGTTTTGTTTTTAGGATGGGTTCACCGTTTGTCGTGGACTGCACCTTCGCAAATAACGCTGACTGCGACGGCGAGACGCGAACGCCTTCCGGCAACTCACTGACCCGGGAACTTTGAATGGTGATGAAGTCACTGCCGGGCTTCACGGGCAGCGTGAAAGGACCGGTGTAAACTGCGCCCGCCTCGAGGACGATCGTGTCGCCGGGCCGAGCCTGATCAATTGTGTCCTGGAGATCGCCGTTGCGGTCGAGGCGTAAAGTCGAACCGTTTCTCTGCGGAGGCGAAGCCCGCCGAGCTCGCTGCACAAGCGCAATTCCCGCTCCCGCTACTAAAAGAGCCACGAGGGAAACCGAGAGTATTGATGTATTACCGATCGTTTTCATCCGTGAACAAGTCGGAAAAGCTTATCTCACAACTGGTCCGGTGACAAACACTTCGGGCTTTAGGTACTGTCGTAATTTCCTCTGCGTAACTCTGCGGTCCTCTGCGCCTCCTGCGGTTCATTTGTTTTTGCGGTTCTTTTACCGCCGAGGCAGGAAAAAGTACCTCATTAATGCTTTCAGAGATCTGGCTAAACCGGCCGTGCGTGATTGTCACGTTGGGCCGATCTGAGATAAGCTTCTGCGCGTTACTTAATCAGGGTGAAAGGTCTTAACGTCACCTAACGAGTTTCGCAGGGAAATTTGCCCTTTTCTTGCGAGATTCCATCCAGGGGAATTTAGAATGAGTGTCCCGGCCGCTAAGAAACTGTGGCAAGGCTTCGCCATCGGTTTCGCAATCGTCTTTGCCTACGCCACGGTCATGGTTAAGCTTTCCCGTGACTGGTGGTACGACGAAAACTATTCCCACGGCCTCTTAATCCCTTTAATCATCGGCTATATCCTCTGGATCCAGCGGGACAAGCTTGCCCGTGTGGCCGTCAATCCATCCCTTTTTTGGGGCGGCGCCGCGATCCTGTTTGCCTTATTCGCGCTCTGGGCTGGCGTAGCCGGGGCTGAGCTCTACACCCAACGACTCTCGCTGATTCTCCTTTTAGCCGGTATTACGGTCTATTTCTGGGGCTTCAAGCTGCTGCAAATGCTGCTCGTCCCGCTGGCACTGCTGTTCCTGGCCATGCCTATTCCGGCAATCATCTTCAACAAGATCGCTTTTCCGCTTCAGTTGTTTGCGTCGCGGTGCGCCGTTTGGTCCATGAGCATGCTCGGAATTCCTGTGTTGCGGCAGGGAAACATCATCGAGCTGAAACCACTCAACTCTTTTGATACCAAGAAACTAGAGGTGGTTGAAGCCTGTAGCGGTATCCGTTCGCTGATGACCTTGCTGACCCTCGCGGTCGTGTTTGCGTACTTCACGCACACGCCTCCAGACGATGGCAAAACCGGCAAGCGTGTCGGCTGGCTCAGAAGCTACTGGTTCTGGCGCGCAGTCATTCTCGTTGGCTCTGCAGTTCCGATTGCCATTTTGACAAATGCATTCAGGGTGAGCGGCACTGGCGTCCTGGCGCATTATTATGGAACAGAGATCGCGGACGGTTTCTTTCATTCTTTTTCCGGTTGGGCCATCTATATCATGGCTTTTATCCTTTTATTCGGTCTTGGCATGATACTTGATCGCCTTAAGCCGGCTCAGGCTGGCGACGGCAAGTCAATCGAAAGGAAGTCGCCCGAACCTGACACCGCTGTTTCTATCAGTCCAGTGGTTTCGGCCGAAGGCTCAGAGTTATGAACTCTTCATTGCGTTTCGGCGTGCTGCTGGTTCTGCTCCTCGTTGTTGGAGTTCTTGTCAACGCCTGGTCCTATCTTGGCGAAGCACATGTGGAGCGCAAGGAACTGAAGGACTTTCCCCAGACTGTCGGCGCGTGGCAACGAGCTGGAAACGATCAAATACTTGACAACGAAACGCTCAAGGTGCTGCGTGCCAGCGATTACCTGCTGCGCGACTTCCGCAGGCCTGAGGGGCAGGTCGCTAATCTCTACGTGGGTTACTACGCAACACAACGCTCCGGCGCCACTTATCACAGTCCGCTCAACTGCTTGCCAGGATCCGGGTGGATCTTGAGCGAGCCGGGCAAAGCGACAATCGCGCTTCCTGATGGGACCAGCTTCGTTGCCAACAAGTACGTAATTAAGAGCGGCGACTACAAAAGGTTGATGATCTACTGGTACCAGGGAAGAGGCCGGAACGTCGCGAGCGAATATTGGGGCAAGATTTACACCGTTTTCGACAGTGTTCGTCTGCGAAGATCCAATGGCGCGATGGTCCGAGTGACTGTACCTATTGGTAACTCAGAGGCGGCTGCGGAGCAGGCGGCGATTGAGTTTTCTTCGGCGGCTTCGACGGTTTTACCGCAGTTTGTACCGTAACGTACGTCGACTCAGGGGGAGGAACGTTATACTGGCGGAAATCAGCCACAACAAGCACATAAAGGATCTCCATGGATTTGTGTTTTGTGTGTCTCTTTGCGGCTCACTCCCCAAACTGCTGGAAATGAACACGGATTAAACTTTTTCCAGAATTGTTCAGGTTTCAAGGGTCTCCGGCAATTGCCCGCCGGGAATACTGGCGAATCTGAAACGAAATAAAGGCTGCCTTGCTGCAAGGGGCAGTGATGATGGAGTAAATGATGAAAAGTGAGTGCCGCGGTTACATTTTTTTAGCGACCCTATTGTGTGTTGTTCTCGCAGTCGCAGTTTCTTCAACCGGCTGCGCCAATCCCGCAAAAGCCAAAGCCGACCACGTCAAAAAAGGCGAATCTTACCTGAAAGACTCGAAGTTTCAGGAAGCCTCGCTCGAGTTTCGCAACGCGATACAGATCGACGACAAACATGCGGATGCTCACTGGGGTTTGGCCCGAGCGTTTGAGGGACTCGAGCGCTTTCCGGAAATGATCGATGAACTGCGCAGGACTATCGTTCTCGATCAGAACAATCTCGAAGCACGCATCAAACTTGGTAACTACTATCTCGCCGGCGGCCGCGGCCGGGCCGACGTGATCTCTGAATCTGAACGATTCGCCAAGGAAGTTTTGGCCAAGGATCCCAACCACATCGAAGGCCACATCCTGATGGGAAGCGTGCTCTTCGCCCAACACCAAAAAGATCAGGCCTTTGAGGAATTGAGCCGCGCCATCCAGCTCGATCCTAATCGAGTTGAATCGTATCTGAGCATGGCGAAGTTTCACGTCGCCAATCGGGAACTCGAAAAAGCAGAAGAACTCTACAAGCGAGCAATCTCGGTAAAAGCGAATTCGCCGTTGGCGCACACCGAATACGGCAAGTTTCTCACGCAAGCCAATCGTACCGCTGACGCGGAAGCGGAGTTGCGCAAAGCAGTCGAAGTTGGACCAACGGATCGCGGTGCCCGGTTCGTGTTAGCCAGTTATTACCTGGTCAACAGGCAGTTTGATAAGGCTGAAGAATCCTACAAAGCACTGGCTGCACTCGAACCTGATAAGCCGGAGAGCCAGGCTGTACTCGCCGACTTCTATTCGGCCATCAATCGCTCTGACGAAGCAATCCGGCTTTACCAGGGCATTCTTTCGAAGTCTCCTGATTATCTGCAAGGCCGGTATCGCCTCGGCGAAATCATGTTGATGAAGGGCGACACAAAAGGTGCGAACGCCCAAATCGACGAGATACTCAAGAAAGACAAGAACGACCGGCAGGCACTCCTGCTGCGCGCTCGCATGAAAACCCAGGGCGGACAGGTCGATGGCCTGAAGAGCGCCATGGAAGACCTGAAAAACGTTCTCAAGCAGGAGCCAAACTCTCGGCCCGCCTTGTATTTCATGGCCCAGATCAATTTCAACCTGGGACTGATAGACCAGGCGCGTGCTTTCGCCGCCGATCTCGAAAAGAACTATCCCGACTACCTGCCCGCTAAACTGATGCAGCTTCAGATCACGCGAACCAGTGGCGATCAAAAGGGCGCGTTGGCGATGGCTACCGACTTGCTCTCGCGACTGGACAAGACCGCTCCCGATCGTGAGAACTCGCCGCAGCTGCTCGCCGAGATTCGCGAGAAGACACTCCTGACACGCGGCAGCGCGCAGCTACAGTTGAGAAATTTCGCCGCCGCGCGACAGGATTTTGAGATTGCGAAGCAGATCGCTCCGCAGGATCCGCTTGTTTACAACAGCCTGGCACTCGTTTCGTTCGCGGAGAACAAACCGCAGGATGCCATCGGCTTCTTCGAAAACGCGCTCAACGTTGACGCTACCAATTTCGACGCGCTCAACGGGCTGATCGCGCTTTACGCGAACAACAAAGAGTTAGGCAAGGCCCACGCCCGCATCGATCAGGCCCTGAGCGCTTACCCAAATGTCGCTTCGTTGCACTTCCTGAAAGCTAGCGTGTACGGGTTTGAGCAGAATGGACAAATGATTGAGGCGGAATTGAGGCGCGCGATCGAGATCGACCCGAATTACCTGACGGCGTACTCGTCTCTGGCTAATCTCTATATCAAATCGAAACAGGAAGATCGGGCTATCGCCGAATATCAGAAGATTGTGTCTCTGCGGCCGGACAACTCCACGCCTTACACGATGATCGGGATCCTCGAAGACCAGCGAAAGAATTACGACGCTGCGGCTGAGAATTACCGAAAGGCACTGGAGAAGGATCCAAATGCTGCGATTGCGGCCAACAATCTCGCATGGCTTTACGCAGAAACCGGCAAGGGAAATCTCGACGAAGCGGTGAGGTTGGCCCAGGGAGTGGTGCAGAAGTATCCAAATGTCGCCGGCTTCATCAATACGCTTGGTTGGGTGTACTACAAGAAGAACCTTCATTCCGCGGCGGTCGAGCAGTTGCGCAAGGCCGTGTCGCTGAACGAAGCGCAGGCTCGCGCGGCGAACGCCACGCCGAGTGGGGCGTATCACTACCATCTTGGGATGGCATTGAAAGGAAAGGGCGACGCTGAAGAGTCGCGTCGCGAATTGGAAACGGCGATCCGCCTGTCGGAGAAAGCTCCGTTTGCGGACGTCGACCAGGCCCGGAAAGCATTGGCCTCGAAGTAGTTTTTGTAGGGGTGGCCCTCCGTGGCCATCCCAGGTAGCAGATTGCATTTGCTGGGGTGGGCCACGGAGGGCCACCCCTACAAAAAAGAAATAGGAGTGCGTTATGAGTGCTGAGTTCAGACAACGAAAACCGAGTGAGTACATAAAGATTCTACAGCGGCGTAAATGGCTGGTGATTCTTCCGGCTATCGCAATCTTCGCCGCGGTGGCGTGGGTGGTCTATCGTCTCCCCGATGTCTACGAGTCATCGACACTCATTGTGGTCCGGCCCTCAACGCTTCCTAAGAACGTGGTGCCCAGTGTTACCGAAGACAACCTGACCCGACAGTTGGCCGGCATCCAGCAGGTCGTCAGCAGCCGCAGCTCTCTCGAGCCGCTGGTCCAAAAGTACGATCTCTACAAAGCCGAGCGACTCCGCGGCGAGCCGATCGAAAGCGTCGTCAACATGATGCGCATGGATATCAACGTCAAGGTAAACACCTCGCGCAACGACATCACCAACGGTTTCAACATCAGTTACAGGTACCGCGATGCCAAGACCGCCCAGGCGATTACTTCCGAGCTGGCGGGAAAATACATCAGCGTCCAAACTGCCGACCAGGTGAACTCCAGCTCGGCGGCGAAGCAGTTCATCGATAACCAGGTGAATCAGACCAGGGAAGAGCTCGCTGTGATAGACAAGCAGCGACTCGACTTCATGGCGAGTCACGTCGGCAATCTTCCATCGGAAGCCACGGGCCTCTTCAATCAACTCTCCGGCCTGCGTGAAGAGCAGAAAGCATTAATGACCGAGGTGGGACGGTTGCAGGATCGACGCGCAGCCGCTACCAGCCAGTTGGCAGTGCTCAAGGAGAGTCGAGAGCAGACAATCATCGATACCGCGGAGAATATAACCGATCCAAAAACAACGCAGGCGTGGTCGCAGTTGGTGTCGCGAAGGGCGGCGCTGGAAGGTGAGCTAACGAGGCTGGAGCAGGAGTACAAAAAGATCCACCCCGACGTGATTGCGAAGCAAAAGGAAGTCGACCAGGTCAAAGAACAGATGGATGGCATGATCGGCGACTGGAAAGAGAAGATCAAAATCAGGCAGGAGAAACTCGAGAAGAACCCGAATCCCGGTATCTCCGCGGCGGCAGCTGAAATCAAACTGGTCGAGGGCGAGATTAAGCGCCAGCAAAAGATGCTCGCCGACAACGAGAAGGCGATCGCTGCACTTATAGACCGCGTCAACAACGTTCCCGGCGTCGAAGTCGCATTAGGAGCAATCGAACGCGAGTATCAAACCAAGAAGGCGGCATACGACGATCTTCTGGAACAACAACAGAAGATCGGTCTCAACACCGAAGCCATTATTCAGCAACAAGGCGAGGGCATCGAGGTGATCGACGCTGCCAACCTGCCGTCTCAGCCAGTCGCTCCGAAACGCCTAATGCTGAGCGGCCTCGGGCTCGGAGTTGGTCTCAGTCTCGGCTTGCTGCTGGTGGGAATCTTCGAAGGACCACGCCTGCTCACGATTCAAAACACAGACGATGCCCGGCACTATACCGGCTTGCCCGTGCTCCTCGCTGTGCCTGAACTGTTGACGCCGCAGGAAGCGCGAGCTGTACCCCGCCGTCGCAAGTTGATACTTGCCGCCGGTGTGGTGGCCACGCTTGTGAGTATTCCGATGCTGGCACTGGCGCTCAAGCTGACGCACGTTTTCGAATTCCTGATGCAAGGTCGTTCGTAAGCAACTGGAGGTTTCAAAGAGTGTACGCTGAATTTTACGGTCTGAAAGAGTTGCCATTCGCGCTGACTCCCGACCCGCGTTTCATTTACTTCACTCCGTCGCACACGGAAGTGATGGCCAACCTGCACTATGGCATTGAAAGCGGTAAAGGTCTCGTGGTGGTGACCGGCGAAGTGGGTACGGGCAAGACGACGATCCTCCGCTGGATGATGGAGCGTCTGGATCGCACCGTGCTCGTCGCTTACATCTTTAACCCACGTTTATCTGTGCCGGAGTTTTACCAGCACGTTGCGACTTTGCTCGACGTGCAGAAGTGGGAAACGAAGTCGGAGTTGTTGCTCGAACTGGGACGGGCGCTGGAGTCGCGTCATTCGCGCGGGCTGCGCACCGTGCTGATCGTCGACGAGGCGCAGGGGTTGTCGCCGCACGTTCTCGAAGAGATCCGGCTGCTCTCGAATTTTGAGTCAAACACAGCCAAGCAGTTGCAGATCGTGTTAACTGGTCAGCCGGAGTTGCGTGAAGTTCTCAACAACCCGGACCTGCGGCAGTTGAAACAACGCATTGCATTGCGTTGCGTCATCAAGCCGCTGCCGAACGTCGAAGAGACCGATCGTTACATCACTTCACGTTTGCTCGTAGCGGGAGCGGAGCGCACTGACATTTTCGCGCCAGAAGCCGTCGACTACATCTTTCGTTGTGCCGACGGCATTCCGCGAAACATCAACAACCTTTGTGACAACGCGCTGCTGGCCGGCTACGCCGCCGGCGACGTGACGATTGGCCGCTCGATTATCGAAGACGTGGCGGACACGTTTGACATGCTGCCCCGCTCCGATCGCGGCAGAGGGCAGAGGGGCGAGGAACGCGAAGAGCCCGCGCGCATCTTTTCCTCCGCGGGCCGCGCCGAGTTATGGAATGCCGGCAAGACCACCGGCGAAGGGGATTGAGAAATAACGCCGAGGCGTTCGCTAATTCCACCCCAGGGTTGGAGCGCAAACGACAACCCTGGGATTGCGATTGAAAATTTGATGTAACCCTGAAAGGGTTCAACACGTGAGAAACCCTTTCAGGGTTGATCAAGCAATGTAGATGCCTGACCAAGGTTGTCGCAAGCTCCAACCTTGGGCTGAAATTAGCCAACGCCTTCGGCGTTAAAGCACCAATAATGAGGTGAAATTAGATGGGAAGAGTTTTCGATGCCATGAGACGACACAGCGGTACCGACAACGGTAACGCTGTAAAGGCAACAGAGAAATCAGAGCACCGTAAAGAGAGCCCGAGTGTTTCCGGGCTGCCTTCCGCGGCACACATCGAGGAACAGATATTGAGCGGTTCCACGATCATGTCCGTGCCCGAAAACACGGTGCGAAGTTCAGCGTCCACTGCGCACACTGCGGATGTACCCGGCGGGTCGGCACTCCCCGGCGGAATTGCTTCGCGTGATGCTGGGGCAACTTTGGACGCTGCCGAGGCGGCGCGCGCTGGCGGATTCGTCACTTACGACATTTCCCCATCGCGCGTCGAGCCTCACCTGATTGCTGTCAGCCAGCCTCGTTCCGCTTACACCGAGCAGTTTCGCTCGTTGAGAACCAGAATTCTCGAGGCGGGCGAGCGCATGCAGATGCGCGCCTTCGTCGTCACCAGCGCGGGTGTCGCCGAGGGCAAAACGCTCACGGCGCTCAACCTCGCCTGGTTGTTGGCCCAAACTGAGGGCGTTCGCGCCCTCGTGATCGATAGCGATTTGCGACGTCCATGTGCCACTGATTATCTCGGTATCGATGCGAAGCTCGGCTTGTCGGAAGTGCTGGGCGGACAGATCAACCTGGAAGACGCCATTGTGCGCCTCGAACCTTCAGGTCTCCACCTGCTCCCGGGCGGGCGTCCGCGAGACGACGTCGCCGAGTTGCTCTCAGGACCAAGCTACGCGCGCCTGCTGAGTGAAGTGCGTCGCATGTTTGACTACATCATCATCGATGCTCCCCCGCTCGGCATCTTCACCGACGCCAACGTGTTGATGTCGAAAGCCGATGCCGGCCTTCTGGTTGTGCGCGCCGGCAAGACTCGTTACTCAGTTGTCGACAGGCTGTTGGAGCAGATGCCGAAAGAACGTTTGCTCGGCGTAGTGCTCAATCGCACCGCAGAGCAGCCGGATGAGTCGCCGTATTACTACCAGCACCGTTACTACAACCGTGAACGAAAGACGACTGAAATTTCGCCGGCACAGAGAATCGAAGAGGAGGTAGCGATCGTTAATTGAGAGTCTTACGTCTCAACGGACGAACGATATTGCTGATTATCGCCGAGGCGTTTCTGGTCTACGGCGCAATGATCGCCGCCGTTTACCTGCGCATAGGCTTCGAAGGCGCGCCGTATGAGCTGGTCACTCGAAACGGATATTTGAAAGCCGGCGTCGCTGGTTTCTTCTGCCTCGCGGCTTTCTATCTTTTCGATTTGTACGACTTTCTCGTTATGCACGACCGGCGCGAACTGGTGCTGCGTCTGGTCCAGGCACTCGGCCTGGCGTGGATCGGACTAGCCTTTGCCTTTTACGTGTACCCGGACTTGATGCTCGGTCGTGGTATCTCGCTGATCGCGCTGCCCCTGGCGCTTGCCTTGATGGTTTCGTGGCGTGTATCGATCCATTGGGTCCTGGGCCATCCTAATTTTGGTGAACGCATCTTAATTGTCGGCTCCGGCAATCTCGCCGTCGAAGTCGCGCGTGAAGTATTGGACCGCCCCGATGCTGGTTATCGCATCGTCGGCTTTGTCGGCACTGACGCCGACCTGCTCGGTAAGAGCTTGATCAATCCACGCGTGATCGGCATGACCGAGGAGCTCGACGAGATCGTCAAACGAGAAAACATCGATCGGATCGTCGTCGCCATGGGCGAACGGCGCGGCCAACTGCCTACCAACAAGTTGTTGCAGTTGAGCCTGGCCGGACAGGTGACGATCGAAGAGGGCCTGGCTTTTTACGAGCGCGTTACCGGTCGTGTCTCTTTGAACATGCTGCGTCCTTCGTGGCTGATCTTTAGCGGTCGCAGACGTCGTGCAAAGATCACGGAGCTCTCGCGCAGCCTGGTTCACTGGCTGGTCGCACTGATCGGCGCAATTCTTTCACTGCCGCTCCTTCTGCTCACGGCTGTGCTGATCAAACTGGAGTCGCGTGGTCCTGTCTTTTACAAGCAGGAGCGAGTAGGCAAGAACGGCCGGACGTTTGTGTTGATGAAGTTTCGCTCGATGAGAGTCGACGCCGAACAGGACGGGCCGGTCTGGGCGAGCAAGGGCGACGCGCGCACGACGCGCATCGGCCGGATTATTCGCAAGATTCGCATCGACGAGATTCCGCAGTTCTGGAACATCCTGAAGGGCGAGATGAGCTTCGTGGGCCCGCGTCCCGAACGTCCTCATTTCGTGGCCCAACTGGCCGAGGAGATTCCGTTCTACGAACAACGACATTTGATCGCGCCGGGACTAACCGGTTGGGCGCAAATTAAATATCCCTACGGCGCCTCGATCGAAGATGCGCGGCAGAAGCTTCAGTACGACCTTTTCTATATCAAGAACCATGGGTTGGTCCTGGACGCCATCGTTATGTTCGAGACGATCAAAATCATTCTGTTTGGGCGGGGTGCCCAATAACGCATGGGTTGGAGGTTGGAGATGACTAAATACAAACGCATAGCTCTCGCTGCGCTGACGTTGATCGCACTGACAGTGAGCATCGCGGCTCAGACGCAGGACGATCCGCAAAAAGCACGACCCCGGACCACCACGACGAGCAGTCAGGATAAAGACAAAAAGAAGCCGGTGGTGGGCGACAGGCTCGAGCCGGACGATACCAGGCGCGTACCCACCGATGTCTCTGATGAAATCCAGGCCAACCGGCAGGAACAGGTCTCGGAAGAATCGGGATTTCAGGGTTACTACAACAACTTCTTCAGCACGTACCGCCTTGGGCCTGAGGACGTGATTTCTGTAGAGGTGTTCAACCAGGAACGCTATTCGCGCAGGGGCATTACCATTCCGCCGAGTGGTCGCGTTTCACTCTCGCTGATTCCCGGTGGAGTTTTCGTGAATGGCAAAACGGTCGACGAGGTGGCGGAGGTCATCAAGAAGCGCTACGACGAGTACATCATCGAACCTCAGGTGACGGTGTCGCTCGAAAAGGCGTCGTCATACCGTTACAGCGTTATTGGTGATGTCGGCCAACCCGGTGTTCGTTTGATGAGCCACCGCATGACCGTGACCGAGGCGCTTGCCGAAGCGGGTGGCGTGCTAAGCACTGGCGATAGGAGCAGGGTCTACGTTTTACGACGGCAGTCCACCGGCCTAATGTCTCCGATTCAGGTCAATGTCTCTGCGATTTATAAAGGCAAGGCAGTGGACAATGTTTATCTAGTGCCGGGCGATCAGATCGTGGTGCCGGGAAACAAGATGAAGAAGGTGAGGGAGTGGCTGAGCTTCACGTCAGTGTTGGGCTTTGCGCGCATCTTCGGCCTCCCCACCTTGTAAGATTATTTGTAGGGCGGCCCTCCGTGGCCGCCCGTCTCTCGCCTAAATTAAACCACGGGCGGCCACGGAGTGCCGCCCCTACAATTATGACAGCGGCGTTCAAGTCATTTTTGATTGTGTTATTCGTTGCTTCAGCAACGTTTGCACAAACGGGCACATGGGGTCGCCAGCCCGCGGGAACGATGGCGTGGCTGCACGGAGTTTTCTTCATCGATCAACAGCGTGGCTGGGCCGTCGGCAGTAAAGGCACGCTCTTACAAACACTCGACGGCGGTAATACCTGGAAACCGCGTGGCGCCTCCACCGACGACGTCGTGCGCGACATCTTCTTCGTCGACGAAAAGAACGGCTGGATGGTGTGCGAGGTCAATGCTTACCAACTCAAGAACGTTGACGATCCACGCGCTTACCTGATGAAGACCACTGACGGCGGTGAAAACTGGAAACGTATCGAGATCAAGGGATTCGACGTCGACGCCATTCTCGTTCGCGCCGTCTTCAATCGTAACGGGCGCGGCTGGATCTTCGGTGAAGCTGGATCGATTTACGCCACGTACGATGCCGGCGATACGTGGGTCAAGCTCCAGGCGCCAACGCGTCGATTATTGCTCGGTGGGATTTTTCTTGACGACTATCGCGGTTGGATAGTCGGAGCCGGCGCCACGATCATACAAACCTCGGACGGCGGCGATAGCTGGTATCAATCGACGCTGCCGCAGGTTGAAAAGTCAACTCGCTTCAACGCGACTTCGTTTGTCGATAATCGCAAGGGATGGGCCGTCGGCAGCGGCGGCAGCGTTTATTGCACTGTAAACGGCGGCCGCACCTGGGAGCGACAGGAGTCAACAGTCAACGTCGATCTTTTCGACGTTAAATTTGTTGATGCGATGGAAGGCTGGGCAGTGGGCGCCGAAGGAACAATCATTCACACCGTTGACGGCGGAGAGCATTGGACCGCGGAGCGCAGTGGCACGCAACACCCGCTGGAACGCGTCTTCTTTACTAATCGAAACCGTGGCTGGGCCGTTGGCTTTGGCGGCACGGTCGTCGCTTACCTGCGTGACGATGTTCGACAACGAAGGGTTAATTAAATGCGAAAGATGATCTCCCTTTTGATCCTTATTTCAGGGTTGGCGTTATTCCCGGCGTTCGGCTTTGCTCAGGACATCGACAACACTCCCGATCCTGTCGTCGCCCTGCGCAATCAGATCGAAGCCGCTCCGAGCGCAGCGGAACGTAATCGCCTGCGACTGAAACTGTCGGAGTTGCTACACAACTCCGGTCACAAAACCGAGGCTCTTGCCGAACTGAACGCGATCGCGAATTCAGATTCATTCGATCCCATCGGCTTCTACAATCTCGGCAACGCGTTTGCCCGCCTCGGCGAATCGGAAG
>Ga0126307_10001474_pt1 | contig 15524 bp, 15 predicted proteins | sample Plot28_FD_89955 | JGI IMG/M metagenome (GOLD analysis project Ga0126307, IMG submission 89955) | Serpentine soil microbial communities from UC McLaughlin Reserve, CA, USA - Plot28 | ecosystem: Environmental > Terrestrial > Soil > Grasslands | place: USA: UC McLaughlin Reserve, Lake County... | reverse complement strand
CTCGCGACCGCGCTCGACGACGTCGTCGACGACATCGAGGAGGCGAGCGACCTGCTCGAGCTCTACGGCGTCGAGGCGGCGACGAAGCACGCGGTCGAGCAGTGCCGGATCCTCGTGCTGGCGGTGGAGCAGCTCTCCACCGCGCTCAACCACCTGAAAGGGCTGCGCGGAGTCCGGGAGGCGCTCGTCGAGCTGAAGCGGCTCGAGGACGAAGGCGACCGCGTCGTCCACGACGCGATCGGGGCGCTCTTCCGCGACGATCGGATCGACCCGCTGATCGTGATCCGCTGGAAGGACATCTACGACGGGCTCGAGCGGGCGATCGACGCCGCCGAGCACGCCGCCAACGTGGTCGCGAACATCGTCGTCAAGAACGCGTGAACCTGACGCTCTGGGCAGTCGTCGCCGTCGCGCTCTTCTTCGACTTCACGAACGGCTTCCACGACACGGCGAACTCGATCGCCACGAGCGTCTCGACACGGGCGCTCTCGCCGCGAGCCGCTGTCGTCAGTTCCGCCGTCCTCAACTTCCTCGGCGCGTTCGCCTCCTTCGCCGTCGCCGCGACGATCGCGAAGGGGATCGTCGACCAGGCCGTTGTCACCCCTGACGTCATCCTCGCGGGGCTCGTCGGCGCGATCACCTGGAACCTCGTCACCTGGTATCTCGGCCTGCCCTCCAGCTCCAGCCACGCGCTGATCGGCGGCATCCTCGGCTCGGCCGTCGCCGCAGCCGGCCTCGACGTCGTCAAGTGGAGCGGGCTGAAGGACAAGGTGCTGATCCCGTCCCTGATCGCGCCCTTCGCCGGAATCGCGCTGGCCGCGGCGCTGATGATCGCGATCACGTGGATCATCCAGCGGCGGAGCCCGGGCACGGTCAACCGTGTCTTCAGGCGGCTGCAGCTGATCTCGGGCGGCTTCGTCGCCTTCACCCACGGCACCAACGACGCCCAGAAGACGATGGGGATCATCATGCTGGCGCTCATCTCCACCGGCCATCTGTCCGCCGACGCGGAGCGGCCGCCGACCTGGGTGATCGTCAGCGCCGCGGTGGCGATGGCGCTCGGCACCTACGCGGGCGGCTGGCGGATCATCAAGACGCTCGGGACTCGGATCGCCAAGCTCGACCCGCCACAGGGGTTCGCCGCCCAGACGGCGTGCGCCTCGATCCTCTGGACCACCGCCCATTTCGGCTTCCCGGTCTCGACCACGCACACGATCTCCGGCAGCGTCATGGGAGCGGGCGCCTCGCGGCGCCTGTCCGCGGTGCGCTGGGGTGTCGCCGGCAACATCATCCTCGCCTGGGTGATGACGATTCCGTGCGCGGCGCTCGTCGGCGCCTCGATGGAGGTCGTCACCCGGCTGCCCGCCGGCGACCTGATCGTCTTCCTGCTCGCGGGGGCGATCGCGACGCTCGCGTTCTCGGCGAGACGCTGGCAGACACGGCGGCTGCAGGCCGCCCCGGCGCCCGCATAGACCTCAGCAGCAGCCCGCGCTCACCGCCGGCTGGATGACCGGCAGCCCTTGCTCGGAAGGTCGCGAGGTCTTGACCGCCTTGACGATCGCGCCGTGGAGCCCGTCCGCCACCTCGTGCGTGAACTCGACGCTGACGTTCTCGAAGCCGGCGGCCTCGAGACCGGCCGTGTACTCGCCCACGGAGAGGGCACCTGCGATGCAGCCGACGTAGCTGCCGCGCTCTGCACGCTGCTCGGGCGAGAGCCGGTCCTCGGCGACGACGTCGCTGACACCGACTCTGCCGCCTGGCTTGAGCACCCGCGCGATCTCCGTCAGAACCGCAGCCTTGTCCGTGGAGAGGTTGATCACGCAGTTCGAGATCACGACGTCGACTGACGCGGCCGGCAGCGGAACCTGCTCGATCACGCCCTTGAGGAAGATCGCGTTGCGGGCGCCCGCCTCGGACGCGTTCGCCCGGGCCAACGCGAGCATCTCGTCGGTCATGTCGACCCCGTACGCAAGACCGCTCTCCCCGACCCGCTTGGCCGAGAGGATCACGTCGATGCCCCCACCGGAGCCGAGGTCGAGCACTGTCTCCCCCTCGCGCAGGTCGGCGACGGCGATCGGGTTGCCACAGCCCAGGGAAGCGAGCGCCGCCGCCTCCGGCAGGTCGCCGCGCTGGTCGGCGTCGTACAGAGCCTCGCCGAACTTCGCCGCGTCGGCGTCAGCGTCGATCTCGACGTCGGTGCAGCAACTGCCGCCGCCGCAGCTCGCGGAGCTCGTGCCCTCGATCACGGCGCGGGCGGACTGGGCGTAACGCCGACGCACCTCCTCGCGCAACTCATCGGCCGTCGTGGTCATCAGCAACACGCTCCCTTCAGGTCTGCGACCGCCGCGAGCTTCTCGACAGCGTCGCGCTTCAACGAGAAGAACGCCCACTTGCCGCGCTGCTCGCGCTCGAGCAGCCCGGCGTCGACGAGCTTCTTCAGATGGTGGGACACGGTCGGCTGCGCCAGCCCGACCGGGTCGTTCAGGTCGCACGCGCAGACCTCGCCGCCGCTCTGGGCGATCAGGTTGAGGATCCGAACGCGCGCCGGGTCGCCGAGCGCCTTGAACAACTCCGCGGTCGCGGCTGCCTCCTCGTCAGAGAGAGAGGACGAGGCGAGCGGGGCGCAGCAGATGATGGGATCGGCGACCGACATATCGACGTCCGTCAATATATCAACGGGCGTCGATATGTGTCAAGCCGACTTACTGGCTGTTCGCCTTCAGCGCCTGGTTGTACTGGTAGCGAGCCTTCTTCAGCTGCCTGTCGGTGAGCGCGATGAAGCCGGACTTCTTCGCGATCGCCTTCTCGTTGTTGAAGATGTAGCCGATGTAGGCGGCCACCACGGGGCGCCGGAACGAGTCGCGCTTGGCGTAGATGAAGAGCGGCCGCGAGAGCGGGCGGTACGTCTTTGCCTGCACCGTCGCGACACTCGGCGTCACGCAGCCCTGACCCTTGCCCTGGTCGATCGCGAGAACTTTCAGCTTGTCCTTGTTCTCCTCGTAGTAGGAGTAGCCGAAGTACCCGAGAGCACCGCGCTCTCCCTCGACGCCCTGAACGACGACGTTGTCGTCCTCGGTGGCGAGGTAGTCGGACCGGCTCGCCCGCGCCCGTCCGTTCACGGCCTCGGTGAAGTAGTCGAACGTCCCCGAGTCGGTTCCGGCGCCGAAGAGCTTCAACGGGACGTTGGGGAAGCTGTCCCGCACCTGGTTCCAGTTGCCGACTTTCGACCCGGGTTCCCAGATCTTCTTGAGCTCGGCCACGGTCAGGCAGTTCGCCCAGGTGTTCTGCTTGTTGACGACGACGGAGAGACCGTCGTTCGCGACCGTGAATGCCACCCACTTCACGCCGGCGTCGCGGCATTTCACCGCCTCGGTCTGCCTCATCGGGCGCGACGCGTTCGAGAGGTCGATTTCGTTGCGGCAGAATCGCTCGAACCCGCCGCCCGTGCCGGAGATCCCTACCGTCACGCGGGCGCTCGGGTTCTTCTTCTGGAACCCCTCGGCCGCGGCGATCGCGTACGGCCCCACCGTGCTGGATCCGTCGGCCGTGACCGTGCCGCTGAGCGCGGAGACGCCCGCGGTAGCCGCAGCACCGGTCGCGAGTGCCGCGAGCGCGGCGAGTGCAATTGCCTTCTTCATGTGTCTCCCTGAATCGCTTGCAACGTCACAGGGAGTCTCGATTGGGCCGGCCTCACCATGGGCTGAAAGCAGGTGAAGGAGTCGTGCCGACGTGGTGAAGGCTAGAGCGCTCCCTCTGCACCGGCGGCGGCGATTCCGCCCTGGGCAGAGAGGGTGAGTTCAGCGTCTCGAGCGGCACGCGTCAACTCGGCCGCAGCCGCAAGGAACGGGTCGCGGTCGATGCGATAGTCACGGGTGAAGTCGACGGCCCGTTGAGCTCGAGCACCGTGTAGCCGCCGTGGTCGTCCGGCAGCAGGTCCACGCCGATCAGGTTGGCGCCGGCGGCCTCGGCGGCGCGAACGGCGAGCTCGATCGCCTCCGCCTGCGGGTCGACCGGGACCCGGGTGCCGCCGAGGGCGATGTTCGTCCGCCACTCCCCCGCGCGGCCACGCGCGAGATCGCGCCGACGGCGACGCCTCCCGCGACGACGATCCTGAGATCGAATCCGGCCGGCGGCACGAGCTCCTGCAGGACCGCACCGTGCTGCTGGAACCAGAGCCTGTGCTCGAGCGAACGTAGATGCCGCCAGAACGAGATCTCGTCACCGCAGGGCACGACGTCGCGCCCCCAGCTGCGGAAGCGCGGCTTGACGACGAGGGGGCCTTCCCAGTCGTGGAGGTGCTGGCCCGGGTAAAGGATGCGCGTGCGCGGGTGCGGCAGGTCGTCCCGCTGCAGCACCTTCGCCGTCAGCAGTTTGTCGTGGGCCGCGAGCAGCGCCGCGGCGCGATTGAGCACGACGACCCCGCGACCAGCAAGAGACCCGAGCGCCCACAGCCCGTCCTCGACCCCGTCCAACCCTTCCACGACGTCGCGCCGGCCGAGGGCGACTGCCCCAGGCCCGAGCGTGGTGCTCGCGCCTGCTCCGGCGTCAGGATGCGTGCGTCGACTCCCCGTGGGGCCGCGGCGGCGAGGGCGGCGTTCGTGGCCGTTCGACGCTGAGCGACAGGCGCGAGAAGCACATGTTCTTCATCGCACAGAAGCCGCGCGCCGTGGGTTGTCCAAAGGTGACGTTCCTGTGTGTTTCCCGTTGATTACGGATGCGACGCGTCCGTGAACTCCCGGAACTCGCCCGTGACGAGGTACGCGGTCTGCTCGCCGATGTCCACGGCGTGGTCGCCGATCCGCTCCAGGCAGCGGGAGACGAGGATCATGCGCAGGCCCCACTCGCGCATCTCGAGGTCGCCGCCGGTGTCGAGCAGGCGGTTGACCACCCGTCGGTTGGCGCGGTCGATCAGCTCGTCCAGCTCGAGCAGCGACTCGGCCGCGACGCGGTCGCGCTGCTCGAGCGAGCGGAGTGCCACGCGGATCATCTGCTCGGCGCGCTCGCCCATCTCCTTGAATCCCTCCAGGAGCGCCGCGTCTGGCGGCAGGCCCTTCGAGAGCTTCGTCAGCTTCGCGATCGTGACGCAGAGATCGCCCATGCGCTCCAGGTGGAGATTGTCCTTCAGGAGCGCGAGCACGAGCCGCAGGTCGCTGGCGACGGGCGTCTGGCGCGCGAGCAGCAGCTCGATGCCCTGCTCGACCTCGAAGAACTGTGAGTCGATGTCATCGTCGAAGGCGATCACCTCGTCGGCGAGCTCCTGGTCTTGCGAACAGACCGCCTCCACCGCACCTCGCAACGAGCGCAGGACGAGCTCGCCCTCCACCCTCAGCGAGCTCTCGAGCTCGTCGAGCTCTTCCTGAAAGGAGATCCGCATCTAGCCGAACCGGCCGGTGACGTAGTCTTCGGTGCGCTTGTCGGCGGGCGTGGTGAAGATCTTCGCGGTGTTGTCGTACTCGACCAGCACACCCGTGCGCCTCCCCGTCTCCTCGTCGACCTGCACCGAGAAAAACGCCGTCATGTCGGCGACCCGGGCCGCCTGCTGCATGTTGTGCGTGACGATCACGATCGTGTACTCGCGTTTCAGCTCGTGCATCAGATCCTCGATCCGGGTCGTCGAGATCGGGTCGAGCGCGGAGGCCGGCTCGTCCATCAGAATGACGTCGGGCTCGACGGCCAGGCAGCGCGCGATGCAGAGCCGCTGCTGCTGGCCACCCGATAGTCCCAGAGCCGACTCCTTCAGCCGATCCTTGACCTCGTCCCAGAGGGCCGCCTGATGGAGTGCACGTTCGACCCGCTCGTCGAGGCTCCCCTTGAGCCCGAGCACCCGCGGGCCGAAGGCGATGTTGTCGTAGATCGACTTCGGGAACGGGTTCGGCTTCTGGAAGACCATCCCGATGCGGCGCCGGACTTCGACGGGATCCACGTCGGCTGCGTACAGATCCTTGCCGTGGTAGAGGACCTCGCCGCCGACTTTCGCACTCGGCACGAGATCGTTCATGCGGTCGAAGCAGCGGATCAACGTGCTCTTGCCGCAGCCGGACGGCCCGATGAAGGCGGTCACAGCATTCTTGTGCACGTCGAGGTTGACGCCTCTGATCGCAACGTTTCCGCCATACGACACGTAGAGATCGCGAACCCGAAAGACGGCCTCCCGGTCGGTCACGCTCCCGTCGCCGTGGGTTTGGGCGATGTCGGCCAGGCTCATGGGCTCGATGCTAGATGCTTGCTCCGTCATGGTCGTCACCAGGTTCTCCGGTACTTGTTGCGGATGTAGATCGCGAACGCGTTCAGCGTCAGCAGGATCACGAGCAGGACGATGATCGACGCGGCCGCGAGCAGCTTGAACTCCTCCTGGGGCAGCCGCAAGAAGCTGTAGATCTGGATCGGCAGGGCCGTGAACGGGCCGAGGATCGTCGGGTCGAAGGAGATGTAGGTGACAGCCCCGATCAGGATCAGTGGGGCTGTCTCACCGATGGCGCGAGCGAGTGCGAGGATCGAGCCGGTCGCGATGCCGGGAATCGCAGCCGGCAGGACCTGCCGGGAGACGACCTGCCACTGGGTTGCGCCGAGCGCATAGGCGCCCTGCCGGATCGAGTCCGGTACGGATCGGATGGCCTCGCGCGCGGCGATGATCACCGTGGGCAGCACGAGCAGGGTCAGGATCATCGCGCCCGCGAGGAGGACGCGCCCGAGCCCGAGCCCGCGGACGAGGAAGGCGAGCCCCAGAATCCCGTAGACGATCGACGGCACAGCGGCGAGGTTCTGGATGTTGATCTCGAGCAGGCGGTTGTACCAACGCGTCTTGTCGGCGTACTCCTCCAGGTAGAGCGCCGTGCCGACGCCGAGCGGAACCACGAAGATGAGCAGGAGGATCCCCATGTACAGGGTCGCCAGGATCGCCGGCCGCGCACCTGCGATCTCCGGATCCGAGGACGGAGGATTCGTGAGCAGCGCCATGTCCAGGTACGGCAGACCGTCGCGGAAGACGTCGACGAGCAGGACGATGAGCATCGAGAATCCGACCAGGAGCGAGAACAAGAGGAGGCCTCTGAAGAGGACGCCCTTCAGGCGGCGACTCATCGGCTGCTCCGCAGCGGCTGAGCTTTGGGGGGTGTGGGGGAACGAGGGTGTCCCCCACGCGAGCGAGCCGCAGGTGAGCGACTCACTCGTACACCTCCCGGTACTTGCGGACGAGGCGGATCGCGAAGACGTTCATCACGAGTGTCAGCACGAAGAGCGTGGCCCCAACCGCGAAGATCGTCTTGTACTCGATCGAGCCCGTCGGGACGTCGCCGGCGCCGGTCGCGGCGATGAACGCCGTCATCGCCTCAGCGGCCTCGCGCGGGTCGAACGTCAGCTTCGGCTGCTGACCCATCGCCACGAGCACGATCATCGTCTCCCCGACAGCGCGCGAGATCGCGAGCACGAACGACGCGATGATCCCGGAGACGGCCGCCGGGACGACGATCCTGGTCGCCACCTGAACCTTGGTCGAGCCGAGCGCGTACGCACCGTCGCGGAGCTCCCGCGGCACCGCTCCCATCGCGTCCTCGGAGAGCGAGGCGATGATGGGCATCAGCATCACACCCATCACGAGGCCGGCGGAGAGCGTGTTGAAGATGTCCACCTCGATGCCGATGTCCCGCAGCAGCGCCGTCATGAACGTGAGCGCGAAGTAGCCGAAGACGATCGTGGGGATGCCCGCCAGGGTCTCGAGCGCGGGCTTGAGGATGCCTCGTGCGCGAGGGGACGCGTACTCGCTCAGGTAGATCGCAGCGCCAAGCCCGAGGGGCATCGCGACCATGCTGGCGATCAGCGTCACGAGCAACGTTCCCCCGATCAGCGGCAGCACGCCGAAGTGAGCGGGCTCGAACAGCGGCGCCCAGGTCGTGCCGGTGAGGAAGTCGATGATCGAGACCTCCTGGAAGAACTCGAACGCCGGAATGAAGAGCGCGATCACGATCCCCACCGTCGTGGCGACGGAGATCAACGCACACACGAAGAGGAGGCCCTTGACGACGTCCTCTCCAAACCGGCGCCGCTGGGCGCGGAGCCTCGGCTCCGCGCCCGCGGTGATGTCGCTCGCTGCCACTATGCCCCGGTGGCGGCGTCGAGATCCTTCTCGGCCTTCGCCAGCTGCTCGTCGGTGAGTGGCACGAACTGCGATGCCTCTGCGATCGCCTGCTCGTTGTCGAGGATGTACCGAAGGAAGCCGGCGACCTCCCGTCGCGAGAGCGACTCCTTCTTCACGTAGATGAAGAGCGGCCGCGCGAGCGGCTTGTACGTGCCCTTCTGTGCGTTCTCGACGCTCGGGGCGACGCAGCCGTCGCCGCCGTCGACCTCGACCGCCTTCAGCGTGTCCCGGTTCTCCTCGAAGTAGGAGAACCCGAAGTAGCCGAGCCCGCCCTTCTCACCCGACACGCCGGTGACGGTGTTGTTGTCGTCCTCGCTGGCGGAGTAGTCCGAGCGGCTCGCGCCCTCATCGCCGTTGATCTCATCCGTGAAGTAGTCGAAGGTGCCGGAGTCCGTGCCCGGTCCGAACAGCGAGAGCTTCTCGTCCGGGAACGAGGGGTCGACGTCCTTCCAGCTCTTCACCTTCGAGCTGGGCTCCCAGATCGTCCTCAGCTGCGCGGTCGTCAGGCAGTCGACCCAGTCGTTGTCGATGTTGACCACCACGGTGAGCGCGTCGTTCGCAACCTGGAACTCGACCGGCTCGATGCCGGCCTCCTCGCAGATCGTCGCCTCCTCCTCGTCGATCGGGCGCGACGCGTTGGAGAGGTCGGTCTCGCCGCGGCAGAAGCGCTCGAAGCCGCCTCCGGTGCCGGAGACGCCGACGGTGACCTGCACGTCGGGCTGCTCGGCCTGGAACTTCTCCGCCGCCGCGGTCGTGTACGGGCCAACGGTGCTGGAGCCGTCTGCCTGGATCCGCCCGGAGAGGTCGCCGCCCCCGCCGGAAGTGGTCGTGGTGTCACCGCCCGCCTCGTCGTCGTCCCCGCGGCCGGCGCCGCAGCCCGCGAGCAGGGCGACCACGCCGAGCAGGAGCGCGATGCGCGTGAGTCTCTTCGTCTCTGTGTGCATGCATCGAGTCTTCCGGGCACCGGGTGGGCACGGGGACTCCGCCTGGTGAAGATCCGGTGAAAGGGTGGTGAACGCCCACAGGGGTACGGCTAGCCGTACGGTGGTGGCGCGCGGCTGGCGGCATTCTGGAGCCATGAACCGTTACCTCCGCGTGTGGCTTGCGGCCGCAGTCGCAGCCGCGGTCGCCCTGCTCGTGGCCGGCTGCGGCGTCGGCTCCACGGACGAGGGCAAGGTCTCCGAGACCGTCACCGTCTACCTGACCGCACTCGCCGCGAGGGACTACGACGCGGCCTGCGAACAGCTTGCGGGAGTCGCGAAACCTCAAGGCGACTGCCCCGCGAAGCTGGAGGCGAGCGTCGCCGGCATCGCGCCGGGCGAGTTCTCGGACGACGCCGACGGCAGGACCGGGATCGAAATCGACGGGGACGCGGCAACCGTGATGCTCGAGAGCGGCACGACGCTCCGGCTCGCGCTCGTCGGCGGTGCCTGGCTCGTCAGTGGGCCCTACGCCGGCTAGGGGGTCGGGAAGACACAGCGAATCTCGAGCCCGCGTCCGCGCCCGCCGTGGGCCTCGACGGTGCCGCCGGCGGAGGTGACGACGTGCTTCACGATCGCGAGCCCAAGTCCCGTGCCGCGCGACGCGCGTGAGCGGTCGGTGCGGTAGAAGCGCTCGAAGAGGCGGGGCAGATCCGACTGCTCGACGCCGGCGCCGTCGTCGACGACGCTGAGCACGGTGTGACCCTCCTCGCGCCGCACCGACAGCTTCGCGGTCGTCCCGGGGCCGGCGTAGCGGATCGCGTTCTCGGCCAGATTGCGCGCAACGACGCCCATCATCCGCGGGCGTACCTCGGCCGTCGCGTCGTCCTCGCCCTCCACGTGCAGCGCGACCCCGGCGCGCGCAGCCTGCTCCGACAGCTCGCGCGCAACCTGTTCCAGCACCGGCAGCACCGGCTCGGCGCCGAGCGAGACGACGCGGGTGCCGGACTCGAGCTCGGCGAGGAAGAGCACCTCGTCGATCAACTCGCGGATCACATCGATCTCGTGCCGTGCCTGCTCGACGAGCGCCGGCACGTCTTCACCCGGCAGGCCGGCCAGCTCGAGCAGGGAGAGCAGCCGCGCCAGCGGCGTCCGCAGCTCGTGCGAGACGGCGGCCGTGAAGCCGGAGCGAAGCTCCTCGTACGCGGCGAGGTCGCCGGCCTCGGAGAAGTAGACGAGCCGCTCGGTCCTGCCGCCGATGCCGTACGGGACGACGAGCGGCGTGCGGCCACCCTCCCCCCGCAGCAACGGCTCCGGCAGCGGTTCGCCTTCGCGAAGGCCCTCGAGCGCCTGGCGCGCCCGCCGGCTCACGGCGAGGACGCGATCCTCGTCGTCGAGCACGACGACCGCCTCGCGGCTCTCCTCGATCACGGTTCGGCCGCGCAGCGCATCCCGGTCCATGAGTCGGTTCTAACAGAAGCCCATTCACCATCCCGTTACCACTCGTTCACCCATCGGCCCCGCGCCGGCGCTGCATGATTCACCACATGAGCAAAGTGCTGATCATCGAGGACGACGACATCATCGCCCAGGGAATGGCGCGTCACCTGACGGCAGCGGGATTCGACGCGGTCGGGGTGGCGAATGGGGAGACCGGCCTGGCCCGGCTCCGATACGAGCAGCCGGACGTCTGCGTGCTCGACCTGATGCTCCCGGGCATCGACGGCTGGCGCGTGATCGAGCAGGCGCGCGGCGAGGGGATCGGGACGCCGATCGTCGTCGTCAGCGCCCGCGGCACCGAGCACGACCGCATCAACGCGCTCGAGCTCGGCGCCGACGACTACCTGGTCAAGCCGTTCTCGATGAAAGAGCTTGCGGCGCGTGTCGCTGCGGCGGCCCGCCGCGGCACGCGCCCGCAAGAGCCGCGACGCGGCGACGAGATCATGGTCGAGGAGCTTCGTCTCGACCCGCGCAACGTCCAGGCGTACGTGGACGGTGAGAGCGCCGAGCTGACGCCGACGGAGTTCCGACTTCTCTACGCGCTCGCGCTCGACAAGGGGCGCGTGCTGACCCGGGACGAGCTGCTCCAGCGGGTCTGGGGCCGGCGCGCGTCCCATCGCGACCGGACGGTGGACGTGTTCGTGCGCAAGCTCCGCGAGAAGGTCGACACGCGCGCGTCGCACCACACCTTCATCCAGACGCGCTACGGCGTCGGCTACAAGCTCGACCCCGCGCCCAAGTAGCGCTCAGCCGCCGGCGTAGAGGATCACCAGCGAGCCCCGCGGGACGCGGTCGGCGGCGGCGGGGCTGTGCGAGACGACGAGGTCCGGCGTGACGGCGGGGAGCTTGATCGTCTGTACCTCGAAGCCCGCCTGCTCGAGCGCCGCGCGCCCCTCGGCCTCGGTCTTCTCGGTCGCGTCGGGCACGGTGACGTTCGCGCGCGGGCTGGGGCCGGTGGAGACGTTGAGTGAGACGGCATCGCCGCGCTGGAGCTCCGTCCCGGCAGGCCTCGACTGCCCGAGGATCCGTCCCCGTGGGTCGGTGGAGGGGACGTACTTCACCGCGACCCGCAGGCCCTCGTCTGCGAGCAGCTGCGCCGCCTGGGCAAGGTCGGAGGGGCCGATCTCGGGCACCGTCGCCGCGGCGCCGGGGCCGGTCGTGGCCGCCTGCTCGGTCGTCGTCCCGGACGCCTCGTCGTCGTCGGAGCCGCAGCCGGCGGCGACAAGGGCGACCATGAGCACGAGCGCGAGCAGCGGGACGAGCCGCGGGCCGCGAGTCGGCCCGCGGTGAGTGCGTGCCGGCTGCTCGGGCAACACCATCGACCGACCACTGTACGCGTCCGCTGCGCCGGCTCCAAGCGGGCTAGACATACACGAGCACGAGCGCGCCTTGCGGAATCGAGGCTCCGCCCGCAGGAGACTGCGACAGGATCCCGCTCTCGTTCTCGATCTCGTCATCGCCCAGCGTGACGGCGAGCACCTCGAAACCGGCCTGCTCGAGCCTGGCACGGCCGTCGGCAAGGACCTGCCCGGTCACGCGCGGCACGTCCGCCTTGGCCGTGGAGTCGGGACCGGCCGAGACGTTCACCTGGACGGTGGCGCCCTGCTCGCGCTCCGTCCCCGGAGGCTGGGCCTGCGCGACGATGCGGCCGAGCGGCTCCTGCGACGGCACGTAGGCGACGCTCGCCTTCAGGCCTGCATCAGCGAACGCGCGCGCGCCTTCGGCCAGCTCCTGGCCGACGACGTCCGGGACAGTCGCCGGCTGCGGCGCCGGTGCCGCCGTCGTCGTCGCCGGGGCAGTCGTCGCCTGGCCGGTGGTCGCGCCGGTCGTCGTGCCGCCCGCCGCCTCGGCGACGTTCAGCCGCACGCTCGTTCCCTCTGGCTGCTCGCTCCCCGCCGCCGGCGACTGGGCGACCACCGTTCCAGGCGCACGGTCCGACGGTACCGGCACGAGGTTCACCTCGAAGCCCGCATCCCGCAGCGTCTCGGTGGCCTGAGAGGAGGTGGTGCCGACGACGTCGGGGACCGTGACCTGCTCTGCCGCTGCCGTCGTCGCCTCGGTCGTGGCCGCCGTCGTCGCGGCGGTCGTCGTCGCCTGCTCGTCGTCTTCGCGGGTGAGGAAGTAGGCCGCAGCGAGCCCCGCGAGCACCAGCACGAGGAGCGCCAGCAGCCACGGCCAGATCGTCGGCCGTCGCGGCGGCGGCTCGACGACCTCTTCCTGCTGCTCGACGAAGACCGGGTCCTCGGGACCCCAGCCGTCGGAGATGATCGTCTCGTCCTCCGCAGGATCGCGAGGGTCTCGGGGCGGAGGCTCGGACATTCGCCTTCCTCATCCCCGGCCGCACCGAAAACCACGCAGGGACGTAAAGTCGGCGCGTGGACGCGTACCGCACGCCCGACGAGCGTTTCGAGGATCTCCCCGGCTACGCCTTCGAGCCCCACTACCTCGAGCACGAGGGCCTGCGCATGCACTACCTCGATGAGGGCGCCGGCCCGGCCATCCTGCTCCTGCACGGCGAGCCGACGTGGTCGTACCTGTACCGGACGGTGATCCCGGAGCTGACGCCGGCGGCACGAGCGGTCGCTCCCGACTACTTCGGCTTCGGCCGCTCGGACAAGCCGCTGCGGCTGGAGGACTACTCGTACGACTTCCATGTGCGCTCGATCGGGCGGCTCGTGCAGGAGCTCGACCTGCGCGATGCGACCGTCGTCGTCCAGGACTGGGGCGGGCCGATCGGGCTCCGGCTCGCGGTCGAGAACCCCGACCGGATCGGGAAGCTCGTGATCATGAACACCGGCATCGGCGGCGGCCGGCCGCCCTCGGAGGAGTGGCTGCGCTTCCGCGACTGGGTGCGGCGCCTCGGCACCGAGATGGTCCCGGGCCGGCTCGTGCAGATTTCGGCAGTGCAGCCGATGGACGACGAGGTCGTCGCGGCCTACAGCGCGCCCTGGCCCGTGCCGGAGTCCAAGGCCGGCGTGCTCGCCTTTCCCGAGCTGGTGCCGATCTCGCCCGATCATCCGGACACGCCGGCGCACCTCGCGGTTCGGGAGCAGCTGGGCCGCTGGGATCGACCGGCGCTCGTGCTCTTCTCGGACAGCGACCCGATCTTCGCGCCGCGCGTCGCCGAGCGGATCGCGGCGCACATCCCCGGGGCGGGCGAGCCCGAGATCGTCCCCGGCGCGGGGCACTTCCTGCAGGAGGATCAGGGCGCGGTGATCGGCCGCCGCATCTCCGAGTTCGTCGCCTCGACCTCGTAATGAGGTAGCCACTCGAGCCAGCGCGGCAGGTACCAGTTGCGGTCGCCGAGGAGCTCCATCGCCGCCGGTACGAGCACGGAGCGGATCACGGTCGCGTCGAGCAGCAGCGCGATGGCGACGCCGAAGCCCATCTGCTGGAACATCACCAGCTCGCCGGTCGCGAAGCCGACGAAGACGACGATGATGATCAGCGCCGCGCCCGTGATCAGCCGCGAGGTCGTGCGGACGCCGAACGAGACCGCCTCGCTCGAGTCGCCGGTCTCGGTGTAGCGCTCGCGGATCCGGCTGAGCAGGAAGACGTGGTAGTCCATCGAGAGTCCGAAGAGGACGGAGAAGAGGAAGAGCGGCAGCCACGCCTCGATCGCGTCGACCTGCGGGAAGCCGAAGAGCTCGTTGCCGACGCCCTTCTGGAAGACGAGCACGATCAGCCCGTACGCGGCTCCGACGGAGAGCAGGTTGAGCGCGATTGCCTTCGCCGGGACGACGATTGAGCGGAATGCGACCGTCAGCAGGATGAAGCTGAAGCCGAGCACGAACGCGAACACGATCGGGAGCCAGCGCTCCAGCATCTCGCGGTAGTCGACGATCTCCGCCGTCTCGCCGGTGACGTAGATGTTCACGGCCGCGTCGCCGAGGGCGCGCGGCACGAGCTCCGCCCGGAGCCGTTCGATCGCCTGGACCGACCGTTCGTCGCGGCTGTCGCCGGCGACGAGCGCCTCGACGACCGCCAGCCGCCGATCCGGCGCCGTCTCGACCTCCGGGTTTCGGAAGGCACGGTCGCGCGCGAGCTCGTCACGGAGCCCCTCGATCCCCCTCTGCACCTGCGGCGCCGCCACGTTCCCCTCCACCACGACCTGCGCCGAGTCGACCGTGCCGATCCCGAGCTCTCGCTCGAGCGCGTTGAAGCCGTTCTTCGAGACGTAACCGTCCGGCAGCGTCCGCACGCCAGCCGAGCCGGTGCGCAGCTCGAGTGCGGGCAGTGTGAGCAGGACGAGGAAGGCGGTCGTCGCGATCAGATAGGCGAGCGGCCGCCGTTGGACGCGGTCGACGACGGAGCCCCAGAAGCTCGCCTCGCCCGATCCGCGGCCGCCCCCGAACGGCAGCCGCAGGGCGTTCACGTTGTCGCCGAGCAGTGAGAGGACCGCAGGCAGCAGGGTCGTCGCACCCGCCACCGCCATCAGGCCGACGAGGATCGCCCCCGCGGCGAGGCTGCGCAGAATCGTGTCCGGCACGAGCAGCATCCCAGTCAGCGCGATCACGAAGGCCGTGCCACTGAAGAGCACCGCGCGATTCGCTGTGCGCCCCGTCAGCGTGATCGCGTCGATCTTCTCGACGCCGCTCGCCCGCTCCTCACGGAAGCGGCTGACGACGAAGAGGGAGTAGTCGACGCCGAGCGCCAGCCCCATCCCTGTGAGCATGTTGACGACGAAGAACGACACCTCCCAGACCTGCCCCACGATGGCGACGAGCGCAAGCGCGACGACGATGGCGACGATTGCGAGCAGGATCGGGACGAGCGACGCGACGACGGCGCCGAAGACAAAGAGCAGCACGACGAGCGCCGCGGGCAGCCCGAAGAAGAGCTCGCCCTCCTTCAGGTCCTTGTTCGAGAGCGTGAGGAAGTCCTCGTCGGCGGTGAACTCGCCCGTGATCGTGACCTCGAGCGGGCCGCTGTCGGCCTGGCGGACGACATCGATCACGTCGGAGATCCCG
>Ga0126307_10001473_pt1 | contig 15528 bp, 16 predicted proteins | sample Plot28_FD_89955 | JGI IMG/M metagenome (GOLD analysis project Ga0126307, IMG submission 89955) | Serpentine soil microbial communities from UC McLaughlin Reserve, CA, USA - Plot28 | ecosystem: Environmental > Terrestrial > Soil > Grasslands | place: USA: UC McLaughlin Reserve, Lake County... | reverse complement strand
GGACCGACGCGGTCGACGTCGCCGAGGGCCTCGCACGCGACCCCCACCTCACCGACGAGCAGCGGCGCGAGCTGCTCGGGCTGTACTGGGGGTACCGGCGGCAGAACCGGGTCGCGGGCGAGCTCGACGGGGCCGCGGGGCCCACCGGCGGTGGACTCACCGGGCTCGGCCCGGGGGACGTGGAATCGCACGCCGGTCGGGGGCGTTGAGCCCCGCCGGTGACACGTCTCGCAATCCTCTCGCTCCACACGTCCCCCCTCGTCCAGCCCGGCACGGGCGACAGCGGTGGCATGAACGTCTACGTGCGCGAGCTGGTCTCGGCCCTGGCGCAGGCGGGCGTGGCGAGCGACGTCTACACCCGGCGCTGGGCGGACGGCCTCCCGGACGAGGTCGAGGTCGAGCCCGGGTTCCGGGTCGTGCACGTGCCGGCCGGCCCGCCGGAGCTGGCCAAGGAGGCGCTGCCGGAGGTCGTCGGCGCCTTCGCCGACGGGGTCCGCGACCACCTGGAGCGGGCCGGGCACCGGGCCGACGCCCTCCACGCCAACTACTGGCTGTCCGGCGTGGCCGGGCACCGGCTCAAGCACGAGCTGGGACTCCCGCTCGTGTCGACGTTCCACACGCTGGCCCGGGTCAAGGCCGAGACCGGCGACCCCGAGCCCGAGCGCCGGATCCAGGCGGAGGCCGAGGTTGTGGGCTGCTCCGACGTGATCCTGGCCAACTGCCCGGCGGAGGCCGACGACCTGGTCCGCCACTACGGCGCTGCCCCCGATCGCATCGAGGTGGTCCCGCCCGGCGTCGACCACGCCTTCTTCTCGCCCGGCGACCGCACCGGCGCCCGCGCCGCCCTGAGCCACCTCGGCGCGCTGCCCGGCCCGGTGCTGCTGTTCGTGGGGCGCATCCAGCCGCTCAAGGGCCTGGACATCGCCGTGCGGGCGCTCGCCGACCTGGGCGACCCGAGCGCGGTGCTGGTCGTGGTGGGCGGCGCCAGCGGGACGGCCGGTGCCGCCGAGGTCGCCCGCGTCACGCGGCTGGCCGACGAGCTGGGCGTCGCCGAGCGGGTGCGCTTCGTCGACCCGCAGCCGCACCACCTGCTGTCCACCTACTACCGAGCGGCCGACGTGGTCCTGGTGCCGAGCCGCAGCGAGAGCTTCGGCCTGGTGGCGCTCGAGGCCGCCGCCTGCGGGACGCCGGTGGTCGCCGCCGCCGTCGGCGGGCTGCGCACGGTCGTCCACGACGGGCGGACGGGCTTCCTGGTCGAGGGACGCGACCCGGGGGCGTTCGCCGCCCGCGTGCGCGAGGTCCTCGACGACCCGGTCCTGGCCAAGGAGCTGGCCACCGAGGCCCACGCCGTGGCCCGGGGCTACACGTGGTCGACCACGGCGGCCCGGCTCCGCCGCCTCTACGCCGACCTCACCGCCCGCGCCCTCGTCGAGTGCGACACCTGAGCCCGGGGCCCGCCGGCCGTCGCCCCTACGCGGGCTCGACCAGGGCGGCGTCGCCCACGGCCACGCGGCCGGGCACCACCACCAGGGCGTAGAGCCGGCTCTCGCCGGGGAAGCGCTCGTGGTGCATGCGGTTGTGGTTGCCGCCCAGGAACCACTTGCCGTTCACCCCGCACGGCAGCGCCGGCACGCTGACCTCGGCGAGAGCGGTGCCCAGGCGCAGGCGGGTCCCGGGGCGCAGCGACCCCCAGTCCAGCCCGGTGATCGACACGTTCTCCCCGGCGGCGCCGGGGAAGATCGGGTGGCCCTCGGCGGCGATGCCGGCGACCACCTCGGCGGACCACAGGCACAGCGCCTGCCACACCCGGCCGTGGTGCCGGCGGTCGGCCTGGGCGTCGCCCACCAGCCCCCGCCAGCCGACCTCGGCCTCGGGAACCGCCGGCTTGGGCACGCCCCCGGCCGCGGCGGCGAACACGCCGGTGACGGTCCCGGCCCGGGCCGCCGGCCCCCACCCGGCCTCGTGGACCGCCCGTGCGGCCGCCGACATGGCCGCCACCAGGGCGGTCCCGGCCGCGGCCCGCGCCGCGAACGACGCGTCGCTGCGGATGACCGCCCGGTGGGCGAGCGCGGCCTCGTGCAGCTCGGGCAGGCCCCGGGGCAGCGGGTCGACCCCCTGCGTCAACAGCGACCACCAGGGGTGGACCATGCGGGCCGTGCCGGCCAGGTCCTGGTCGTCCCACACGAGGCCATCGGTCGCGGGCCCGGCGTCGGTCCGAGGGCTGTCCATCGGCTCAGCCTCGCAGAGGCCTCCCGGAAGGTCACGGCCGTTGTCCGATGGTGGGTGCGGTGGGGCGGGGAGGCCCGGTTAGCGTCCACGCCATGTCCCGACCCCCCTCGACCGGCGCCCAGCTCGTCGCCCTGGAGCAGCGCATCGAGGCCTGGCTCGAACGCCAGAGCCAGGACAACCCGGTCGTCGCCGCCGTCGTGCGCGACGAGGAGTCCGGCGAGCGCCGCTGGTTCGTGCGCGTGCGCGGCGAGCAGAAGGACGTCTTCACCATCTGGTTCCACCTGCGCCAGCGCACGCTCCACTACGAGACCTACGTGATGCCGGCGCCCGAGGAGAACCATGCGCAGTTCTACGAGCACCTGCTGCGGCGGAACCTCAAGCTGTTCGGGGCCTCGTTCGCCATCGGCGACGAGGACGCCGTGTTCCTCGTCGGCCAGCTACCCAACCACGCCGTGGACGACGACGAGCTCGACCGGGTCCTGGGCTCGCTCTACGCCTGGGTGGAGCAGTTCTTCCGCCCGGCGTTGCGGATCGGCTTCGCCTCCCGGTTCGGCGGCTGAGGGGATGGGCGCGTGACCGTCCCCCGGCTGCAGCCGATCGGTGGCGGGAAGATGGGCGAGGCGCTGCTCGCCGGCCTCCTGGCCCGCGGCTGGGCCGGCGTCGAGGACATGCGGGTCGTCGAGCCCCAGGCCGAGCGCCAGGCCGAGCTGACCGAGCGCGTCCCCGGGCTTGTCGTCGCCGAGGAGCCGTCCGTGGCCGACGGCCACGTGATCGCCGTGAAGCCCGGCGTCGTCGTCGACGTGTGCCGGGGCCTGGCGGCCGCCGGGTCGCGCACCCCGGTCCTCTCGATCGCCGCCGGCATCCCCATCGCCCGCCTGGAGGCGGCGCTCGCCCCGGACACGCCGGTCGTGCGGGCCATGCCCAACACGCCGGCCCTGGTCGGCGAGGGCGCCGCCGCCATCGCGGCGGGCAGCTGCGCCGGCGAGGACGAGGTGGCGTGGGCCGAGTCGATCCTGGGCGCGGTCGGGACGGTCGAGCGGGTGCCCGAGTCGCTGCTCGATGCCGTGACCGGCCTGTCCGGCTCGGGCCCCGCCTACGTGTTCCTGGTGGCCGAGGCGCTGGTCGACGCCGGCGTGCTGGCCGGGCTGCCCCGCCCGGCGGCCCGCACGCTGGCGATCCAGACCCTGGTGGGGGCGGCCGCGATGCTGCGCGACGGCGAGAAGGAGGCGGCGGCGCTGCGGGCGGACGTCACGTCCCCCGGCGGCACCACCGCGGCCGGGCTCCGCGAGCTCGAGCGCCACGGGGTACGGGCCGCGTTCCTCGACGCCGTGGTGGCGGCCACCGAGCGCTCACGGGCCCTGGGCCAGGCATGACGTTCGTTCGCCGCCCGGCCGATCCTCGGGTAGCGTCGTCGGTCCAGGAGTGGAAGGGGTCGTCGCCGCATGAGCATGTCGCAGGCCAGGTTCTTGACGCCGCAGGAAGTGGCCGACCACCTGCGTGTCTCGTCGATGACCGTGTACCGGCTGATCAAGTCCGGCGAGCTGCGGGCCGTCCGCGTCGGCAAGGCGTACCGCCTGCTCGAGGACGACGTCGACGCCTACCTCGCCGACCGGTTCACGCAAGCCGGCTGAGTCCCGCCCGCCAGGGCGCCCGATGACCGAGCCGCGCTTCGACACGATCTCCTTCCTCACCGACTACGGCACCGGCGACGAGTTCGTCGGCGTGGTCAAGTCGGTGATCCGACAGATCGCCCCGCACGTGGCGGTGATCGACATCACCCACGACGTGCGGCCCTACGACGTGCGGGGCGGCTCGCTGACGCTGGCCCGCAGCGTCCAGTACCTGTGCCCCGGCGTCGTCCTCGCCGTGGTCGACCCGGGCGTCGGCACCGACCGCCGGGCCGTGGCCATCGAGGTCGGCGACGGCCAGTCCTACCTGGTCGGGCCCGACAACGGGCTCATGGCGTCGGCGGTCGGCATGGTCGGTGGCGCCACCGCCGCGGTCGAGCTGACCAACCCCGAGTACCAGCTCGCCGCCCCGGGCGTGACGTTCGCCGGGCGCGACATCTTCGCCCCCGCCGCCGCCCACCTGTGCGCCGGCGTGCCGTTCGCCGAGCTGGGCGACCTGGTCGACGTGGCCACGCTGCGGCCCGGCATCATCCCGCTGCCGCGGGAGGAGGAGGGCGAGCTGGTCGGCGAGGTCCTCTGGGTGGACCGCTACGGCAACTGCCAGCTCAACGTCGACCCCGACGAGGTCGAGGGCTGGGGCGAGCGCATCCAGGTGCGCTGGGTCCGCCCCCGGGAGGGCTCGCGCACCGCCCGCCGGGTCACCGCGTTCGACGACATCGGCACCGGCCAGGTCGGCCTGGTGGTCGACAGCTACGGCCTGCTCGCCGTGACGCTGCACCGGGCCTCGGCCGCCGACGAGCTGGGCCTGGCCGAGGGAGACGAGATCCACCTCGTGCGGCTCGACGAGCCCGACGGCCCCGGCGCCAACGGCGACGGCGCCCGCGCCGGTGTCACCACTCCCGTGAACCTCCGACCCCGACCCCAGCGAAGGCCGACATGAGACCCGGGACCACGATCGTTCTCGCCATCCTGCTGGCGCTCATCCTCGGGGCGTCGGTGATCCAGCTGCTGTTCCTCGCCTAGCCCGAAGCGCTGGAATAGCTTCCGATTCCGATGAACTTGGCCGCCGCCATCGACGAGCACCCCGCCGAGCGCGCCGCGCTGGTCAGCCGGGGCAAAGTGACGACCTACGGCGAGCTGCGCGACCAGGTGGCGCGCATGCGCGGCGGCCTGGTCGAGCTGGGCGTCGAGCAGGGCGACCGGGTGGCGGTGCTCGCCGCCAACAACTGGTACTTCGTGTCGTCCTACCTGGCCGTCCTCGGCGTCGGGGCGGTGGCCGTGCCGCTCAACCCGGCGTCGCCGGCGCCCGAGGTGCAGCGCGAGCTCGAGGCCGTCGGCGCCGGGATGGCGATCGTCGGGCCGACCAGCCGGAACGCCATCGCCGGGGTCGACATCGACCGGGTGCCGACGCTCGGCGGCGTGGTGACGGCGAGCGGGCTCCTCGAGGCCGAGCCGGCCCCGGCGGTCGAACGGGACGACGACGACCTCGCCGTCCTGCTCTTCACGAGCGGCACGGCCGGCGCTCCCAAGGCGGCCCGGCTCACCCACGGCAACCTCCGGGCGAACGTCGAGCAGGTCATGGCCTCCGCCGGCGGCATGCCGACCGAGGAGGTGGCGCTGGCGGCCCTGCCGCTGTTCCACATCTTCGGCCTCAACGCGCTGCTCGGCGTCGCGCTCACCGCCGGGTGGACGTGCGTCCTCATGGAGCGCTTCGACGCCCATGCCGCCGTCGAGGCGATCAGGGCCCACGGCGTGACCGTCGTGTCCGGCGTGCCGACCATGTGGTCGGCGCTGGCCACGCTGCCGGGGGTCGACCCCGGCGCGTTCGCCGGGGTGCGCCTGGCGGTGTCCGGCGCCGCCGGCCTCGACCCGGTCGTCCACCGCCTCGTGCAGGAGCGGCTCGGCGTCGACGTGGCCCAGGGCTACGGGCTCACCGAGGCCTCCCCGGTCGTGAGCTCGACCCTGGGGCGGAACGCCCCGCCCGGCAGCATCGGCGTGCCGCTGCCCGGCGTGCAGGTCCGCCTGGTGGGCCCGGACGGCGACGACGTGCTCGTCGGCGACCCCGGCGAGGTGTGGGTGCGGGGGCCGAACGTGTTCGGCGGCTACTGGGGCGACGACGTGGCCACGGCGGCGGCGCTCACGCCCGAGGGCTGGCTGCGGACCGGCGACATGGCGCTCGTGGACGACGACGGCTTCCTGTTCCTCGTCGACCGGGTCAAGGACCTCGTCATCGTGTCGGGCTTCAACGTCTTCCCGGCCGAGGTCGAGGAGGTGCTGGTCCAGCACCCGGCCGTGGCCGAGGCCGCGGTGGTGGGCGTGCCGCACCCGTACACGGGCGAGGCCATCAAGGCCTTCGTCGTGCCGGTGGATGGTGCCACCATCGAGGAGGACGCGCTCGTCAGCTTCGTGGGCCAGCGGCTGGCCCGCTACAAGGCGCCGTCCACGATCTCGTTCGTCGACGACCTGCCGCACACGGTGGCGGGCAAGCTGATCCGCCGCACGCTCCGCTGACACCCGTCCAGCAGGGCGGCCACCGGCCCGACCTGGGGGCATCCCGCTCGCTTGTGACCGTGTGAACAAGCGGGGATAGCATCCGCGACGTATGGCCGAGCGCCCCAAGCGTCCGCCGCGCAAGATCCCGGAGGCCACGGTCGCCCGGCTGCCGTTGTACCTCCGCAGCCTGCTCGAGGTCACCGACGCCGGCACGCCGACGATCTCGTCGGAGCGCCTCGCAGAGTTGTCCGGCGTCAACGCCGCCAAGGTCCGCAAGGACCTGAGCTACCTCGGCAGCTACGGGACCCGGGGCGTGGGCTACGACGTCGAGTACCTGCTGTTCCAGATGAGCCGCGAGCTGGGCCTGACCCACGACTGGCCGGTCGTCATCGTCGGGCTCGGCAACCTTGGCCACGCCCTCGCCAACTACGGGGGCTTCCGCGACCGGGGCTTCCCGGTGGCGGCGCTGGTCGACGCCGACCCGAAGGTCGTGGGGACCGAGATCAACGGCATCACGGTCCGCCACATCGACGAGCTACCCGCCCTCGCGGCGGAGCACCCGGTGGCGATCGGTATCGTGGCCACGCCGGCGTCGGCGGCGCAGGACGTCGCCGACCGGTTGATCGAAGCCGGTGTGACCTCCATCCTCAACTTCGCCCCGACGGTGCTGTCGGTGCCCGAGGCCGTGTCGCTCCGCAAGGTCGACCTCGCCGTCGAGCTGCAGATCCTGAGCTTCTACCAGCAGCGTCGCACCACCGGCGACGGCGTCGCCCCCGCGGCGGCCCACCGGCCCGGCTGAGGCGCCGGCTGCCCCCTTATCACCGTGCCGGTCGACGACCCCCTGTACCCCGTGAACCTGATCGTGGCCGGACGGCCCGTGCTCGTCGTCGGCGGGGGTCGCGTGGCGCACCAGAAGGTGCGTGGCCTGCTGCGGGCGGGGGCCGTGGTGACCGTGGTCGCGCCCGACGTCGTCGAGCCCCTGGCGGCCGAACCCGTGACGGTCGCCCGCCGCCGCTACGAGCGCGGCGAGGTGTCCGGCTACCGGCTGGCGGTGGCTGCCACCGGCGACCCGGCGGTCAACCAGCAGGTCTACGACGACGGCGAGGCGGCCGGCGTCTGGGTCAACAGCGCCGACGACCCCGAGCGCTGCAGCGTGACCCTCCCGGCCCGCGTCGAGCGGGGGCGCCTGCTCGTCACCGTGTCGACCGGCGGCCACAGCCCGGCGGTGGCGGCGTGGGTCCGCGACCGCCTCGCGAACCAGCTCGGACCGGAGTACGACACCCTGGTGGGCCTCCTCGCGGACGCCCGATCCGAGGTGCTGGCGCGGGGCCGCAGCACCGAGGTACTCGATTGGCGAGGCGCGCTCGATTCGGGAATCCTTGAACTGATCCGGGCCGGACGGCTCGAAGCCGCGAAGGAGCGCTTGGGCGCGTGTCTGTCGTCGTCATCGGACTGAACCACCGCACCGCTCCGCTCGAGCTGCTCGAGCGGATGGCCGTGAGCGAGGCGCAGCTGCCCAAGGCGCTCCACGACCTGTGCTCCCGCGAACACATCACCGAGGGCATGGTCCTCTCGACGTGCAACCGCACCGAGGTGTACGCCGTCGCCGAGCGCTTCCACGGCGCCTACAGCGACATCCGGGGCTTCCTGTCCGAGCTGTCGTACCTCCCGTCGGACGAGTTCTCCGACCACCTCTACGTCCACTACGACTCGGCCGCCGCCGCCCACCTCCTCTCGGTCACCGCCGGCCTCGACTCGGCCGTGCTGGGCGAGACCGAGATCCAGGGCCAGGTGAAGCTGGCGTGGCAGCGGGCGCGCGACGAGGGGGCGACCGGGCGGGTGCTGAACCTGCTGGTCCGCCACGCCCTCGAGGCCGGCAAGCGGGCGCGCACCGAGACCGGCATCGGGCGCAACATCGCCTCGGTGTCCCAGGCGGCCGTCGCCATGGCGAACGACCGGCTCGACGGCCTGGCCGGGCGCACCGTGCTCGTCGTCGGGGCCGGCGAGATGGGCGAGGGCATGGCCGTGGCGCTGGCCGGCGCCGGCGTGGCCGAGGTCAGCGTCGCCAACCGCACCGCCTCCCGGTCCCGTGCCCTGGCCGAGCGCGTCGGCGGCCGGGCCGTGCCGCTGGCCGAGTTCCCGTCCCAGCTGGCCGACGTCGACCTGGTCCTGACCTCCACCGGGTCGCCCACGCTCCTGCTCGAGCAGGCCGACCTGCTCCCGGTCATGGGGGCCCGGCCCGACCGGCCGCTGCTCGTCGTCGACATCGCCGTGCCGCGCGACGTCGACCCGGGCGTGGCCGAGGTCGACGGCGTCACGCTCCTCGACATGGACGACCTGCGGGCGTTCGCCTCGCTCGGCCTGGCCGAGCGCCGGCGCGAGGTGGCCAACGTCGAGGGCATCCTCAACGAGGAGCTCGAGCGCTACCTCGGCGCCAGCTCGGCCCGCGAGGTGGCGCCGGTGATCGTCGCCCTGCGCGAGCGCGCCGAGGACCTGCGCCGGGCCGAGATCGAGCGGCTGCGTTCGCGGGCGGGCGGCCTCGACGACCAGGCCGCCGCGATGATCGAGAGCGTGACCCGGGGCCTGGTGGCCAAGCTGCTCCACCAGCCGAGCGTCGTCCTGAAGGACTCGGCGGGCAGCCCGCGCGGCGACCGCCTGGTGGCGGCCATCCGCGAGCTCTTCGAAGTCGGCGAGGCCTGAGTGGCCGCGGCCGCGCGCCTGCGGATCGCCACCCGCGGTTCGGCGCTCGCCCTGTGGCAGGCCGAGCGGGTCGCCTCGCTGGTCCGCCGCGCCGAGCCGGGCGTCGAGGTCGAGGTCGTGCGCGTCGAGACGACGGGCGACCGCGACCGGACGGTCCCGATCTGGGAGCTGGGCGGCAAGGGCGCCTTCGCCAAGGAGGTCCAGTACGCGGTCCTCGACGGCCGGGCCGACATCGCCGTCCACTCGGCCAAGGACCTGCCGTCCGCCACGCCCGACGGCCTGGTGATCGCCGCGATCACCGAGCGGGCCGACCCCCGTGACGCCCTGGTCGGTTCGACGCTCGGCGACCTGCCGGTCAACGGCGTGGTCGCCACGGGCTCGCTCCGGCGCCAGGCCCAGCTGGCGCACGCCCGGCCCGACCTGCGCTTCGAGGGCCTGCGGGGGAACATGGACACCCGCATCGCCCGGGCCTCGGCCCCCGGCGTCGACGCCGTCGTCGTGGCGGCGGCCGCGCTCGACCGGCTCCAGCTGTCCGACCACATCGCCGAGCGGCTCGACCCTGACGTGATGCTGCCTCAGGTGGCGCAGGGCGCCCTCGCCGTCGAGTGCCGGGCCGACGACACCGACACCCGGGTGCTGCTCGGCGTCGTCGAGCACCGGCCCACCCGCCACGCCGTCGACGCCGAGCGGGCCTTCCTCGCCGAGCTGGGCGGCGACTGCTCTCTGCCCGCCGCCGCCCACGCCACGATCGCCGGCACGACGCTGCGGATCCGGGGCCTCGTGTCGTCGGCCGACGGCGTCGTCGTCGTGCGTCACGAGCTGTCCGGCCCGCCCACCGGCGGCCCGGCGCTCGGTCGCCAGGTCGCCCGCCACCTGCTCGACGACCAGGACGGCGCCAAGCTCCTCGGGCGTGCCCTGTGAACCATGGCGCACGCCTCTCCGGCCGGTGACGCCGCTGGACTGCGTCCCCGTCGTCGACGCCGGAGGTCCCCATGCCGAGCCCACGGGCCACGCCCTGGGCCGTTGAGGAACCGGTGACCGTCCATCTGGTGGGGGCCGGTCCCGGCGACCCCGGGCTGCTGACCGTGCGGGCACTCGACGTATTGCGCCGGGCCGACGTCGTCGTGTACGACCGGCTGTCCCAGGCGTCGCTGCTCGACCTGGCCCCGCCGGCCGCCGAGCGCATCGACGTGGGCAAGGCGCCGGGGGCCGCCCGGGCCACGCAGGAGCAGATCAACGCCCTCCTGGTCGAGCGGGGCAAGGCCGGGGGCACGGTCGTGCGGCTCAAGGGCGGCGACCCCTTCGTGTTCGCCCGCGGCGGCGAGGAGGCCGCCGCGCTGGCCGAGGCCGGCGTCCCCTTCGAGGTCGTCCCCGGCATCACGTCGGCGATCGCGGTGCCCGCATACGCCGGCATCCCGGTCACGCTGCGGCACTCGTCCACCAGCGTCACGATCGTCACCGGCCACGAGGAGCCCGGCGCCGGCGAGGAGGGCACCGTGGACTGGCGGGCCGTGGCCCGGGTCGGCGGCACGATCGTCGTCCTCATGGGCGTGGCCCGCATCGGGCGCATCGCCGCCGAGCTGATCGCCGGCGGCCGGTCGCCCGACACGCCGGTGGCGGCCGTCCAGTGGGGCACCCGCCCCGAGCAGCGGACCGTGCGCGCCACCCTCGACACGATCGCCGACCATCGCCTCGGGACGCCGTCCACGATCGTGGTCGGCGACGTGGCCGCCCACGACCTGGCCTGGTTCGAGAACCGGCCGCTGTTCGGCCGGCGGGTCGTCGTGACCCGGGCCCGCCAGCAGGCCAGCCAGCTCGTCGAGCGGCTGGCGGCGCTGGGGGCGGCCACGGTCGAGGTCCCGGCCATCACCGTGTCCGACCCCGCCGACGGTGGGGCGGCCCTCGCCGCCGCCGTCGGGCGCCTCGACGCCTACGACTGGGTCGTCGTCACGTCGCCGAACGGGGCGCGCCGGCTGCTGGCCGCCGTGCGCGACGCCGGGCGCGACGCCCGGGCGTTCGCCGGTGTGCGGCTGGCCGCCATCGGCCCCGGCACGGCCGAGGCCCTCGGGGAGGGGAACCTCGTGCCCGACCTGGTGCCGCCCCGGTTCGTGGCCGAGTCGCTGGTGGAGGCGTTCCCGGTGGCGGTGACGCCGGCCGCCGCCCCGGCGGGCGAGGCCGCGCCGGTCGACGGGTGGCCCCAGGCCCGGGGGCGGGTGCTTCTGGCCCGGGCCGCGGTGGCGCGTGACGTGCTGCCGGAGGGCCTGCGGGGCAAGGGCTGGCACGTCGACATGGTCGAGGCCTACCGCACCGAGCCGGTCCCGCTCGACGACGACGCCGCCCGGGCGATCGCCGGGGCGGAGGTCGTCACGTTCACGTCGTCGTCCACGGTCACGAACTTCCTGGCCGCCGTGGCGGGCGCGAGCGCGGGCCCGGGTGGCGCCTCGGGCGCCGGGGCCGGCGTGCCGGTCCCGCCGGTCGTGGCCGCCATCGGGCCGGTGACCGCGGCCACCGCCCGCGAGCACGGCCTGACCGTCGCCGTCGAGGCCGCCGTCCACACGGTCGACGGGTTGGTCGATGCCCTGGTCGCCTGGGCGGCGGACCACCCGGCGCCCCCGGCGGCGCCGACCCTGGCGCCGTCCGCCCCCCGCAGGTCGTGACGCTCGGGGCCCTGGTCTTCGACTTCGACGGGCTCGTCCTCGACACCGAGACGTCGGAGTACATGTCCGTCAACGCCGTCTTCGCCGAGCACGGCGTCGAGCTGCCCCGGGACGAGTGGCAGCGGATCATCGGCACGGCCGACCACCCCCACTGGACCGACCTGCTCGAGGCGGCGCTCGGGCGCCCGCTGGAGGACCGCGAGGCCGTGCTCGTGCGCCGCCAGGACGCCCACCACACGATCATCGCGACCGAGTCGGTGAGGCCCGGCGTGGCCGAGCTGCTGGCGGAGGCCCGGGCCGCCGGCGTCCCGGCGGGCGTGTGCTCGTCGTCGAACCTCTCCTGGGTGGAGGGCCACCTGACCCGCCTGGGCCTGGCGCCGTACTTCGCCTCGCTGACCACACGGGACGACGTGGGCGGCGACCGCAGCCGGACCAAGCCGTCCCCCGAGCTGTTCCACCTCGCCGCGGCCAAGCTCGGCGTCGCGGAGCACGCCTGCGTCGTGTTCGAGGACTCGCCCCACGGCGTCGCCGCCGCCCGGGCCGCCGGGATGGTCGTCGTCGCCGTGCCCGGGCCGATGACCGCAGGGCTGGCGTTCCCGGGCGCCCACCGGGTCGTCCCGCGCCTCGCCGGCGTGGGCCTGGCGGACCTCCGCCGGTGGGTCGACGCCGCCCGGAGGTGAACGCCATTCGACTTCAGGAACGCGTCAGGCGTCGGGCCCGCCGTCCCGAACCTCGCGAAACCGCAGGTCATCTGTCCCAGTGATGCTGTAAGGCCTCACCGATTCGTCCGCCTTCCGGACCCGTGTGGTTGACTGTCGCCACCAGACGACAGGGGCCTGGAGGGGGGCTGGATGGCGTTGCTGCGGGTCGACAACGTGGGCGTCCGCTTCGGGGGCGTCGTCGCCCTCGACGGCCTGACGTTCGAGGTCGAGGCGGGCACCATCTGCGCCCTCATCGGGCCGAACGGTGCCGGCAAGACGACGCTCTTCAACGTGCTGAGCCGGCTGTACGAGCCCACGTCCGGGGCCGTCACCTTCGACGGGACGAACCTGCACGACGTGCCGGCCCACAAGATCGCCCGTATCGGCCTGGCCCGCACGTTCCAGAACGTGGCGCTGTTCCCGGCGCTCACCGTCCTCGACAACGTCGTGACGGGTGCCCACGGCCTCGGCCACGTGGGGTTCGTGCGGGGCATGCTGCGTATGGGCGCCGCAAGAGAGGAGCGGGCGCTCCGCCGCCGGTGCCTCGACCTGCTCGCCCGGCTCGACCTGGCGCACCTGGCCCACCGGCCGGTGGCCGGCCTGCCGTTCGGCACGCTCAAGCGCATCGAGTTCGCCCGCGCACTGGCGGCCGAGCCCAAGCTGCTGATGCTCGACGAGCCGGCCAACGGCCTGACCCACGGCGAGGTCGACGAGTTGGGCGAGACGATCCGCGCGATCGGCGACCAGTTCGACCTGACCATCCTGCTGGTCGAGCACCACATGGCCATGGTCATGGCAATCTCCGACCACATCGTCGTGCTCGACTTCGGCCGCAAGATCGCCGAGGGGCCCCCGGCCGCCGTGCGCAACGACCCCGCCGTGATCGAGGCCTACCTGGGGGCGCCGACGTGAGCCTGCTCGAACTCGCCGGCGTCGGCGGCGGCTACGGGCCGGTGCAGGTGCTGCACGGCCTCGACATGTCCGTCGAGGAGGGCCGGGTCGCGGTGGTCCTCGGGGCCAACGGCGCCGGCAAGACCACGACGCTCCGGGCGATCAGCGGGCTGATCGACGTCACGGGCGACATCACGTTCGACGGCAAGCCCCTCGCGGGCACGTCGCCGGCCGGGATGTCCCGCCTGGGCATCGCCCACGTGCCCCAGGGCCGCGGCACGTTCAGCGAGCTGACCGTCGAGGACAACCTGCGCATCGGGGCGATCAACCGTAGGGACGGCGAGGTCGGCACCGACCTCGAGCGCTGGTACGCGGTCTTCCCCCGGCTCGCCGAGCGCCGCCACCAGGAGGCGGGGCTGATGAGCGGCGGCGAGCAGCAGATGCTCGCCCTGGCCCGGGCGATGATGGCCCGGCCACGCCTGCTGCTCCTCGACGAGCCGTCGCTCGGCCTCGCCCCGCTCGTGACCCGCGAGCTGTTCGCCCAGCTGGGCGAGCTCAACCGGCAGGAGGGACTGACCGTGCTCGTCGTCGAGCAGAACGCCAACCTCGCCCTCGACATCGGCCACTGGGGCTACGTGCTCGAGGCCGGCCGGATCGCCGTGAGTGGGGCCGCCCAGGACCTCCACGACGACGAGGCCGTTCGCAAGGCCTACCTGGGCTTCTAGGGGACGTCGATGCGCCTTTTCGTCGAGCAGTTCCTCAACGGGGTGGGCAACGGGGTCGTCTACGGCTCGGTTGCCCTGGCCCTCGTCCTCATCTTCCGGACCACCGGCGTCCTCAACTTCGCCCAGGGCGAGATGGCGCTGTTCTCCACCTACGTGTCGTGGTGGCTGACCAGCCACGACGTGCCGGTGGTGCTGGCCATCGCGGTGTCCATGGTGGCGGCGTTCGTGGCCGGCGCCGTGATCGAGCGGGTGCTCATCCGTCCGGTCGAGGAGGCCCGTAGCCCGCTCAACGTCGTCATCGTGACGCTGGGCCTGTTCCTGGGGCTCAACTCGCTGGCCCAGCTCGTGTTCGGGACCGACCCGCAGTCCATGCCCTCGCCGTTCCCCTCGGGCAGCGTCGACCTCGTGGGCAGCGGCGCCGACACCATCGACGTCCAGTGGGACACGATCGGCCTGGTCGCCGTCCTGCTGGCCGAGTGCGCGCTGCTGTTCCTGCTCCTCCAGCGGACCCGGGCGGGCCTCAAGCTGCGGGCCGTCGCCGCCAACCCCGACTCGGCCCGGCTCCACGGCATCCACGCCACCCGGATGCTGATGCTGGGCTGGGCGCTGTCCGCCGGGATCGGCGCCCTTGCCGGCTCGCTCGTCGCCTCCCAGCGCACCGGTTTCGACGCCAGCCTCATGCAGACCGTCCTTGTCTACGCCTTCGCCGCGGCGGCGCTCGGCGGCTTCGACAGCCTCATCGGGGCCGTCGTCGCCGGGTTGGTGGTGGGTATCGCCGACGCCATGACCTTCCAGTACGTCGACGCCCTCGACGGCATCGAGGTGGTGCTGCCGCTGGCGCTGATCCTCGTCGTCCTGCTGGTGAAACCCAACGGCCTGTTCGGCAAGCGCACCGTGGAGCGCGTGTGACCACCACGACCCGTTCCGACGCCGACGCCGGCGCCCCGCCCCCGGGCGGCGTCGACCCCGCCACGATCCCGCTCGACCCGCCCATCCCCCCGCGGGTGCGCATCGCCCGCATCGTGATCGGGGCGGTCCTCGCCTTCGTGGCGCTCTACGCGCCGTTCTACTTCACGGCCGAGACCAACCGGCTGCTCAGCCAGGCGCTGTACCTCGCCGTGGCGGCCATGGGCCTCAACCTGCTGACCGGCTTCAACGGCCAGGTGTCGATCGGCCACGGCGCCTTCTTCGGCGTCGGGGCATTCACCAGCGCGATCCTCATCGTCGACCACGGCTGGTCGTTCGAGGCCACGGTCCCCGTGGCGGCCGTGCTCTCGGCGGCCGTCGGCGTGGCGGTCGGCTTTCCTGCCCTGCGGGTCAGGGGCCTGTACCTGGCGCTGATCACGCTGGGCCTGGCGGTGCTCTTCCCCCGGCTGGCCAGCAAGTACGTCGACGGGGCGGGCGACGTGGCGCTGCTGCGCCCCGGGCGGAGCGAGTTCACCTCGCTGGTCACGTTCCTCGAGGACGACCAGTGGGTCTACTTCGTGTGCCTGCTGGCGACGGT
>Ga0126307_10001472_pt1 | contig 15531 bp, 12 predicted proteins | sample Plot28_FD_89955 | JGI IMG/M metagenome (GOLD analysis project Ga0126307, IMG submission 89955) | Serpentine soil microbial communities from UC McLaughlin Reserve, CA, USA - Plot28 | ecosystem: Environmental > Terrestrial > Soil > Grasslands | place: USA: UC McLaughlin Reserve, Lake County... | reverse complement strand
TCCTCGACCGCCCGCTGACGGCCGGCGCGGAACCCGAGCGCGCCGAAGCGACCGCGACGTGACGGCCGGAAGCGCGGTTGCACGGCGCCCGGAGTGCGCTAGAATGCGCGCCGCGACGCGGGGTGGAGCAGTCAGGTAGCTCGTCGGGCTCATAACCCGAAGGTCGCAGGTTCAAATCCTGCCCCCGCTACTAAAGAAGGCCTGGTTTAGAAGCCGGGCCTTCTCTGCTGTAACGGTCGCTGACTCGCAGGGAAGGGGCCCCTGCTGCGCCGTCCTGTGCATGTCGGGGAGGACGTGGGAGTAGGTGTCGAGCGTGATCATGACGCTCGCGTGGCCCAAGAGCTCGGAGACCACTTTCGAGTGTACGCCCTTCGTCAGGAGTAGCGTGGCGCAGTCTAGGCTAACCTCTCAAGCTCCTCCCCCGTACGTTCGGGACCTTGCAAGAAGTCAAGGTGTTCTCGGCGACGTGGTACGAGCCACCTAGCACGTGGGCGTGCGCCCCGCACTCAGGACAGATCCTCGGTTCACTAGCGATGGTGAGGGAAGCCGTTACGCCGGTACCTCCGAGATCGAACCGAACCCAGATTGGAAGAAGTGGCCGTTGTCACACACGGCCAGCAGTTGGGGCACGGCGAGCCTACTTCCCATTCAGGGCTTCGTGTGCCTCGACCAGGAAGACGATGTTAGTCGCCGCGAGGTGGAGGGCGTACCCTGCGAGGTGGCCGGGCACCTGCTTGGGAGAACGTCCCTGCCCGTGACCGCTGTTCTTGTTCCTCACCGTGGGTAGACCAGCCTCCAGGGTGCTGCGGAGTCCCGCGAAGTGGGTTTGTATGTAGGGAGGTATCAACCCGTTGTCTAGCACGGCCTTTATTAACGCCTTTGCGGTGTCGCCATCCTTCTTGTAGCTCCAGCCGTTCTCGTCGCAGATCGCCTTCATGACGCTTTCGAAAGCGTTGAGCGCATCCGACATGGCTTCCTTCATCTCGCCCTTGCGGTAATGCTTGTGGGTGTCTAAGAACTCTTCCAGAGCCCCGTCGACCCCGGCGGTGTTGAGAAGGGACACGGCAGGCTTCACTACCTCGGTATGGATGCACTGGGAGTCCACCCTCACTATCTCGCCGCCCTCGAACTGGTAGCCAACTCCGTGCTCCTTGAAGCGACAGTTTAGTTCTTCAATGGCTTCTTCCGGTTCCATGCGAACAAACAGGTTCGTGTCGTGGTCTGTCAGGTCCGGCACCTGAGCTACCACCCAGAAAGCCATCTCTATAAAATCAATCGCCTCAGACGTTGGGGCGCTTAACAAAAATCTTCTGCACTTCTCCTGGTCGTCAAGCTGAGCGTTGTTATCGAGATTGAAGACGCCTAATTCCCGACACATTTGATCGTGTAGCTCGGCCCATAGTTGGGAACCGTAATTATTCCGTCCCACGGTCCTCTTGTAGTCCTGGCCAAGAGTATCCTGCAGGATAAAGTATATTTGAGTGCGAAGAGCTTCCGGAAGGTTGTCGTACTGGTAAACGTCCGGCTGGCCCGCACGCTCGCGCTTCTTGAGCCGGTTGCTGTAAGTCTCGTATACGCCCATGACCAAACGATTATACTGCGCACTTCCTCGTTTCCTACTGCACTCGCACTGCGATCCTCCCCCGCGAACTCTCTCCCAGTCTTCGCCAGACCGCTCCCCACGCGGCGCGGGGTGGAGCAGTCGGGTAGCTCGTCGGGCTCATAACCCGAATGTCGCAGGTTCAAACCCTGCCCCCACTACTTCCCAGGAGTCTCGCTTTGACGGGGCTCAGCCCGTTAAGAACGAAGCCCAGCTTGGGGCCTTAAACGGGGATCTAAAGTGCGATTCGACCGCCATGGGATTGCTCGTGACAACTGGTGTGCCGTGGCTCGTGCTGCGATTGCGAGTGGTTACGGCAATGTTGGTACGCTCGTGTAGCTTCTGCGCGATTTCGGAGTGGTAACGTGTGGCGCTTACGGGCGAGCAACGTCATGGATCCTCGATCCAGCCCGTTGCCCGTGATCGCGATCTCCGGTATATTCGTCCGGGCCACGGTCCGTCTCGGACCTCGGCGGGTATACGAGTATGTACGTTGGCGGGTCGAGTAAGGAGGGGTTCGACCGAGCAAAATCGGGGGAGGGGGTAGGGAGGAAGCCGATGCAGGGAGGCGAGCCAGATCCCGGACGCGGAGTGTACGTGGCAAGGAGGATCGTGGCGGCCTTCATCCTGCTGCTGCTCCTGCTCGTCCTGCTCGTCCCCTGGGCCTGCCAGGCCCTCTTCCCGGAGAGAGACTCGGGTCCCAAAGCGCCAGAGACGGCCGTCACAGACGAGGACACCGCTACAGAACAAGCCAGTGCCCCCGACAACAGCTCTGATGGCGGCGGGGTCGACGAGGGCAACACCGGTAGGGCTACTAGTACCCTAGAAGCCGACGAGAACGAGAGTAGTGAAGTGCCGAACGTCGAAGTCGCGGTTGATCTCACGGGGGTGATCACGGGCCTCGAGGCAGACGCCAGCGAGGGCGGTATCGTTGACAGCGCTCCCCCGCCAGCGCCGGTTCCCAGTACTGACAACCAGCAGGTACAGCCGATTCCTCAGGAGACGGTACAGCCGGTCGCTCAGCAGCAAGCAGCGCAGCCGAGTCTCCAGCAGCAGGTACAGCCCATCACTCAGCAAGTACAGCCCGTTGCCTTCGAGGAGCCGATCTTCTTCAGGGAACCGACTCTCTTCGAGAGGCCGACCTTTTTCAGGGAGCCGGTCTTCTTCGAAAATCCCTACGTTTTCGAAGAGCCGATCCTCCTGGGGGAGGGAGCCAACTTCGAGAGTCCCCCTGCTGGTACGACGGCCGCTCCAACCGCGAGCGATGCCCCAGTCCTCGCGGATAGTGGCGGTCCTGTAGCCGTAACCGGCACCGTCGTCGCGAGCACTTAGCGGACGCGTTGTAGGGGGACCATTCGGGGAGCAACTGTACAGCGCTGCCCGCGGTGTTCCTCGCGCGGTTTGCCGGGTCAAGTTGTTCTTCGAGGTTGTGGATTCGAACCCCCCGCTACCGGCTTGTGGGAGATTTTCTACAATGTTGCTATGAAGCCCATAGATATGAAGCCTGTAGAGTTTTCCGCCGTCGCGGGGCAAACCGCCCAGCGCTTCGGCATGGACCTTTCGCGGCCGCTGACGATGGTCTCAGGTGGACCGGACTCTGTGGCGCTTCTGTGTGCGCTCGTCGAACTCAAGATCCGGCCGGCGGTGCTACACGTGGACCACGGCCTGCGCGGCGAGGAGTCCCTAATGGACGCGCAGTTCGTGCGGGAACTTTGCAACCGGTTGGGGGTTCCTTGCGAGGTGCGTCATCTAAAGGTCGGAGCGGGAAACTTCCAGGACGAGGCTCGGCGGGGGCGGTACCGGATCGCCGAGGAACTGGCGGGAGCTGGCGGTTTCTCCGCGATCGCCACGGGGCACACGGCGGACGACGTGGCGGAGACGGTGCTGATGAACCTGGCGCGAGGGGCGGGGCTGCGGGGTCTATCGGGGATCCCACCGGTGCGGGCCCGGGTGGTGCGACCCTTGATTCGTCACAGCAGACGAGACGTTCTGCGGTATCTCGAACACCTGAATCAGCCGTATCGCACCGACCGCTCCAACCTTATCCCGGAATACGCCCGCAACAGGGTACGCCTGGAGGTCTTGCCGGTGTTGGAGGGTCTGTACCCGGGAGCCGGGACCCATATAGCCCGCGGGGCGGCCTTACTGCGCGAGGACTTGGAGGTGCTAGAGGGCCTCGTCGCGGGGGTGGTTCACCGGCGGGGAGAAGAGGTCATAGTATCGCTCCACGAGCTTCAGACCCTCCCATCCGCGCTCCGGCGCCACGCGTTGCGGTGCGCCTATTCCACACTAACCTCGGACGCGGGCTCCCTGGACTCGGCTACCGTCGAGGGCATTTTGGAGCTTGCCAAGAGGCGGGACGGCACGCGGATCATGCACCTTCCGAAGAACGCGATCGCAGCGGTCCGCTTCGATAAGGAACTGGCCTTTTATCACGGGACCGAGCCGCTCTCGGGAGAGAAAGAGCTCGCAATCGGTGAGTACAGTTTCGCGGGCTGGTTCGTGGAGGTGCGCGAAGTCTCAGGGTACGATTCTAAAGACGCATCCTGGCCGGAGGTTGCGTACCTGGACGCGGGCCGTGGGCCGTACCGGGTGCGGATGGCCCGGGAGGGGGATATCATCCGGCCGTTGGGCCTCGGGGGGAAGAAGAAGGTCTACAAGGCGATGATGGATCGGAAGGTCCCGAAGGACCGGAGGCACCGGACACCGGTGGTGGTGGACGACCGGGAGAAGGTAGCTTGGATCTTTCTCGGGGAGACGGATGAGGAGTTCAAGGTAGGCGCGGCGACGGAGAAGATATTGCGGTTGGAGGTGAAGAACCTTTCGTGAAGATGTCCAGTATGATGCCCGACGTGGCCGAGGTGCTCATACCCAGCGAGCAGATCCAGGAGAAGGTGCGCGAGATTGGGGGGCGCATCACCCAAGATTACGCGGGGGAGAAGCCGCTCCTGGTCGGCGTCCTGCGCGGGGCCTTTGTGGTGATGGGAGACCTCATGCGGTGCATCGACCTGCCGTGCGAGGTCGACTTCATGGACATAAGCTCCTACGGGTCGGGGTCGAGCAGCAGCGGGGTCGTGCGTATCCTCAAGGACTTAGAAGAAGACATCACGGATAGGCACGTCTTGATCGTCGAGGACATCATTGACACCGGCCTCACGCTTTCGTACCTCAGGCGCTCGCTCTTGGCCCGCAAGCCGGCTTCCTTAGAGATCTGCGCCCTCCTCACCAAACCATCGCGCCGAAGGGTGGAGCTCAACGTCAAGTACCTGGGCTTCGAGGTGCCGGACGAGTTCGTCGTAGGCTACGGGCTCGACTACGCGGGCGCCTACCGCAACCTCCCCGACATCTGCATCCTCAAAGAGGAAGTATTCGCCAAAGCGACCGTCTAATGAGGCTCTTCGGGGTACATTAGAGCGGACACTTCGATCGGCGGGCCAGGTAGTATAATCTCGCTGTTCCTTGGAATATCTTTAGGAGAGGCAAAAGCAGTTGAGCAGATTCTTAAGAGGCGGCGCGCTGTACATCATCGTTCTGCTGATCTTCGTTGCGATCGTGGCTAACCTCATCCGTGCGGGCAATCCGAACGTTAAGGAACTCAACTCTCAGGAGTTCCAGCAGGCGGTCGACGAGAAGGCCTTCGTCGTGGACGACGAGAAGAACAAGCTCCTGGTCAAGGACGAGGACCAGACCGTCACCGGCGAACTGCAGCAGTCAGATGAGGATCAGCCCCAGAAGTTCGAGTATCCCTATCCCAAGCAGTACGACATAGCTGCTACCTTCAACCAAGCCGAGATACCATTCAAGACCGACCCGCAGAAGTCCGGGTTCTGGTTCACGTTGCTCACCGGGTTTGCACCGGTGCTGTTGATCTTCTTGCTCTTCCTCTTCCTGATGAGCAGTATGCAGGGCGGCGGCAACCGGGTGATGAGCTTCGGAAAGAGCCGCGCGAGGCGCATGACCAAGGACTCTCCTAAGGTCACCTTCGCGGACGTTGCCGGGGCCGACGAAGCCGTCCAGGAGCTCATGGAGATCAAGGAGTTCCTAGAGTCCCCGCAGAAGTTCCAGAAACTCGGCGCCCGCATCCCCAAAGGCGCCCTTCTGGTCGGCCCTCCGGGGACCGGCAAGACGCTTCTGGCGCGGGCCGTCGCGGGCGAGGCAGGCGTCCCGTTCTTCTCTATCTCCGGCTCGGATTTCGTAGAGATGTTCGTCGGCGTCGGCGCCAGCCGCGTTAGAGACCTCTTCGAGCAGGCCAAGCAGAACTCACCATGCATCATCTTCATGGACGAGATAGACGCGGTCGGTCGCCAGCGTGGGGCGGGCCTTGGTGGTGGCCACGACGAGCGCGAGCAGACCCTGAACCAGCTCCTCGTCGAGATGGATGGCTTTGATGCCAAGGGCGGCATCATCATGATCGCTGCGACCAACCGGCCGGACATTCTCGATCCGGCGCTCTTGAGGCCCGGCCGTTTCGACCGGCAGATCGTGGTGGACAGGCCCGATCTACCGGGGCGGGAGAAGATTCTCAAAGTCCACACCCGCGGAAAACCCTTGGGTTCGGACGTGAAAGTAGAGACGCTCGCACGGAGCACCCCTGGCTTCACCGGGGCCGACCTTGCGAACCTCGTCAACGAGGCGGCCTTGCTCGCCGCCAGGCACAACAAGGAGCAGATAGATCAGTCCGAGATGGAAGAAGCTATAGACCGTGTTATCGCCGGTCCTGAGCGTAAGACGCGCCTTATCTCCGATAAGGAGAAGGAGATCACAGCCTACCACGAGGCCGGGCACGCCATCGTGGGCGCTCTGTTGCCCGAGGCCGACCCGGTACACAAGATCACCATAATCCCCCGCGGCCAGGCTCTTGGCGTAACGATGAGCCTACCCACCGAAGACCGCTTTATGATGAGCCGCGGCCAGCTCAAGGCCCAGCTGGCTATGATGCTCGGCGGGCGGGCGGCCGAGAGGGTGGTCTTCGACGAGATTACCACCGGCGCCTCTAACGATTTGGAGCGTGTCACCCGGACGGCCCGGCAGATGGTCACTAGGTTTGGTATGAGCGAGAAGCTCGGGCCTCTGGCTTTGGGGCAGCAGAACGGGCAGGTCTTCATGGGCCGGGATTTCGGCGCGCAGCCGGACTATTCGGACGAGATTGCCTTCCAGATAGACAAGGAGATTCGCAGGATCGTGGACGAGTCTTATGACACCGCCGAGGACCTCCTGGTACGCAACCGGCGTCTGTTAGACAAGCTGTCTAAGGACCTGATCGAGTACGAGACCGTGGATGCCAAACACCTCGCCCGCCTCGTCGAGGAGTACGCCGTCGACAAGGTGCCTGCCGAGAGCGCGCTCCCCGAACCTGACGGCCATCCTCGGGGCAACGACTACCTGGATTAGATGAACCGCGGGCCCGTGGCCCAAGGGGCGGTGAGGGTTGGGGGCCTTGCTCTCGGCCCTGGCCCCGTCCTCGTGGGTATCCTTAATGTCACCCCCGACTCGTTCTTTGATGGTGGGGAATTTCTTGATCCTGGTAGGGCGGTTGCGAGGGCCGAAACACTCCTCGACGAGGGAGCGCACATAGTGGACGTTGGCGGCGAGTCTACTCGCCCAGGTTCGGAGCCGGTAAGCAAGGAGGAGGAACTACGTCGCGTCTTGCCGGTGGTACAGGGGATCCTGGCGGCACGTCCCGAAGCCCTCATCTCTATAGACACTTACCGGGCCTCAACCGCCGAGGTTGTCCTCGACGCTGGCGCGAGCATCGTCAACGACGTTACCGCCTTGAGCGACCCGAAGATGTCAAGCCTCGTGGCCGAGAGAGGCTGTCCGGTTATCCTCATGCACATGCAGGGCGAGCCCAAGAGCATGCAACAAGACCCTAGCTATGGAGACGTGGTGTGGGAGGTCCGGGATTTTCTCGCCCGCAGGGCGGAGTGCGCTATCCAGACAGGTGTTAAGGAGGAGAACATAATCCTCGACCCTGGCATCGGCTTCGGTAAGACGCTAGGGCACAACTTGACGCTCCTAAACCGGCTCGACTCTTTAGCCGGGCTCGGCTTCCCCGTACTCGTCGGAGTCTCGCGCAAGAGTTTCTTGGGTAAGATTCTGGACGGAGAGCCAAAGAGCCGCCTCTTGGGCACGGTTGCGGCGAACGTGCTCGCCCACGAGCGTGGTGCGACACTCTTTCGAGTACACGACGTGCGGGCCAACAAGGAGGCGCTGGCGGTTGCCGCTGCTATACGAGGGGTTTAGCGAACATGTTCGAAGCTGGGCACGATCGTTTTACATCATCGGGTCGAAGGGCGGTAATCCTGGCCGGCGACGAGGCGCGCAACCTCGGTCATAAGTGCGTCGGTACCGAGCACCTGCTCCTAGGTCTTTTGGAGGAGCACGGAGGGGCTGCGGTCCGGGCGCTCGAAGCCTTGGACGTAGCGCCGGATAGGGTGCGGGAACGGGTCATACGCACCGTGGGATACGGAGTAGATAAGGAAGATTACCGGCGCCCTTTGACGCCTAGAGCCCGTAAGGCGTTGGAGCTTGCCTTGGAAGAGGCGCTGCGTACTACTCATAACTACGCCGCTGGTGAGCACATTCTCCTCGGACTTCTTAGAGAATCCAAGGGCGTCGCTGCTCGGGTGCTCGGTGAATTGGGGGCGAACCTGGACGGGGTCCGCTACGAGGTGGAGCGGATGGTAGACGGCAAGGAGAAGGTCGCCGAGGGTGTTCGCTGTATGGCGTGCCTATCACGCGCTACGGGGTTTCGGGCGCGGATAAAGGGGCTCGTAGTCCGGGTGCGCTGCGGCGTTACAGACGAGGAGCGTGCTGCGCCGCAGCCTTTACGGGTAGACCTCGATTACCTCTACGAGATCGGGGAAGGAGACGATCTCTTCCAAACTGTGGACTATGGGGCGATCGTCGAGGGTGTGGCCGATCTTCTGGAGAATGAGGAGTTTAAGCTGCTCGAGACGGGAGCGCGGATGGTACGGGAGTATGTTCTAGGCGAGTTTTCGTCGGTTCGAGAGGTCACCATCACCATCACAAAGCTAAACGTGCTGGTCGCTCGCAAGGTTTCGGGGATCTCGGTGGAGGCGACCTTCCGCCGGTGACCCGTGCTTTCTTGAGCTTGGGGAGCAATCTCGGGGATCGTTTGGTATACCTGCGGATGGCGACGGACGCTTTAGGGCGGGGGCCGCTGCTTACGATACATGCTGTCTCCAGAGTTTACGAAACAGCGCCGGTTGAGGTGGAAGAGGAGCAGCCGTATTACCTGAACTGCGTGGCCGAGGTTCGGTACGACGCCGCGGCTATAGAGCTCTTGCGCTTCTGCCAGGGGATCGAGGCCGCCTTGGGTCGCGAACGCAAGGGTGAAAAGGCTCCGCGCGCAATAGATATAGACGTGCTGCTCTTTGGTGGGGAAATTATGGGAGGTCAGCACCTCGTCGTGCCGCATCCTGGTACCTTGCGGGCGTTCAACCTGAAAGCTCTCGCAGATCTCGCGCCCGGCATGTATATTCCGGGGCGCGGCGTCGTCCGGGAGCTCTTGGCCGGGGCTGACCTTGAAGGCGTGAGGGAGTGTGGGGAGGGCTTGTAGCTTGCTGATGGCGGTGGATATCGGGAATACGCAGACGGTGTTGGGGCTCTTCGAGGGCGAAGAGCTCAAAGGGCGCTGGCGGATGGCGACCGAAGAACAGCGCACCGCTGAAGAACTCGGCGCTGGCTCCGTCGGCCTCTTGAGGCTTCGCGGGCTCGGGCTCGAAAGGGTTGAGGCTTTGATCGTCTCAAGCGTAGTGCCGGTGCTGACGCGCCAGTACAAAAAATTAGCTGGGGAGATGCTTGAGGTCCCGTTCTATCCCGTTACAGCGTGGATGGAGACCGGCCTCAAGAACCGCTACGATGATCCGGAGGCTGTCGGAGCGGACAGGATCGTGAACGCCGTGGCGGCGGGTCGTTATTATGGCTTCCCGGCGATCATTGTAGACTTCGGAACGGCGACGACCGTATGCGCGGTGGACGAAGAAGGGGCTTATCGCGGCGGAGCCATCCTGCCGGGGCTCTACGTCTCTTTGGAGGCACTCGTCTCGAAAACGGCCAAGCTCCCTGGCGTTGATCTCGAAGAAGAGCCCCCCAGAGCCATCGGCACCAATACCCCCGACTCTATCCGCAGCGGCTTTATCTACGGTTACGCTGGGGCTGTAGATGCTTTGATCCGTCGAATGAGCGAGGAGCTGAGAACCAGCACCTCGGCGAACGCTGCTTACGATACCCAGCAGGAGTTGCGTGTGCTCGCCACAGGGGGGCCCGCACCGGCCATCGTTCGCCACTGCCGCGAGATCGATACCTTAGATCCTGACCTGACGCTCAAGGGTCTGCGCATCTTGTACGAGCTGAACGCTTGAAATCCTTCAGCTTTGAAATCCTTCAGCTTTGAAATCCTTCAGCTTTAAGCTTGTCAGCAAGAGAAACCGAGAAGAAACTGCCGTGCGCGAACGCCACGTCCTAGACGGGAGAGTCCTCTAGGTGTAGAGCCGCATTTGCGCGGCTGCGGAACCAATGGAATCGACGGTAGCTGACTGGTTGACTGACGAGCTAAATTCGTTGACACCCCGAAATCCCTTTGTATACTCTCTCGGCTTATGACAGACAAGAACCGGGAGCTACTAACCCAGGAGGGCTTCGAGAAGCTCCAGCAAGAACTGAAGTACCTGACAGAGGTCCGCCGGAAGGAGGTCGCGGATCGCATCCGGCAAGCTCGTGAGTTCGGCGACATCTCCGAGAACTCCGAGTACGACGACGCCAAGAACGAGCAGTACCTCCTTGAGCGCAGGATCAGCGAGGTCCAGCGCCGCTTGAGGAACGCGAAGATTGTTGATCCCACCGGGACGGAGGCCGGTTCGGTGGACCTCGGCACCCGCGTGACTCTAAGGGCTGTGGGTAAGGAGGAGGAGCGGACCTTTCAGATCGTTGGGGCTAACGAATCTGACCCTGGGAGTGGCAAGCTCTCTCATTCGTCACCTATTGGCCGCGCCGTCCTAAAGCGCCGCGTTGGGGAGAAGGTCACGGTCGCCACCCCTCGGGGAGCGGCAGAGTACGAGATCGTCCGCGTAGAGGCCGCAAGCTAAAACCAGGGGCGCATAAGAGACCAGCTCCTCGAAGGCAGAACGCCTTCTACCAACAAAATAGTATTACTTCATTATTTGGAGCACCGTGTGAGCAGCAGTAGTTACCTTGTACCTGATTGGGCCGAAAAGGTTGCCGAGAGGCTTGGCTCAGGACCACACGTGGTGGTAACCGGTATCAGCCCCTCTGGCACCATCCACATCGGCAACCTGCGCGAGGTCCTAGTCGGCGAGTCGGTCGTAAACGCGCTCAAGGCGAGAGGCGAAGAGGTCCGCTTCGTGTTCCACGCGGACACGATAGACCCGTTGCGCAAGATCGCGCCTGGCGTACCCGAGCAGTATAAGCGTTACCTTGGTCACAGCCTCTCGCGTCTCCCCGACCCTGAGAGCTGCCACACCTCTTACGCTGAGCATTTCCTCGGTCCGTTCGAGGAGGCACTGTCTCGTATGGGGATCGAGATCGAGATCCTTCGCTCACACGAGCTCTACGAGAGTGGCTTCTATGCAGAGGTGACGAAAAAAGCCCTGGATCACACCGCCCAGCTGCGCCGGATATTGCAGGAGGTCAGCGGGCGGGAGATGCCCGAGTACTGGTCGCCCTACCTGCCACGGGCGGCTTCCGGAAGCCTTTCAGGCCCCCGCGTCGTGCAGCATCTACCGGAAGAGTGCCGGGTCGTTTTTGTAGACGAGGATGGCCGGGAAGGCTCGGCGGATTACTCAAAGGGCGAGGGTAAGCTTGGTTGGCGGGTAGAGCTCGCGGCGCGCTGGAAGGCTCTTGGCGCGACATTCGAGCCGTTTGGCAAGGATCACACCAGCCGCGGGGGCTCGACCGACACAGCGGACCGGATGGCCAGAGAGGTCTTCCGGTACCCGGTCCCAGAACGCTACGAGTACGAGTGGATCCAGATAAAAGGCAAGGGCGCGATGAGCAGCTCTAAAGGGATCGTGCTCCTGCCCGGCGAGCTGCTCGACATTATGCCGCCAGACGCCTTGAGACGCATGGTCTTGGGCCGCGACCCCGCTCGCGCTCTCGACCTCGACCTGGTGGAGGGTTTCCCCCGCTTTATGGACGAGTACAGGGCCGAAACGGAGAAGAACCCCGTTCCCTTCGCCCACCTCGTCACCGTCGCCCAGACCGTTGCAGGCGACACGGCGGCGGCGGCCGGTATGCTCCGCAAGGGTGGCTACAGGGACGCTGCAGCAGACTATGAGCAGCTGGCGGAGGATCTGGCATATGCTCGCAACTGGACCAAAACGTGGGCGCCAGAGTCTTTGCGGTTCGAGGTCTTGGACCTAGCGAAGATCCCGGAGGCGGCAGCTGATCTGAACGCAGATCAGCGGCGCTACCTCACCGCGGTCGCCGGGGCGCTTGAGGAGGAGATGAACGGGGATGAGGTGCAGAACCTTCTGTATGAGAAGGCGGTCGAGCGCGGTTTAAAGCCGAAGGCGGCCTTCGGCGCCGTTTACACGGTCCTCCTCGGTAAGAAGAGCGGGCCGAAAGCAGGGCCGTTCGTGGCTGGTCTCGATACAGACTTTGTCCGGGATCGGTTTCTCAAAGTGTCAGAAGACACCACGACCGACGGGACCGAAAGTTAGAATCCGTTCATGGCGCGAGGAACGGCCAGATGTAGTGGGTGTGCTAGCGCGTTGCGCTAAAAGCACACCCATTTGGGTAAAACCCTAGTATACTCATGGTAGGCGAGAGGCATTTAGAGGAGAAGATTTTATGGTTCTAAATAACGTAGGCAGAATGTCATATAATCTGATCGTTATTAGCGAACGTGCATCTGCCAGGAAAACCAGAGCTACTGTACAACAAGCCGTAGAGGATCCTCGGAACGGAGGAGGTTCCAGCTAATGTTCGAACGGTTTACCGAACGGGCCCGCAAGGTCGTGGTGCTTGCTCAGGACGAGGCCCGGCACTTCAACCACAATTACATAGGCACCGAGCACCTCCTGCTCGGTCTCTTGCGCGAGGACGAGGGTGTGGCGGCGCGGGCTTTAAGCTCTTTGAACGTCACCCTCGACGAGGTGCGTGAGCAGGTCGAGAGCATCGTCGGTTACGGCGAGGAGGGGACGGGCGGCCAGGCGCCGTTCACGCCGCGCTCTAAGAAGGTATTAGAACTCGCGTTGAGAGAGGCGTTGCAGCTTGGACACAACTACATAGGCACCGAGCACATACTGCTCGGTCTCGTCAGAGAGTCTGAAGGGGTCGCAGCGCGCGTGCTTTCCAACCTCGGAGTGGATCCGGACAAAGTCCGGCGCGAAGTGGTGCGGATGCTCGGCGGCGGCCGTTCGCAGCGGGGCCGGGGCGGCGAGGCCGGTAGCGGCCGCGGGGCCGAGGCCAAGCGACCCAAGACCCGCCAGCTCGACCAGTACGGACGCAACCTCACGTCCTTCGCCGAGGAGAGCAAGCTGGATCCCGTGATCGGCCGCAGCACGGAGATAGAGAGGATCATGCAGATCCTCGTCAGGCGCACCAAGAACAACCCCGTCATCATCGGTGAGCCGGGCGTCGGCAAGACGGCCATCGTCGAGGGGTTGGCGCAGGAGATCGCCGAGGGCCGCGTGCCGGACATCCTGGGTGATAAAGAGGTCTACACGCTCGATTTAGGCGCTCTGGTCGCGGGCTCCAAGTACCGCGGCGAATTCGAGGAACGTCTCAAGAAGATCATGAAAGAGATCACCGACCACGGCGACATCATCCTGTTTATAGACGAGATCCACAACCTCGTTGGCGCGGGCGCCGCGGAGGGCGCCATAGACGCCGCCTCCATCCTCAAACCTGCCCTTGCTCGGGGTGAACTGCAGGTCATCGGCGCCACGACGATAGACGAGTATCGCAAGCACGTCGAGAAGGACAAAGCCCTGGAGCGCCGCTTCCAGACCATCCAGGTCGGGGAGCCTACGGTCGAGGAGACAGAGCTCATCCTCAAGGGCTTGAGGGACCGCTACGAGCAGCACCACAAGATTGAGATAACCGACGAGGCCCTAAAGGCCGCCTCCGAGCTCGGCGACAGGTACATCTCTGACCGCTTCTTGCCCGACAAGGCCATAGACCTTGTGGACGAGGCGGCATCCAAGATGAGGATAAAGACGATGTCTTCTCCGCCGTACTACAAGGAAGTCGAAGACGAGCTCAACGATGTGAGGACTCAGAAAGAGGCCGCGATAGACCGCCAGGAGTTCGAGAAGGCCGCGCGCCTCAGAGATTCTGAGCGCAAGCTCGCCCTGCAGCGCCGCGAGCTTGAGACGGCCTGGCGCGAAGGCGACGATGGAGGCCAGCGGGCATCCATCGGGGAGAACGAGATCGCCGAAATTGTCTCCATGTGGACGGGCATCCCGGTCAAGAAAATGACCGAGGAGGAGTCCGAGAAGCTGCTGAAGATGGAGGACGAGCTGCATAACCGTGTCGTCGGGCAAGACGAGGCTATCAAGGCCGTATCTCGCTCTATCCGGCGCACCATGGCCGGCATCAAGGACCCGAACCGGCCCAGCGGGTCGTTCGTTTTCCTCGGACCCACGGGCGTCGGGAAGACGGAGCTCGCGCGGACGCTCGCCGAGTATCTCTTCGGCGACCAGGATTCCATGATCCGGCTCGACATGTCCGAGTACATGGAGCGACACACTGTGTCACGCCTGGTCGGCTCGCCTCCGGGCTACGTCGGCTATGATGAGGGCGGTCAGCTTACCGAGCAGGTCAGACGCAAGCCCTACAGTGTGGTCCTCTTCGACGAGATCGAAAAGGCCCACCCGGACGTCTTCAACATCTTGCTCCAGATCCTGGAAGATGGGCAGCTCACCGACGCGCAGGGCCGGACCGTGGACTTCAAGAACGTGGTCCTCATCATGACCTCTAACGTCGGTGCCCAGCACATCAACAAGACGAAGTCTTTGGGCTTCGGCGGCGACAATGAGGGCATCTCCTACAAGGAGATGAAGAGCCGGGTGACGAGCGAGCTTCGCAAGATCTTCAGGCCCGAGCTCCTCAACAGGATCGATGAGATCATCGTGTTCCACAAGCTCGAGCGCGAGCACATGAGGAACATCATCGAGGTCCAGATAAAGCGCCTGCGCCAGCAGATGGAAGAGCGCGGCGTGTCCATTGAGTTCACGACCGCCGCCCTCGACAAGCTCTCCGATGCAGGCTACGACCCAGCGTACGGGGCCCGGCCGCTCAAGCGGGTCTTGCAGCGCATGATCGAGGACCCGATGAGCGAGATGATCCTCAAGGGCGACATCCCCAACGGCTCTAGGGTCGTCATCGAGCCCAACGACATCTCCTTTGACGACGTCTCCGAGGACGAGTCTATCGTGGACATCAAGGTCGTTCAGCCCAAGGAGGTCGTCCCCGCCGAGTAGGCAGCGGGTTGAGAGAGCAGTTTTATCGAGCCGGGACTCCGCGAGGGGTCCCGGCTTTGCTTTGTCCGCTGTAAACCTACTCCGGTTTTGTACAATTACGGTATGGCTACCAAAATTTTGTTTATTTGCTCCAATTGCGGTCACACCGAGCCGAAGTGGCTCGGACGCTGCCCGGACTGTGGAGAGTGGAGCACCTTCGTGGAGGAGGTACAGGAAGATAAGAAGGCCGTCGGCTTTGCCGCCCGCGTTGCGAATGCCAAGACTTCCAGAGGAACTGTTGGCGAGGTCCTCTCCTTAAAGGAGGTGCATGCCGAGCGCGAGGGTGGCAGGATCGATACCGGCGTTAACGAGTTGAACCGGGTCTTGGGCGGTGGCATCGTACCGGGCTCGCTGATCCTAGTCGGCGGTGAGCCGGGGGTCGGTAAGAGCACCCTGCTTTTGCAGGTGATGGGGCATCTTGGG
>Ga0126307_10001470_pt1 | contig 15538 bp, 12 predicted proteins | sample Plot28_FD_89955 | JGI IMG/M metagenome (GOLD analysis project Ga0126307, IMG submission 89955) | Serpentine soil microbial communities from UC McLaughlin Reserve, CA, USA - Plot28 | ecosystem: Environmental > Terrestrial > Soil > Grasslands | place: USA: UC McLaughlin Reserve, Lake County... | reverse complement strand
GACCTTCCGGCGACGTCACCCATGCCGCGCTCCTGACGCAGCTTCCTGACCGCGATGTATTCGGTGATGCGGTCCTTGACGTCCTCCAGCCCCGCGTGGTCGGCGTTGAGGACCTCACGCGCGTGGACCGGATCGAGGACCTCGAGCAGAGCGGCGGAGGGATCCCCGCGCCAGTCCGCGCCGACCTTGTCGACCTCGTCGAGCAGGATCACCGGGTTCATCGTCTTCGCGTCGCGAAGCGCACGGACGATCCGGCCAGGAAGTGCGCCGATGTAGGTGCGCCGGTGGCCTCTGATCTCGGCCTCGTCGTGGATGCCGCCCAGCGAGAGCCGGACGAACTCGCGACCGAGGGAGCGGGCCACGGACTCGCCGATCGAGGTCTTGCCGGTGCCCGGAGGGCCGACCAGAGTGAGGATGGCGCCGTTGGCGCGGGAGTCGTCCTCCACCCCACGCTCCTCGCGCAGCTTTCGTACCGAGATGAACTCGGTGATGCGGCGCTTGACGTCCTCGAGGCCGGCGTGGTCCTCGTCCAGTACCTCTTGCGTGTGTTTTGGATCGAGCTTCTCCACGGAGCGCTTCGACCACGGCACCGCCAGCAGCCAGTCGAGGTAGCTGCGGATCATGGATGACTCGGGCGACTGCTCGCCCTGTCGCTCGAGGCGCCGGAGCTCCTTCTCGGCCTGCTCGGCAACAGCCTCGGGCATCTCCGCATCAGCGATCTTCTTCTCGTACTCGCCGATCAGGTCGCCCTCGTCCTCGCCGAGCTCCTTGCGGATCGACTCCATCTGCTTGCGCAGGAAGTACTCGCGCTGCTGCTTCTGGGCGCCGGAATCGACGTCGTCACGAATCTTGACGCGGACCTGGAGCTCGGCCAGTCGCTCGCGCTGCAACTCGACCGCGAGCTCGAGACGGGATGTGACGTCCAGCGTCTCCAGCAGCTTCAGCTTCTGCTCGCGCGTCAGATCCGGGCTGAACGCGGTGGTGTCAGCGAGGGCGCCCGGCTCCTCGACGGAGCGCAGGAAGGCCCCGATGCGCTCGTCGGCACCGCGGAGCTCGAGGATCTCCTCTACCACGGCGCGGTACTCGCGCATCAGATCGTGGCTGCGGTCGTCCTCGGGATTGCCGTCATGGATCTCCTGCACGTCAACGCGCAACTCCTCGCCGTCGCCGGACTGTGCGGCGCCGGCCAGGCCGCGATGCAGGCCGACCACGGTTGCGGCCCAGACGCCGTTTGGCAGCTGGGTGCGCTCGATCACCTCGGCGACCACGCCAATCCGGCCGAACTCGCCGTTCTGGCGCGGCAGCAGGAAGACGCGGTCCTCGTCTCCCGTGGCGATCGGCAGGGTCGCTGTGACGCCCGGGAAGACGATCGCTTCATCAAGTGGAATCAGGAGAAAGGTCATGGCAAGGTCCAATTTCTGTAGTTAGTCCACTACAGCATAGCGACCCGGTGTGCTGGGCAGATCAGACGGGCGCCAGCAGGGCTTCCGCCGCCGCCTCGATGCCCTCGGTGAGGACATCGACGTCTGGCGCATGATCGCGGTCGCCGGTAACTCCGAAGTAGAGCTCGCCGTCGTAGGAGAAGATCGCCACGACGATCCTGATCGTGCCCACGATCGGTACGAACGGATACGACGCGACCAGCTTGCGGTCGAGCGTGTGCAGCGCGACCTGCGGACCGGGCACGTTGGTGGTCGCGGTGTCGATGTTGAGGCGAGCCGAGCGGGTGGCAAGGCGGCTGCCCAGCGCGAGCAGCATCGGCGGCGCGAACCCGGAGAGCTGCGCGAGCGCGTCACCGGCGACCGCCTGCTTGGACGCCTTGATCCCGTCCATCTGCTCGCGGATGTTCGCGAGGCGCTCCGCCGGGTTGTCGATGCCGACCGGGAGCCGCGCGAAGACCGCGGAGACGCGGTTGTTGTACTCGCCGCGCTCCCCGGGGGCCCGCACGGAGACCGGGACCATCGTCCGTACGACCCTGTCGGAGGGGACCGGCTCCCCACGCCGCTCGAGCAGCGCTCGATATCCGTTGGTGATCAGCGTCAGCACGACGTCGTTGACCGTGCCGCCCAGCGACTTGCGCGCCTCCTTGACGTCAGCTAGCGAGACCCGCGCCCAGCTCCAGACTCGGTGTGGGCCGATCGGTCCCGTCAGGGACGAGGTCGAGGGCCGCAGCGCCGGGGCCGCGGCCAGCATGGCCTTGGCGCTGCCGGCCACCGCTCGCAGCACCTCGCTCGGCGCGCGCAGGGCGAAGCGAATCTGCGCGGCCGGGTCACGGACGCGATGCCGTGCGCTGTAGTTGATCAGCTCGATGTCCGAGGGCTCAGGCGCCGGGTGCCAGACGTCTCCGTTCGTCTTCTGCTCGGGGCTCTCGCCGAACAGCAGGCTCATCATGTCCGTCGCCGCGACCCCGTCGACCATGCAGTGGTGGACCTTGGAGAGCAGCGCCCAGCGGTCGTCCTCGAGCCCCTGGACCATCCAGATCTCCCAGAGCGGCTTCGAGCGGTCGAGGTGCTGGGAGAAGACCCGCGCCGCGGTCGCACGCAGCTGGTCCTCCGTCCCGGGCGAGGGCACGGCGCTGTGGCGGAGGTGGTACTCGATGTTGAAGTGGGGATCGTCGACCCAGACCGGCTCGCCCAGGCCCAGCGGGACGAAGCGGACCTTCTGCCGGTAGCGCGGCGTCAGGCTGAGCTTGCCCTCCACCATCGAACGCAGCTCCTCGAACGGCGGCGGCGGTCCCTCGAAGATGCTGACCCCGCCGATGTGCATGGGCGCCACGTCGTTCTCGACGTGCAGGAACGCTGCATCCTGCACGCTCATTGCCTGCACGCGGCCTCCTCGGTGCGGCGCAGCAGGATCTCGAGCTGCGGGTAGGTCGCGGGATTGACGGCCATCCCGCAATGGCTTCCTTCGATCTCGACGCAGGTCGCCCAGGGATCCAGGCAGGCCCGGTAATCCACGATCCCGTCGGTGCGGGAGTAGACGGCCAACGCCAGGAGGCTGGGTTCGAGTGGCTCCCGGAGCCGGGAGTAGAAGTCGGCGCAGCAGGGCCCGTCGGCGCAGTCACTGGAGAAGACCCCCGGCATGCCGAGGTCGCCCAGCCGCGCGAGCGAACGAACCGTTCGCATCACGGACGCCGATACCGCCAGCGGATCGAGGACGGGCGATCCGAGCGTCACCAGTCCCGCGACGGACTCGGGATGGCCCGCCGCCAGTGCGCGCGCCAGGGTTCCGCCGCGACTCTGCCCGATCACGATCGCCGGTCCGTCGAAGGCGGTCAGCTTTTTCTCGAGGCGAGAGAGCTCACGACCCGCGCAGCCGGCGTTGAAGAGCATTCCGCTGCCGTGCACCTCGTGACCGCGGCGCCGCAGCCACCCGGCGAGCGCTGTCATCGACACGTCGCCGGCCATGAAGCCGGGAATCAGCAGGACAGGGAGTCCCGCCTCGGCGCGCCTCGGGAAGAGGAACCTCCGGTCCACCATCAGCCTCGCCAGCTCGAGCCAGTAGCGGAGCTCGCCGCGAACCCGCGCGACGCTCACGTCATCGGAGCTGCCGGGGCCCTGCCGTTTGTGGGTGGAGGCGTCCATTCGAAGACCACCTTCTACCCCCTGCACCTCGAACGCTATCTCAGCGCCCGGTCTTTGACTGCCAGAAGGCGATCTCGCCGCCATCGGGAGCCGAGACGATGCTGCGCCATCCCTCCGGGCCCTCGCGCGGGCCGAGCAGCACCTCGCCGCCGAGCTCGCGGGCCTCGTCGGTCGTCCGGCCGACGTCGGGGACCTCCACATAGGGCAGCCAGAGCGGATGCTTCGACTCACATTCGACCACCCCGCCCCCGACCCCATTTCCCATCCCGAGCGCGAGGTAAGAGCCGGCCCCCGCGTGGATCCGCTCCGGACGCCAGGAGAAGAGGCGCGTATAGAAATCGACCGCCCCGCGGAGATCGCCGGTATGCAGTTCCAGGTGGATCACAGGGTTGGCGGCACGCGAGTTCATTACCTGCCAGTAAGACCGGGCCTCGGCTCGAAATTCATCGGTTTGGCGATGACGTTCAAAGGCGTCACCTGTCTAATCTCATAGAGACGGGATGAGCACCACGCCGACAGAGGTGGAACAGCGGGAACTGCTCGAGACGGCACGCAAGGGCAGCGAGGACGCCTACGCGCGGCTCGTCGAGCCGCACCGCTCCGAGCTCCAGGCCCACTGCTATCGCATGCTGGGCTCCGTGCAGGACGCCGAGGACGCGCTCCAGGAAGCCCTCGTCCGAGCCTGGAAGGGCCTGAGCAAGTTCGAGGGCCGCAGCTCGCTGCGCTCCTGGCTCTACCGGATCGCCACCAACACCTCGCTGGACGCGATCGAGCGACGCCCCAAGCGAATCCTCCCGATCGACTACGGCCCGCCCGCCGATCCGCATGGCGGCGTCGGCGAGCCCCTCGTCGAGTCGGTCTGGATCGAGCCCTTCCCCGACGAAACGCTCGGAATCGAAGACGGCTACGCGTCGCCGGACGCACGCTACGAGCAGCGCGAATCGGTCGAGCTGGCCTTCATCGCTTCCCTCCAGCTGCTGCCTGCGAACCAGCGGGCGGTCTTGATTTTGCGCGAGGTCCTGGGGTTCTCGGCGCAGGAGACTGCCGAGACACTCGACACCAGCGTCGCCTCGGTGAACAGCGCGCTGCAGCGCGCCCGGGCGACGATCGAGAAGAAGCTTCCGGAGCAGAGCCAGCAGGAGACCCTGCGCGCCCTGGGCGACGAGAAACTGCGCGAGATCGTCGAGCAATACGCCGACGCCTGGGAGCGCAACGACGTCGACACGGTCGTCGACATGCTCGCCGACGACGCCGCCTTCACCATGCCGCCTCAGTCCCGCTGGTTCCAGGGGAAGGACGGCATCCGCGGCTTCCTGGAGATGTGGTCGATGCTTCCCGATTGGGGCTGGAAGTCGATCCCCACCACCGCCAATGGGCAGCCCGCTCTGGCGTTCTACAGCTGGGACGAGGAGAAGCAGGCGCGCGTGCCGTTCGCGGTCAACGTACTCACCTTCGAGGGCGACAAGATCAAGGAGATCGACGCCTTCATCCTGCGTGGCTCGCAGGATCCGGACCCTGAAGTACAGGCACGCACGCCCGAGCAGCCGGCCGATTACGAGAAGCTGGCCAAGGCCTATAGCCGGTTCGGGCTGCCTGCTACTTTGGATTGAGGGTCGCTTTCGGCCGCTGCTTGACTTCGACCGCGGTCGAACTTGTACAACGAACCGATGAGTTTCAGGGGGCGCCCCGGTCGTATTGGGAAACAACTCTTTTGGCAGAGGAGGCCAACTCGATGACGCAGGCACAGGGTGGAACCCAGCATCAGGAACCGCAACCGATGAGCGACCGATCCCGGTGGATCGCGCTTTACGTCCTCTGCGCGGGCATGCTGATGATCGTTCTCGACATCACCGTCGTGAACGTCGCGCTGCCCTCGATCAAGGACGATCTCGGCTTCGATCAGTCGAGTCTGGCCTGGGTCGTCAACGCCTACCTGATCACGTTCGGTGGCCTGCTCCTGCTGGCCGGCCGGCTGGGCGATTTGCTGGGCCGCAGGAAGATCTTCCTCTGGGGCCTGGCTCTGTTCGTCGCGGCCTCGATCCTCTGCGGCGCCTCCCAGAGCGAGGGCATGCTGATCGGCGCTCGCCTCCTGCAGGGGATCGGCGGAGCGATGACCTCGGCGGTCATCCTCGGCATGATCGTGACGATGTTCCCCGAGCAGGGGGAGCAGGCGAAGGCGGTCGGTATCTACGCCTTCGTCGCCTCCGCCGGCGGCGCGGTCGGACTGCTGATCGGCGGCGTGATCACGCAGCTGATCAGCTGGCACTGGATCTTCTTCGTCAACGCGCCGATCGGGCTCGTGACGGCGATCTGGGCCCGCCGCCTGCTCGAAGACGACAAGGGCATCGGCTTCCGCCAGGGCGCAGACCTGCTCGGCGCCCTCCTGATCACGTCGTCCCTGATGCTCGGCGTCTACACGATCGTCGAGCCCGCAGCCAAGGACGGCTGGGGTGCGTCAACCACCCTGCTGCTGGGCGCGGGTTCGCTGGTCCTCGGCGCACTCTTCATCGCCCGCGAGGCGAAGGCCGAGACCCCGCTGATCCCGCTGCGGATCTTCCGCTCCCGGAACGTCAGCGGCGCGAATCTGGTCCAGATCCTGACCGTCGCGGGGATGTTCGGGATGTTCTTCATGGGATCGCTCTACCTGCAGCTCGTGCAGGGGTACGACGCCCTTGAGATCGGCCTGGCGTTCCTGCCGGTGACGATCATCATGGGGACGCTCACGGGCCGCTACTCGGAACCGCTGATCATGCGGTTCGGCGCCAGGCGGCTCCTGTTCCCGGGACTGGGCCTGGTCGCCGCCGGCCTGATCTATTTCACGCGAGCGCCGGTCGACGCGAACTACTGGGTCGATGTCTTCCCCGTCCTTGTCCTGCTCGGTACCGGCATCGGCGTCTGCTTCCCCGCGTTGATGACGATCGCGATGTCGGGCGCCACCCGCGCCGACGCGGGACTCGCCTCGGGTCTGGTCAACACGTCCGCGCAGGTCGGCGGCGCAGTTGGTCTCGCGGTGCTGGCAACACTCTCCACGTCGCGGAGCAATGCGCTCGAAGACGCCGGACACTCAACCGCCTCTGCGCTGACGAGCGGCTACCACCTGGCCTTCTGGGTCGCGGCCGGCCTGGTCATCGCCGCGATCGGCGTCGCCTTCTGGTACCTGCAGCCGGAGGACAAGGCCGCCGAGCAGTTCGCCGGCGATGAGATGCCGGGTGAGATCCCGCAGGCCGAGGGGTCCGCTTACTCAGAGACCGCCTCAGAGGCCGCCTAGTTGGACGAGGCCGTCCAGCGGGCCCTCGCGAACGACCGCACGGTCGACATCACCACGACGGGTCGCACCAGCGGCCAACCCCGGCGAATCGAGATCTGGCGCTACCGCTACGACGGCAGAACGTTCCTGAGTGGTTCGCCGGGCACGCGCGACTGGTACGCGAACCTGCTGGCGAATCCGGCGTTCACCTTCCACCTGAAGGGAAGTGCGCAAGCCGATCTGCCCGCCGTTGCCCGGCCGATCACCGACGAGGCCGAGCGCCGGGAGGTGATCGCCGGGATCCTCGAGGACCTCGGACGCGGCTCGGGCAACGTCGATGAGTGGGTGGCGAGCAGCCCACTTGCCGAGGTTGAGTTCCGCTAGTCAGGCGCCGGCGGCGGGCTCGGGCTGCAGCCGGACATCGACCACGGACTGATCGCGGCCACCGCGCTTTGCGGCATAGAGCGCCGCATCGGCCAGCTGGAGATGCGGCTGGAGCTCCACCGCCACGGTGGTGGCGGTGACGCCGGCGCTCAGCGTTGCCAGAGGCAGGCCGGGCGCCTCGACCGCGAAGGCGGCGCGCATTCGTTCCGCGTACTCCAGCGACTGCTCCACTCCAGAGTCGACGAGCAGCGCGACGAACTCCTCTCCTCCCATTCGGCCGACGAGGTCGCCCTCGCGGGTCTGCTCGCGGAAGATCTGGCCGAGGCGAGCGAGGACCCTGTCGCCGGTGTCGTGACCGAACTCGTCGTTGATCGCCTTGAAGTGGTCGATGGCGAAGGAGACGAAGCCGAGCGGCGATCGGCTGCGGCGCGCTCGGGACATCTCAGCCTTCGCTGCCTCGACGAAGCCGCGGCGATTGAGGAGCCCGGTCAGGCCATCGATTCGGGCCTCACCGGCGAGGCGCTGAAGCAGCCGCTCGTTTCGGGCCGAAAGCAGGTCGGTGACGCCGCCGACGACGGTCATCGACACCATCACATCGAGCCAGCGGTCCACGTAGCCGACGCCGGCCGGGGTGGCCGTCAGGGCCACCGCATGGACGATCCCGACCCAAGCAACGATCGTGATCGCGCCTCGGCGGCCGAAGAAGTAGGACTCCCAGAGGACCGGCCAGGCGTACAGGGCGGCTCCGTCCCCGTGTCCGTTGGTGGTCGCGATGGCAACGCCGATCAGGAGCGCGCCGATCGGCCCGAGGGCGGCCATGGCCGCGATGGGCAACCGCGGCCCCCAGAGCAGCAATAGCGCGACGACGCCCAGCGCGATGAAGCTTGGCGCCATCGAGAACTGATCCCCGCCTGGGAGCACGCCCTCGACGATGCCGACGAATGTGGCCCCGCCGTACATTCCGGCGGCGCTGTAGGCCATCGCCTTCTTGCTGGCGCCTTCGCGCGGTTGGAGAAGCGGCGTCAATTGTGCATCCACCCCTTTGGGTTCCCACGGGAATGGTCGGCGTGGCGATCGCGGTTGTCATCAGTACTTCGCCACCTCCTGCGCGCAGGGGTTTCCCGCACGCGTTACCGTCCCCGCCGTGATCGCGGAGCCTCAGGCGGTAAGGCGGCGGCGGCTGCCGCTGGTGCTGGTTGCGGGAGCGCTCGGCGCCGTTGCCGTGGCCGGCTGCGGCGAGAAGTCCGAGCCCGCCGTTCACCCGCCAGCCACCGCCCCGACGACGACCGCTCCGCAAACCACCACTGTGCCGTCCGCCACGACGACGAAGCCGGCCCCCACGCCGACGGTTCCGGTTCCAAAGACGACCCCCTAGATCAGGGCGTCGGGCGGGACTGGGCGCGGAAGAAGTCGGCCAGCTCGCGCGCCTGCTCGGCGGGATCGCTCGAGGTCGGGACGGGCGGGATGGCCCGGGAGGGCTGCTTGACGACATCCGACTTGCTGGGCGAGCCCGAATCGCCGGAGTTCGTTGCGACGAGTACGCCCGCGGCGACGATCGCGAGGGCGGCGGCGATGGCGGCGAGCCGCGCGGCGATCGAGCGACGGCGCCGGGCGACATCCGTCGGAGCCGGCCAGCTCCTCGTTGCCGGGCCGGTGGTGGGCAGGCGCTTGGTCGGCCGGGCCTGCGAGCGGATCCGGCGGACGACACCAGCGTCGCCGTTGCCCTCGACAGTCGCCAGCGCCTCGCCCAGAGAGCGGGCATCGCTGAACCGATCGGCGGGGTCCTCTCGCAGGCAGCGCTCGACGATCTCGCGGAGCTCCGGCGGACGGGACTGAGGCAGGAGCTCGTCCGCCACGACCCCGCAGGCGTAGACGTCCACGGCGGGTGTGATCTTCCCGTCGGCCAGCTGCTCGGGCGCCATGTAGCGCTCGGTGCCGATCACCTTGCCGACCTGGGTCAGGCGGGTGGTCTCCTCGGCGGCGCGGGCGATGCCGAAGTCGGTGATCTTCAGACAGCCGTCGGACTCACGGAGCAGCAGATTCGGCGGCTTGATGTCGCGGTGGACGAGCTTCTTCGAGTGCGCGTGGCCGAGCCCCTCACAGAGCTGGCCCAGCAGTCGGAGCGCCTCGGCGCGGGCGATCGAGCTCCGCCGGCCGTCGAGGCGATCCCCAAGAGTGCCTCCGTCGACCTGCTCCATGACGATGTATGGGCGGCCCTCCTCCTCGCCGACATCGAACACCTGGACGATGTTGGGGTGGTCCAGCTTGGCGGCGAGACGTGCCTCGCGCGAGAACCGCTTGCGCACCTCGTCGTCTCCGGCGAAGTTGTCGGCGAGCAGCTTGATCGCGACCTCCCGGTCCAGCTTCAGATCGCGCGCGCTGTAGACCGTCGCCATGCCGCCGTGGCCCAGCCGGTCGGTGAGCTCGTAGCGCTCGTCGCCGAGGTAGCGGTTCACTCGAACTCGCCGCCCTTCAGCTTCGCCTTGCCGGGACCGACGCCACCGTGCTTCGCTTGACCCGGTGGGACGAAGCCGCTGTCGCCCTCGTGATCCTTGCCGTGCTCGTCCTCCTTATGCTCCTTGTCCTTCTCCTCCTTCTTCTTCTCCGGTTCCGGCGGGGGCGGTGGCGGCGGGCAATTGACCTCGTCCACGAGGCGGCCGGTCACCTCGTCGACGTCCGAGCGCATGGAGACCGGCAGGTCCGCCTCCTCGACGGCTGCGCTCAGGTCATCGGCGGCGTGCGCGGCGTGGCAGGTGTCGCCGGAATCGAGGTCCGACGCCACGCGGTCGCTGAGCTTGGCCAGATTCGCGGCGGTATCGGGCGGGACGGGCGGCGGCTGCGCCACCGTCGTGCCCTCGCCATCCGATCCGCACGACGCCAGGACGACGGTCGATGCGGCCAGCACAATCGCCCATGCGGCAGCTTTCCGGTTTGTCCTCATCACCAATCCCCCAACTTCGATTACCCGGGCGCTTTCTGCGGAAACCGAGGTCGCTTGGGCAGGAGCGCCGCGGGCACGCGAAGCATCTCGAGCGTGGATGAGTAGTTGGCGCCGGGTTGCGGCCCGCCTTCGGCGGCGAAGATCCGCGAGCCGCGGGCGACCACGCCGAGGCCGTGCCTCGGGGTGAGCATTCCCGGCAGCTTGCGCCAGCGTCCTGAGCTCGGGTCGAAAGCCTGCACGGGTCCGATGGTCGCACCACCGGGGGTGAGCTCCTCCCCACCAACGACGACCGCCCATCCGCGGATCGCCACCGCGCCGAACCCGCTTCGGGGTGTGGGGATCGACGGCCTCGCGCGCCACTTCCCGGCCCGCGGGTCCAGTTCCTCGACGGCATCGAAGTTCTCGCCGCCCACTCGTCCGCCCAGAACGAGGACGTGGCCCCCGATGACGACGCTGGCGATGTGCTCGCGTGCGACCTTCAGGCTCGGGCCGGCCCGCCACCGCCGCGCTGGGATGTCGTAGACCTGGACGAGCGGCAGGGCGGTGCCTTGGCGCGCTCCACCGATCGCGTACAGCGAGCAGCGCGCCGCGGCGAGCGTCGCGGCGGCTCTCGGTGCGCCGGACGCGGGCAGAGTCGCCCATGAGTCGCCGGCGGGGTCGTAGCGCTGCATGACATCGGTCTCCCCGCTCGCCGTGTGGCCGCCGTAGACGTAGACGTCGCCGCGGCACTTGCCGGCGCCGGCGGTCACCGCAGGATGGTGGACGGCGAGGGGCATCGGCGCAACCACCGCCCAGGAACCGGATTGGATGTCGTAGCGCGCGACCTGGGCTGTCGGTTGTGGGAAGGCGGTCGCTCCGCCGACGACGTAGATGAATCGGCCGACCCGAGCCCCCCCGACCTCGGTGCGCTCGAGTGGGCTGGATGGCAGGGCGATCCATCGGGCCGTGCGGGCCGCCGTCCCACGATCGGCCCCGTCGCCTCCGTCGGTGAGCAGGATCCCGGCGGCGACGCCGGCAAGAGCCAGAGGGATCGCAAGGGCGGCCCAGTGGAGTCGGTGACTCATTCGGGTGGTCCCCCTCGGTCTCCGGCTACGCGCTCCTCGAAGCCCGCGCAGCTCAGGACCGGGAGGCGCGGGTAGCGAGGGAAGGCGGGATCGGTCTTCGAGCGCTCGCAGAGGGAGAACTCGGAGCCGCGCGTGTTGCGAATGAGTCGCTGATGCCGGCAGCGATCGCAGAGGCCGGCGTCGGGACGGCTCACCGTTCGCTGGGCGAAACGGGTGGCTCCTCAGCTTCGCCTGCGGAGCCCCCTCGCACTTCCTCTGCACCCTCAGTTGCCTCATCCGCACGCTCAACGGCCGCCTGGGCCTCTGCCGCGGCCTCCTCCGCTTCCTCCACCGCCTGCTCCGCGCCGAAGATCGCCCGCCTCAAGCCCTCGGCGAAGTACTCGCCGCCCCGCTGGGCACGCTCGATCGGCTCGGTCAGCTTGACCACCCGCCCGAGTAGCTCGTTCATCCGCTCAGCCTGTTCCAGGGCCTGGTCGGCCTGGCGACGCATGACCTCGAGCTGCTCGCGGGAGACGGCCATCAGGTCGTTCGCCTCGCGAATGCTCTTCTCCACGGAGCGCGGCAGCTCGATGGCCGCGCGGGCGAGGTTGAACGGCAAGCTGATCAGTTCTCGGACCACGACTCGCAGGGTAATGAAGCCTGCCGCGCAGGCCGCAAGGACTCGTTACTTCACTTTGTATAGTCGGTGTATGCCCACCTTTCGGCGCCTGCTCGGCTTCCTGCATCCATATCGCCGCCAACTGATCGGCTCGCTTGCGCTTGCCTGGCTGGCGATGGGGATGACGGTGCTGATCCCGCTGCTGATCGGCGGCTCGGTGAACGCGATCGAGGACGAGCGGCGCGACGACATCCTGCCCTTGGTCCTGGCGCTGCTCGGAGCGGGAGTGCTGCGACTGCTACTCACCGTCGGACGCCGGCTGATCGCAGGAAAGGTCTCGCTCGCGGTCGAGTTCGATCTCCGCCAGGTCTTCTATGAGCACCTGCAGAAGCTCGAGCTCGCGTTCTTCGACAGCCAGCAGACGGGCCAGCTGATGTCGCGCGCGACCGTCGACCTGCAGTCCATCCGGTTCTTCCTGGGCTATGGGCTGATCTGGGTGAGCCAGAGCGCGCTCACGATCCTGTTCGCGGCGGTTGCGATGATCGTGCTCGATCCACTGCTGGCGCTGCTCGCCCTGGCGCCGGTGCCGTTCCTCGTTGCGACGGCGACGCGCTACAGCCGCCGCAACCGCCCGGCCGAGCAGGAGGTGCAGCAGCGGGTCGGCGAGGTGACGGCGAGCGCCGAGGAGAGCATCTCGGGCATCCGGATCGTCAAGGCGTTCGCCCGAGAACGACACGTTCTGGGCCGCTTCACGCATTCGGTGAACCGCGTCTTCGAGCAGAGCATGGTCTCGACGAAGTTGCAGGCCTTCTATACGCCGCTGATGGGCTTCATGCCGAACCTCGGGCTGGCGGCCGTGCTGTTGGTTGGCGGCCTGCAGGTCGCCCATGGCGACACCAGCGTCGGGCATCTGACCGCTTTCTACGCGTACGTCGTGCTGCTCTCCGGGCCGGTCCGCTGGCTGGGCATGTCGCTGAGCATGGCCCAGCGGGCCGTGGCCTCCGGGAACCGCATGTTCGAGATCCTCGACCGGCAGCCCTCAATGGAGAGCGCGCCGGACGCACCGCCGCTGCCGGAGGGCCGTGGACAGGTCTCACTGCAGCGGGTCACGCTGCGCTACGACGGAGCCGAGCCGGCGCTGACCGGCATCGACCTCGAAGTCGAGCCGGGCCGGACGGTCGCACTGGTCGGGCCGACAGCCGCCGGCAAGACGAGTCTCGTGGGATTGCTGGCGCGGCTCTATGACCCGAGTGAGGGGCGCGTGGTGATCGACGGCGCGGACATCAAGGACGTCGATCTCGCGTCGCTGCGATCCGAGATCGCCTTCGTCGCCGACGACAGCTTCCTGTTCTCCGACACCGTCAGCGGCAACATCGCCTATGCCCGGCCGGACGCGACGCAGGAGCAGATCGAGGCAGCGGCGAAGCGGGCCCAGGCGCACGACTTCATCACCCGCCTCCCCGACGGATACGACACCGTGATCGGGGAGCGCGGCCTGACGTTGTCCGGCGGGCAGCGCCAGCGGGTGGCGATCGCACGTGCCCTGCTGGCCGAGCCGCGCATCCTGATCCTGGATGACGCGACGTCCTCGGTCGACGCCAGGACCGAGGCACAGATCCGGGTCGGGCTGCGCGAGGCGATGGAGGGCCGCACCACGTTCATCGTCGCTCACCGCCTCTCGACCATCTCACTGGCCGACGAGATCGTGGTGCTGGATCGCGGCCGGATCGTGGATCGCGGAACCCACGACGAGCTCCTGGAGCGCTGCTCTCTCTACGAGGAGATCGCCGAGAAGGGGCTCGAGGACTCGGTCTATCTGCAGAGGGACCTCGAGGAGCGCGAGGAGATGGCGAAGCTTTGAACGAGTCAGACGGCGCACAGAACTTCCTCGCTCTCTTCCGGTCGCTCTGGCGGCTGATCCGGGGCGAGGACAACCGCTGGCGCAAGGTGAAGTGGCTGTTCTCGCTGCTGCGGCCGTACCGGCGGCAGGTCCTGATGATGCTCGGTGCGCTGATCCTCGCCACGGGCGCGACCCTGGCGCCGCCGTTCCTCGTCGGCAAGGCGGTTTCGTTCGCCCTGGACGGAGACACCTCGGGGCTGGTGCTGATCATGGCGGCGTTCCTCGGCGCCGCCCTGATCGGATGGGGCACCAGCTATCTGCAGACCTATCTCGTTGGGTGGGTCGGGGAGCGGGCGCTCCAGGACCTGCGGGTCCGGATCTTCACTCACCTCCAGCAGATGTCGATCGGGTTCTTCACCCGCAACCGGCCGGGGGTGTTGATCTCTCGGATCACCAACGACGTCGACGCGCTCGACCAGCTGATCAGCAGCGGCGTGGTGACGCTCTTCTCCAGCACCCTGACCCTGGTCGGGGTGATCGCGATCATGCTGATCGCGGACGTGCAGCTGGCGCTGGTGGTGTTCCTGACCCTGCCGCTGCTCGCGATCGCCAGCCTCGTCTTCCGGATCGTGGCGGCGAGCGCCTACCGGATCACTCGCGAGCGGATCGCGGAGGTGACCGCCTATCTGCAGGAGACGCTGAGCGGCGTGCGGGTCGTCCGGAGCTTCGCGCAGGAGCGGCGCCACGTCGGGCGGATGGCGGAGCTCAACGAGCTCAACCGCCAGGCGAACCTGAAGACGGTCTACCTGAATGCGTCCTACTTCCCGGCGGTCGAGCTGCTCTCGGCGATCGGCACGGCGGTGATCCTGCTCTACGGCGGCTACCAGGCGCTCGATCTGGCGACCGAGAGCGCCCGGAACGCCCAGATCGGAATCGTGGTCGCGTTCGTCGGCTACCTCTCCACCTTCTTCGACCCGATCCAGCAGCTCTCCAATCTCTATACGACGTACCAGCAGGGGATGGCGGCGCTGGACAAGATCTTCGACCTGCTCGACACAGAGCCGGACATGGTCGACAAGCCGGACGCGCTCGATCCGGGGACGCTGCGGGGAGAGATCGAGATGGACGGCGTCTGGTTCTCGTATGGGTTGGACCGCACCGCCGGCCTGAAGCGCTCCAGCGGGAAGATCGAGACGGGGCCCGACGAGGATGATGAGGACGCGGCGTGGGCGCTCGAGGACGTCTCGATCCACGTGCCCGCCGGACAGACGCTGGCGCTGGTCGGGGAGACGGGCGCCGGGAAGTCGACCTTCGCCAAGCTGGTGTCGCGCTTCTATGACCCGCAGAGGGGTGGCGTGCTGGTGGACGGCAATGATCTGCGGGATCTGAGCTCCACCTGCCTGCGGAGCCAGCTCGGCATCGTGCCTCAGGAGGGCTTCCTGTTCTCGGGCACTGTGCGCGAGAACATCGCGTTCGGGCGGCCGGATGCGTCCGATGAGGAGATCGAGGCCGCCGCCGATGCGATCGGTGCCGGCGACTTCATCCGGCGGATGCCGGACGGATTCGATACCGAGGTCGGAGAGCGTGGCGTGTCGCTCTCGGCGGGACAGCGTCAGCTGATCGCGTTCGCGCGGGCGTTGCTCGCCGAGCCGCGGATCCTGATCCTCGACGAGGCGACCTCCAACGTCGACGTGCGAACGGAGCGGACGATCGAGGCGGGCTTGGAGCGACTGCTGCAGGGACGGACGGCGATCGTGATCGCGCATCGGCTCTCGACGATCCGCAATGCGGGCCGGATTGCCGTTCTGGAGGACGGGCGGATCGCGGAGAGCGGGACGCACGACGAGCTGATCGCAGCCGGCGGCCGCTACGCGGAGCTG
>Ga0126307_10001469_pt1 | contig 15542 bp, 15 predicted proteins | sample Plot28_FD_89955 | JGI IMG/M metagenome (GOLD analysis project Ga0126307, IMG submission 89955) | Serpentine soil microbial communities from UC McLaughlin Reserve, CA, USA - Plot28 | ecosystem: Environmental > Terrestrial > Soil > Grasslands | place: USA: UC McLaughlin Reserve, Lake County... | reverse complement strand
GCTGCGCAGGCGGCCCTCCGCCGCCGCCCGCCGAAACTCCGCCGGAGTGCTGACGCCGAGCACGCGGCCGATCTCCACGGCCCGACGCGCGCTGAGGCCGAGCATTCGACCGAAGCCGACGAGCTCTGGGACGAGCTCCCGCTCGAGGTCTTTCAGCTCCGCGATCGTGCCGGTCTCGACGAGCTCCCGCAGACGGGCTTCGATTCCCGGGCCGATGCCTCGGAGCTCGCGCACCCGCCCTGTCCGCACGAGCGCTGTCACGTCGGCGGGCGTCGCGCGGATCGTCTCGGCCGCTCGCCGGTACGCCCGCGCCGTGTACGGATTTGCAGCGCCGAGCTCGAGCAGCGCCGCAAACGCCTCGAGCCGCTCGGCGAGCGCGCTGTTGTCGGGACGCTCGCGCATGCGTCTTCGCGATCAGGGTGAGCGGTTGGAGCCGCGGTGATGGATGCCGGCCGCGATCGCGACGGCGGCGCCGGCCGCGAGCAGCCCTCCGCCGATGAGCAGCGCGACTCCGACCCACGGAAGCGGGTCGAGCTCGGCGCCGATGCTGAGATCGGCGGCCACGCCGCGCGAGCCGTCGGCGTTCATGACAACGGCGTTCCACCTGCCGTCCTGGGGCTCCCACTCGAGCGTCTGTTCGCCCGCGCCGGTGGCGGAGGCGGCCCAGAACCGCTGGCCTCTAGGCCGGCTCTCGGGTGCGCCGCCCCGGCGCTGGGAGTATTGGGGCTCACGCCCGATCTCCGTTACGACGGCGTGCTCGACCCCCCTGAGGTACCTCGCGACGTCCACTTCGCGGGCGATGCCGACGAACACCGGGCGCTCGCTCTCGCTGCGGACGCGAACCGTGCCCACCAGGTCCTTGGTCGCCCAATCGGGCCCATCGAGGTCGACGTCCGCGCTCTCGGAGGCGATCGCGTACGTCGGCGTCGCGAAGTCCTCGGTCGGCGACATGACAAAGCCATCGTCGTCGCGCTGGGTGCGGTCGACCACGACCGCGGCACATCCGCCGGCAAGCAGCGCGAACGCGAGCAGTGCGGCGATGCTGCCCACCACCAGGAGCGCGACCCGTCCGGCGCCTCTGCGGGACGGCGGCGTGTGCTCAGCGGCCTGCTCCCTTGAGGGCACGGGCATCGTCGGCTCATCAGGGGGGCGAGCCCCTGGTTCCGCGCCGCCCTGGTCGAGACGGAACGGCGGGTATGCGTCGGTCATGAGCGCCGCATAGGCGGCCACTCTTGCAACCCAGCGGTCGAGGCCGAGCACGAAATCGAAGAGGCCGCGCGGGTAGCGCGCTCGGAAGAGCAGCGCCACTCCAGCGAAGAGCACGAGCAGCGCGATCAAGCCGGCGCCCCACCCCCAGTGGCCCGCCTCGCGGGCGGCGAACCCGCCGCCGCCGAGGAACACGCCTACCAGCAGGTAATGCGGGATCGCGAGCAGCCACCACTTCACGAGCACGAGCCCTCGCGACAGCTCCCCCGGGTAGGCGACATCGAGTGTCGCGGGATAGTCCGGCGCGGCACCTAGCGTGAACGGTGGATAGCGGTCGGTGCCGAGCGCGCCGTACGAGTAGAACGCCACGCGCCACGTCCAACGGAGCACGCCGAGGTTGAACTCGAAGATTCCGCGTGGGTAGCGAGCGGTGAACAGGATCGCGAAGAAGGCGACGACGCTGAGCACGACGAACACGATCCAAAGGAAGGCCAGCAGGATCAGGTGCGGGAGCGCAAGCAGCCACTTCACGAGCCACAACCAGCGGCTCAGCATGGGGTCGAGCCGACCCTCTAGCCGCACGGGATAGGTGGACTCTGTCGCCATTGGCGCGCCTCCTCGTTTGCTCTTCCGCCGGACTGTCCGCAACCGCCGTGACGCCGTGGATGCGTTCCGCGGCCCGCACGGCGGCCAGCCATTTCAAGCGGGGGGAATGTTGAGGTTGCTCCGGAAGACGTTCTCGGGGTCGTACTTGGACTTCACCTCCTTCAGACGCTCGTAGTTGTCGCCGAACGACGCCCGTAGGAGCTCCTCGCCCTCCTCGCCGAAGCCGGCGAAGTTGAGGTACGCGCCGTCCCGCGAGCGCTCGCTCAGCTCGCCGTAGAGGTCGCGCGCCCAGCGCAGGTTGTCCTCGTCGGCGCCGGGGTCGTCCCAGTTCGCCTCCAGGCCGATCAGGAGCGGCGCTTCGCGCCGCGCGAAGGCGCTGCCACCGGCCGGCTGCTCTCGCATCGCGCCGCCGAGCGCCCAGACGTCGATCGAGCTGAGCGGGGACGGGCGGCTCGCCGCGTAGCGGTCGAGCAGCTTGCAGGTGGAGCCGTCGAGCTCGGCCAGGTAGGTCGATTTCCAGTAGTAGCGGCGCCCGTCCGGGTACTCGGGATCGAACAGCTGCTGCGCCATGACGAACGGCATCTGCCCGCTCATGTCGACGACGGGCTCGGCCAGCTCCCGGAGCGGCCGGACCGCCTCCTCCGCCTGCTCCGGGGCTCCCGACCAGCAGCCCGCGACGGCGAAGACCGACTGCCCTTGCCACCGCGAAGGGACGGGCTCGTCGTGCGGCGCGCTCCAGTAGATCGCGATCGCCATCAGCTCGTTCGGCGCATCCGCCATGAACGCCCCGAAGGCAGGCAGCGCTTCCCGGCCCGCGTCGGCGGGATAGAGGGTCACCACCATGAAGACCTCGGGCCCGATCGGATGCAATTCGTATTCGAGCGAGGTCACGACGCCGAAGTTCCCGCCGCCGCCGCGCAGGGCCCATAGGAGGTCGCTGTTCCGATCGCGGTCGGCGTGAAGGAGCTCGCCGCCCGCCGTCACGACGTCGGCCGCGAGCAGGTTGTCGCACGAGAGGCCGAGGTTCCGGGTCAGGAAGCCCACCCCGCCGTGGAGCGTGAGGCCTGCGACGCCGGTCCGCGAGACGACGCCGAGCGGTGTCGCCAGGCCGAACGCCTGCGTCTCGTGGTCGATATCGCCAAGACGCGCGCCCCCGCCGACGCGTGCGGTTCGCCGGTCGACGTTCACGACGACGTTTCCCATCCTCGAGAGGTCGATCACGGCGCCCGCTTCGGCGACCGCCGTGCCGGCGACGTTGTGCCCTCCGCCGCGGACCGAGATCGGCAGGCCCTGCTCCCGTGCCCACGCGACCGCTGCGATCACGTCCGCCGCCCCGCTGCAGCGGACGATTAGCTCGGGCGTCCGGTCGATCATGCCGTTCCAGACGCTCCGCGCCTCGTCGTACGTCGGTTCGGCGCGGCCTACGACCTCGCCCTGGATCTTGCCGACGAGGTCTGCCACGTCGGTCGTGTCGAGCTCCGCTCGCTTCATCGTCCCCTCCCGGTCCGTTTGCGCGAGCCTACGGGACCGCGGCTCGCGGAGGCACCTCGACGTTCGGATCGAACAGCTCCGCGCCGCGCCGTACGGTGACGGCAGTGAGCGTCGAGCAGATCGAGAGACTGCGCGTCGCCTGGGACACCGACGCCGGCGGCCGGATCCACTTCACGGCCGTCTTCCGCTACGCCGAGCTGGCGGAGACCGTGCTGCGGCGGCGGCTGGGACTCCTCGGCAACTGGGCCGACTACCCGCGCCGGCACGTCGAGGCGGACTACTTCGCCGTCCTGCGCTTCGACGACGAGGTCGAGCTCGCGCTCCGGCCGGAGCGGCTGGGGCGCACGTCCATCACGTGGGCGTGGGAGATCCGCCGCGGCGACGAGGTCTGCGTGCACGGGTCTCACACCGTCGTGCACGTCGACGCCGCCGGTCGCGCGAGCGAGCTCCCGGCCGACGTGCGGGCGGCCCTATCGGGCTGAGGTGCGCTCTGGCGCAACGCCGGATCTTGCCGCTGCGCACGATCTGCCCCCACATCTGCCCGATCGTCTCGCCTCGCAGCGGGACGTCGCTCTGGCCGTGCGCGTAGGCCAACGTCATCCGTTCACCCCCGTCGCCGCGACTCTAGACCGCTAGAGTCCGCGAGCTCAAGCTGCGGCCTGGACGGGAGGTCGGTCACGAAAGGCTCGATCAAACGCGCGCTGCTCGTTCTCGTCGCCGCATTGGGTCTCGTGGTTGTCGCCGCGGCACCGGCGCCGGCGGCCAGACGTTCCAGCGTCACGCCGTGGATCGCGCTCGAGCTCGACGCGATCGCGTCGTATCGCGTCAACCCGCCGCGAGCTTCCCGCGCCCTAGCGCACCTCAGTCGAGCGATGTACCTCGCGGCGCTGATGGATCAGGCTGGCGGGGACGACGCCGTGACGGGCGCCGCGTCGGCGGTGGTGCTCCACTTCCATCCCGACGAGCGCGCTCGCATCGATTCGCTCGTCGCTGAGCTCGCCGACACGGGCAGCGCGCCATTCCGTCTAGGACGGCTGATCGGAGGCCTGCTCGTCCTTCGATCCGAGAGTGACGGGGCCGACGCGGTCTGGGACGGGGAGCGGCCTACCGGCGACGAGTTCTGGGCTCCGACTCCGCCCCTCAACGTCTTTCCACCGCTGGAGCCGCTCGCAGGAACCTGGCGCACCTGGAACCTCGACACGGGCTCGCAGTTTCGCCCAGGCCCCCCGCCGGTGTACGGGAGCTCTCAGTTCCTCGCGGAGATGAACGAGATCTATGCGGTCTCCACGGCGTTGACCGACGACCAGAGGCGGATCGCCGACGAGTGGGCCGATGGACCGGGGACGGTGACTCCGCCGGGCCACTGGAACCGGATGGCCGTCGAGCTCGTGCGGGCAGCCAACTGGTCGACGGTCCGTTCGGCCCGACTATTTGCGGCGCTCAATAGCGCCCAGGCCGACGCTTTCATCGCCTGCTGGGATGCGAAGTACGCCTACTGGTCGCTGCGTCCGATCACCGCCATCCGCCGCTTGATCGACGCGAGCTGGCTGTCCTACGTCGTGACTCCGCCGTTCCCTTCATACGTGTCCGGCCACGCGACGACATCAGGCGCGGCGTCGACTGTGCTCGCGGCGTTCTTCCCCGCAAAGGCGGATCAGCTCGCAGCCATGGCCGACGAGGCCGCGCTCTCGCGTCTGTACGGCGGTATCCACTTCAGGAGCGACAACGAGGTCGGGCTCGCACTCGGCCGTCGGGTCGGGAGCGTGGCTGTTCGCGCGTACGGCGTCGAACGCAACTAGCCACGGCGGACGAGTCCGACCGGTTGCGAGCTGCTCGATTCTCACGCGTGACGAATCACGGCGGAGGAGGAGGCGCAGGTTCGCCGGGTGCCGGCGGCACCGTCTCAGTCGGCGGGGTCATCGTCTCCGTCGTCGTGGGTGTGCTCGCGGCGGGGGGCTCGGACGCCGGTGGAGGAGCTGGCTCTGACGCCGCTGGCGGCTCGGTCTCGCGGACGCGAGGCGCTTGCGGAGTCGCGGGCGACGGCGTTGGAGGCGTCGCAGTCGCGCTTGCTGGCGTGGACTCGGTCGTATCCGTCGGGCCGGTCCGTGTGTGGTCTGTGCGCTCCGCCGCGCCCGGGGCGGTCACTTCGAGAGGCACAGACGCCGGCTGGTGGCGGCGTGGCTGAGAACGCGGCGGCGGCACCGGTTCATCTGTCGCCGATCCCCGTTCCGCGATGCCGGCGAGAACGAAGCCAGTCGTCGCTAACGCGAGGACTGTCGCCGTGATGATCGCCGCCTTCAACCGGGCGTGCCGGTGCCGAGCCGCGACGAGTGTCTCGGCATCGCGCGCGGGCAGAGCGGTCGACCGCGGCGTGAGGGCGTCGGCGAGCGCTTGACCGTCCGCCGGTCGAGCAGATGACTCGAACGCGAGCGCGCTCTCCGCTAAGGCGGCGAGGTCGCCAGGCGCGTCAGGCCGCAGTTCAGCCACGACCGGTGCGCCATCCTTCCGGGCTGCGCTGAGAGCCGCGAGGCCGCGAGCGTCACCGAACGGCGGGCGGCCGGTGAGCAGCCGGTAGAGGATGGCTCCGAAGGCATAGACGTCGCTCCGGGGCGTCGCCACCTCGCCGCCCGCCTGCTCCGGCGCCATGTAGGCCGCCGTGCCGAGCACAGTTCCGTCCTCTGTGAGCCGCTCGGCGCCACGCAGCGACGCGATGCCGAAATCCGCGAGCCTCGGCGCGCCGTCCGCGTCGAGGAGAACGTTCGTCGGTTTCAGATCTCGATGGATGACGCCGATCGCGTGAGCGTGCGCCAGCGCCGACGCGAGTTGAACGGCGAGCGACCGAGTCTCATCGTCAGGGAGGCGCTCTCCCGGGCGGAGCCGCTGCTCGAGCGTTCCGCCGGGAAGGAACTCCGTGACCAGGTACGGCGAACCGCTGAGCTCGCCGACGTCGAAGACGCGACAGATATTCGGATGGTCGAGCGTCGCGCCCGCTTGCGCCTCGCGACGCAGGCGAGCCGCGTCGCCGGCGGGGCCGACGAACTTGATCGCGACCCGCCGCCCGAGCTCGAGGTCGTCAGCCTCCCAAACGGTCGCCATCGGCCCCGTCGCAAGACGCTTGCGGAGCCGATAGCGGTCGCCTACGCGATCGCCGTCCGCGAGGGACACCATGCGCTCGCTCGTTCCCGCTCCGCAAGATATGACTCGTCGCGAAGGCGCCGTTTCCCGCTCCGCGCGCGGCGAGTCCCCATAGTCGAATCGACGCCAGCTGCAAGGGGCATGACGATGCTGGCCGAGATGGCGCCGGTGCAGGGAGGAGGGACGTTTCAGCGATCCGAGCGAGCGTGGCCGATGCCCGTTCCGCTCCGCCGCGTGCTCTTGCTCCTCCCGCCACTCCTACTCGCGGGCCTCGAGGTCCTCCACCCCCAGCCCCGACGAGAACGTTCAGGCGCTGATGGACGTGTCGACGTGGTTCGCCGGCTTCCACGTCATCCAGCTCGCGCTCACGGGGTTGGTCGCGTTGTCCGTCGTGTTGCTCGCGGACGACTTCGGACGCGCGAACGCGTGGCTGACCCGTCTTGGTGTCGGTGTCTTCCTCGTCTTCTTCAGTGCCTACGAGGCCGTCGCCGGAATCGCCACCGGGCTCGCGATGCGGAGCGCACGAGACCTGTCGCCCGTGCAGCAAACGGTGTATTCGACGTCGTCAAGGACTGGCCGGCTCTGGGGCCGCCGTTCGCCCTCAGCATCGTGGGGACACTCGGTTGGGTGGTTGCGGTCGGTGCTCTCGCTCTCGCGGCCCGTCGCCAAGGCGTACCGCGTCCCGAGTGGATCCTCATCGCGTTGGCGGCAGTGTTCTTGATGGGCGGGCACCCGTTCCCGCAGGGCACGCTGGCGTTCGGCTGCTTCTTCGTCGCCGCGCTCCTGCACGAGCTCCGTGCGCCCCTCGGGCGGTTCAGCTCGGCTTGACTACGCAGCATCGAGCGCGGACCGAATCTTCTCGACCGCGCTCTGCTCCGCGGCGTCGCCGCCGCCGGCAGCCCGGCCGACGGACTCCGCGACCTCGAGCACGAGCGCGCGGTACGAGTCGGCCTCGTCCGGAGCCTTCTGCCGCAGCGTCGCCGTGGACGCTTGCAAGGCCTCGAGCGTCCCGCGCTCGACCTCGTCGGGCGACGCGCTGAGGCCGAATCCCCTGCTCCGTGTCTCCCCGAGCTCGCGCACCAGCTCGCTCGTGCTGTTCTTGCGCGCGTCGGCGAGGTGCTTCGCCAGCGCGCCTGCCTCCTTGAAGGTGTCGAAGAAGCTGCGGTCGCTCAGCGCGACCAGCATTCCCGCCCCGGTCACGCCCCTCTGCAACGTCTCCCACTCCTGCTCGCTGAAGTCGGTCTTGTCGGCCACTCGGTCTGCCTCCTTCGTGCGTCGGTGTCGAGACGCTGGTTTGTCCAGGGTCGAGTTGTCCGAACCCCCCTCGCCTGGCGTGACGGTGCTAGAGGTCGATGCCGAGCTTCCGAAGCTCGACGACTGCGGCTCTTCGCCAGCGGACCGTGTCGGGAGAGAACGGCAGCATGAACGGCATCCCGTTCGCCTTGCGAAGCGGCTTGCCGTCGCGCAGGACGCGGTAGTGGCCCGGCCTGGACTCGACGGTCAGGCCCGCGGCTCGAGCCGGCGTATGAACTCCCGCACGTCCTTCCGCATCTCGGTCTCGCGCCTAGCCTGCACCCTCCTCGCCGCCCGACTCGTACTGCGTCTGCGCAAACCAGCTGTGATAGGCGGCGGGGTTGCGTTCTTCCACCTGGCGTAGCCACTCGGCTCCGACCGGATGCGCGACGATCGAGGGCAGCCACTCGTCGGCGCGCGGCTCGGAGACGGCGTCGAACCGCTCCGGGCTGTCCTCCGGCGCGCGCGCCGCGTGCCGCCAGAGGGCCGGGTCGACGAGCGAGACGCCAGGCGCGTCGCTCTCGAGCTCGAAGACGAAGGCGAGCTCGCGGCCGTCCTGGTCTCGCGCGAGCAGGCATTCGCGCCCGGATGCAGGCTCGATTGCGATCTCGGCGTGGACGATCGTCGGGCTCTCGGGCGGGTTCACATCCTGTACGGACACGCGTGTACTGTGCCGCGTCGCGGCAGGCGGCGCCGAGCCTTCGTCCATCAGCGAGCCCCGGACGCCGAGACCTACCGCGTGATAGGGATCGTGCCGTGGCGAGGTTGATCTACTCGGCGATCGCGTCGCTGGACGGCTACATCGAGGACGAGGATGGGCGGTTCGACTGGGCGGCGCCTGACGACCAGGTGCACGCCTTCGTCAACGAGCTCGAGCGGTCCGTCGGCACCTATCTGTACGGGCGTCGGATGTACGAGACGATGGTCTACTGGGAGCGCCGGCCCGACCCGGCCGAGCAGCCGTCTTTCGCGCAGGAGTACGCGGAGATCTGGCAGGCCGCGGACAAGGTCGTCTACTCGAAGACGCTCCAGAGCGTGACCAGCGCCAGGACGCGGATCGCGCGTGAGCTCGACCCCGAGGCTGTCCGCAGACTGAAGGCGACGGCGACCCGCGATCTGACCATCGGTGGCGCCGACCTCGCGGCCCAAGCGGTCGAAGCCGGGCTCGTGGACGCGTACCAGCTGTTCCTGGTGCCCGTCGTGGTCGGAGGCGGCAAGCGCGCGCTCGCCGAGAACATCCGCGTGAATCTCGAGCTCCTGGACGAACGCCGGTTCCGCACCGGCACGGTCTACCTCCACTATCGCGTCCGGCCCTGACCGCGCCCCGCTCGCGGCAGCGAGCGTGCACGTCTCGGCAGGTCGGTCAGCGCGCGAGCGTGACCTTCGTCAGGCCACGCGGGTGGTCGGCGTCCAGGCCGCGCGCGCGCGCCAGCGCGGCCGCGAACAGCTGACCGGGGACGATCGAGAGCAGTGGCGCGTGCAGCGCCGAACGGGCGCGCGGCACGGGGAGCGCGTACTCGACGCCGGGCAGCGTCTCGGCGGCGCTTCCGCTCGCGAGCAGGACGGCTCCGGCGGCGAGCGTCCGTTCGGCTGCGTCGACCACGGCCGGAAGCGCCGGGTCGTGCGAGGCGATGACCCAGACCGGGAACATTGCGTCGAGGGCGGCGACCGGACCGTGGGCGAGCCCCGTCGCGGTCAGGGGCTCGGCTGCGACGCGACACGTCTCGAGCAGCTTCAGCGCGATCTCGCGCGCGGTCGCCAGCTCCGCGCCGCGACCCACGACGAACATCCGCCCGACGTAGGCGAAAGGCGCGGCGATCGGAGGCACGCGCGGCTCGAGCGCCGGGATCAGCGCCGCGAGCTGGTCGGCCGTCGCTCGCAGGCCGTCGGCGAAGCGCGGGCCTTCGCCCGCGGCGTAGGCGGCGAGCAGCCCGAGCGCGGCCAGCTGGTTCACGTACGTCTTCGTCGCCGCGACCGCGCGCTCCGGCCCAGCGCCGAGAGGAAGGACCGCCTCGGCCGCGGTGGCCAAGTCGGAGGAGGGATCGTTCGTGATCGCGACGGTGAACGCGCCGCCTCGGCGGGCACGGTCGACGTACTCGACGACGTCCGGCGTGCGGCCCGACTGCGAGAGACCGAGCACCAGCGATCCGCGCAGGTCGAGGTCGGCGCCGTAGTAGACCGTGAGCGCGATCGAGTCGCGGAGCGCTGTCCAGTGCGGAAGCAGTCCGAAGGCGTAGACGCCGAAGGACGACGCGTTGTCGGACGAGCCGTGGCCGACCATGCGCACGGTGGACGCGCCGCGGGCTACGGCCGCGGCCGCCACGCGCGCGAACTCGTGCTCGTGCTCGAGCAGCCGGAGCACTGCCGACGGTTGCTCTCGGATCTCGACGAGAAACTGCGCGCCGGGGACGGGAATGGCGGCGATGCCGTCGTCAGTACGCAACGAGCGCCTCGCCGCTGACGAAGACACGGTCGATCTCGAGGCCGTCGGTGAGGACGACGACGTCGGCACGTCGGCCGACCTCGAGCGAGCCGATTCCCGACGCTCCGACCACGGACGCCGGAACGGCGCTCGCGGCCCGGACAGCGTCCGGCAGCGGGATGCCGAGCGCGTGCAGGTTCTGCACGGCCGCGATCATCGTGAGCGAACTGCCTGCGAGCTGGCCGTTCGGCCCACGAGCGACGCCGTTCCGGACCTCGACCTCGAACCCGCCGAGGCTGTACGACCCGTCGTCCTGCCCGGCGCCCGCGACGGCGTCCGTGACGAGCGCGACCCGTCCGGCGGCCGCGCGCCAGATCAGTCTCGCCGTCTCGGGCGCGAGGTGGACGCCGTCGAGGATGATCTGGACGACGACGTCGTCGCGCGTCAGCGCCGCGCCGGCGATGCCGGGGTCTCGGTGGCGGAACGGGCGCATCGCATTGAATAGGTGCGTGACCGAGCGGACGCCGCGGTCGAATGCGTCATTCGCCTGCTCGGAGGTCGCGTCGCTGTGCCCGCACGAGACGACCACGCCCCGCGCGCGCAGGAGCTCGATCAGAGCGTCTGCTCCGGGCAGCTCCGGCGCAAGCGTGACGAGGCGGACGGGACCGGCGTCGAGGAGCCGCGCGAGGAGCGCGGGATCCGGGTCTCGGCGCGCTTGCGGCGGATGGGTTCCGAGCCGGCGTAGAGCGAGGAACGGCCCCTCGAGGTGGGCGCCCACGATCCTCGGGCCCATGGCCGCGGCGGGAACGGCACCGAGCGCATCGACGAGGTCGTCCTCCGGCGCCGTGATGAACGTGGGGAGGTACGCGGTCACGCCGGTCTGGAGGAGGGCCTCTCCGGCCCGGCGGTAGCCGTCGGCGTCGGCGCCGAGGAGATCGACGCCGGCGAAGCCGTTCACCTGGAGATCGACGAAGCCGGGCGCCGCGATGCCGCGCCCATTGGACGAGGGCAACCCGAGGCCGGTGACGAGCCCGTCGACGAGCTCGACGTCGCCGCGCACGAGCTCGCGGCCGACGATCGCCCCTTCCACGCCGAGCCTCACGCGCCCACCGCCGCTGCGATGTCGTCACCCGCGGCGTCGAGTCTCTCCCGCGCGCTCGTGGGGTCGATTCGCGCGAGCACCGAGACGATCGCGACGCGTGCGTCGCCGTCTGCGCGCATGAGCGCGTCCTCGGCGACCGCGCGAGGCGCGCCGGTGGCCGTCGCGACGATCTCGATGGTGCGGGCGCGAAGCTTGTCGTTCGCCGGGCTGACGTCGACCATCAGGCGGCCGAACGTCTTCCCGAGCCGCACCATCGAGATGGTCGAGATCGTGTTCAGCACCAGCTTCTGCGCGGTTCCGGCCTTCAGGCGCGTCGATCCGGCGATGAACTCGGGGCCGACGTCGACGACGATCGCCTGGTCGGCGATGCCCCCCAGCTCCGAGCTCGGCGCGCAGACCAGGGCGATGGTGTGCGCCCCTGCCTCTGCAGCCGCCCGAATCGCCTCGACGACGAAGGGCGTCCGGCCGCTCGCGCTGATTCCGACGGCGGCGTCGGGGCGGCCGACGCCGAGAGCGGCGACAGCACGCTCGCCGGCGCCCTGGTCGTCCTCCGCCGCCGCACGGTCGAGCGGCGAATGCAGCCCCTCGCCCGCCACGAGGGCGACGACCTGTCCCGGGGGCGTCGAGAACGTCGCCTCGCACTCGGACGCGTCGAGCGCGGCGAGCCCACCGGACGTACCGGCTCCGACGTAGACGAGCCGACCACCCGCCCGGAGGCGGTCGACGACGGCGTCGACGGCCTCGGCGATTGCCCTCGCGGCATCCGAGACCGCCTCAGGGACGAGCCTGTCCTCGTCGTTCATCAGCCCCACGAGCTCGCGCGTCGGCAGACGACCGAGCTCCGGCTCGACGAGCGGCGCTTGCTCCGGGCCGGGCGGCTCGCGCTCTTCGACCACGAGGCCAGTCTACGCGGATTGGCCCGGAGTGGTCAATACCATTCGCCGCGATTTTCACACGAATGGTCTTGTCAGGGTCCTCCTAACGCCTCTATGCTCTGCGCGATCACGTCGACGAGGAGTGGTCTTGGCTCACATCGAGCTCGCACGGGTAACAAAGGTCTTCGACGACGACGTCGTCGCGGTGGACGACGTCAGTCTGACGATCGACGACGGCGAGTTCATGGTCCTCGTCGGTCCCTCTGGTTGCGGAAAGTCGACGCTCCTACGCCTGATCGCCGGTCTCGACGAGGCGACCGCTGGTTCCGTGCTCGTCGACGGCCGCGACGTCACGGAGCTCGCTCCGCGCAAGCGCGACGTGGCGATGGTGTTCCAGAACTACGCGCTCTACCCGCACATGAGCGTGCGCCAGAACCTGGGCTACGGCCTCCGCGTCCGCCGTGCGGCGAAGCCGGAAATCGCGCGCCGCGTCGAGGACGTGGCGCGCCTCCTCGGCCTCGAGCAGCTTCTCGAACGCCGGCCGTCTCAACTCTCCGGCGGCCAGCGCCAACGCGTGGCGATGGGCCGCGCGATCGTGCGCGAGCCGAAGGCGTTCCTGATGGACGAGCCGCTCTCGAACCTGGACGCGAAGCTCCGAGTGGGGATGCGAGCCTCCCTTACGCAACTCCACACGCGTCTCGGCGTGACGACCGTCTACGTCACGCACGATCAGGTCGAGGCGATGACGCTCGGCCAGCGCGTCGCCGTCATGCGCGAAGGCCGCATCCTTCAGGTCGATACGCCTCAGAAACTCTACGGCGCCCCGCGGAACCTCTTCGTCGCGGCGTTCATCGGCTCGCCGGCGATGAATCTCGTGGAGGCCGAAGTCGACGGCGACGAGATCATGTTCGGAGAGTTCAGGGCTCCGCTCGACCCGCGGCGGCGGCCGCCCGCGGCGGCGAGACGGATCATCCTCGGGCTGCGGCCGGAAAGCTTCGAGGACGTCGAGCTTGCAGGCGCGGGCAGCGCGCGGATCGACGTCGTCGTCGAGGTGGTGGAGGAGCTCGGCTCCGACGCGCACGTCTTCTTCCACGTCGATGCGGCGCCCGTGGGCGGCGAGGCGCGGGAGGCGCGGGAGGACGACGTCGGGCTGCTTCCCGAGGAGCGCGTGCTCTTCACGGCTCGCGTCGACGCGCGCACGGGAGCCCGCCCCGGCGCACGTGCGACGCTCGCGCTCGACCCGTCGCGCTTCCACTTCTTCGATCCGGAGACGGGTCTCACTCTGCTCGACCGCGAAGAAGCGCAGCCCGCGGCCGATGTCCCGCCCGCGATCGGCGCATCGGTCCTAACGCGGTCAGGAGACGCGTCGTGACGAAGCAGAGCGAGACGCGAGAGCGCGTCCTCGACCTGGTCGACCGACTCGGCGTGGGCGAGGCGATTCCCTCGGAGCGGCAACTCAGCACCGATCTCGGCGTCTCTCGACTCACTGTCCGGGCTGCCCTCGACGAGCTCGTCCGCGAGGGGTATCTGCTGCGACGGCGCGGCGCGGGCACGTTCGTCAGCGAGCCGAAGATCGCCCAGGAGCTCACGATGACGTCGTTCACCGAGGACATGCGCCGCCGCGGCATGCGGCCGGGGAGCAAGACGCTCGATCTGAAGGTCGTCTCGGCGGGCGCTCGGCTCGGCAGGCTGCTCCACGTCTCGCCGTCCGAGCCGGTCGTCGTCGCGAATCGGCTCCGACTCGCCGACGGCGAGACGATGGCGATCGAGACGGTGCATATTCGAGCCTCGCTCGTCCCCGGTCTCGCCGCGCGCGACCTCGAGCGTCAGTCGCTCTATGAGCTGCTTTCCGAGCGATACGGGATCGTCGTGGTCGGCGGCACGCAGGCCATCGAGCCGACGGTGACGAACGAGGAGGAATCCGATGCGCTCGGCGTCCCGCCGTACTCCCCCGCGTTCCTCTTCGAGCGCGTCACGCGCACCGAAGCCGGCGAGATCGTCGAGTACGTGCGCTCGCTTTACCGCGGCGACCGCTATCGGATCGTCACCGAACTGAATCGGCGCGAACCGCGGCGGCCGCGAAGCATGGCCCGCGCCGACGGCCGCTCCCGAACACTCGGCTGATTGGTCTTGACAACCTCCCGGCAGTGTGCGACGCTCCGCGCCGTGGCCAAGTGGTACGAACCAATTGGCGGCAGAGCACGTCTCTTCCCGAGCCACCGGGGCAGCGCGCAACGGCCGTCCAACGACCTACAGGGAGGAAGTCGATGAACCCACGTATCCTTGGGGTCGTCGGCCTGATCGCGGCGCTGACGTTCGCGATCCCGACGGCTACCGCAACGACCGGCTCGAAGAGCGCCACACGGGCGGCGGCAAACACGCTTACCGTATGGCTCCAGATCGACGCGCAGTCGAGCTGGCCCGACCTCGTCGCGTCGACGAACCGCGAGTTCGAGCGCAGGTATCCCGGCTGGACAGTGGACGTGCAGTACGCCAGCTGGCCCGACCATCTCCAGAAGTTCGACGCCACGCTCGCGGGCGGAAGTCCGCCGGACGTGAAGGAGATGGGTAACACCGAGATGACGAAGTACATGGCCGCCGGCGCGTTCACGAACCTCAGCGCCGACAAGAAGACGTTCGCGAACTCGAAGAACTGGCTCGGCGGGCTTGCCGCCTCGACGACCTACAACGGGAAGCTCTACGGCGTCCCGTACTACGCGGGCTCCCGCGTCGTCACTTACCGGACCGATCTGTTCAAGCGGGCCAAGGTGAAGGTGCCGAAGACGCTGGCGCAGTACACGCAGGTCGCGAGGAAGCTCCGCGCGCAGAACGGGAAGCGCAGCTTCTCACCGGTCTACATCGCCGGCAAGGACTGGTACGTCGGCATGGGCTTCGTCTACGACTACGGCGGGCGTATCGCGATCTTCAAGGGCGGCAAGTGGGCCGGCGCCCTCAACTCGCCGCGAGCGATCGCCGGGCTGAACGCGTTCAAGCGCTTCTTCACCGTCGCTTCTCGGGCGAGCAAGACGACGATCGAGACCCGTCCCAACCCCTACGACGTCTACGCGCAGGGGAACGCCGCGTCGATGATCGGGCCCGCGTGGTTCACCTGCTGCGTCGGCAAGTTCAAGGCCGAGACGAAGCAGTTCGTGATGCCGAGCCATACCAAGGGCAGGGTCATGCCGGGCTTCCTGGGCGGCTCCGACCTCGCGATCCCCGCCCGCAGCGATGCGAAGCCGCAGGCGAAGACCTGGATCAGGATCTTCACGAACACGCAGTCGGAGAAGACCCTGCAGGCGAAGGGGAACATCCCGAACGCCACCAACCTGCTCGGCAAGAGCATCAACGAGCGCGCTGCGGCGCGGAGCTGGTTCGTGCCCACGGCGAAGAACTGGGTCAACGTCGAGAACGC
>Ga0126307_10001468_pt1 | contig 15543 bp, 17 predicted proteins | sample Plot28_FD_89955 | JGI IMG/M metagenome (GOLD analysis project Ga0126307, IMG submission 89955) | Serpentine soil microbial communities from UC McLaughlin Reserve, CA, USA - Plot28 | ecosystem: Environmental > Terrestrial > Soil > Grasslands | place: USA: UC McLaughlin Reserve, Lake County... | reverse complement strand
TCTGGTTCCGATGGGGTGTGTGGGACGGGACATCTTCGTTCCTCACTCCGCGCTTCATCCCGAGCGAGCTGATCGCGGTCGGTTACCTGCAGTTCTTCGAGCAGTACGCGCAGAGCATGAGCCTGTGGTCGCCGGACTCGAGCTCGTTCGCGTACCCGGGGATGAGCGAGGACGGCGAGCGTGGGGATCTGGATCCAGTCGGCACGGCCCGACCGCGCGCCGGTCCTCGTCGCGAGGGCGACTTCGTGGCCTGGTCACCCGTCTGATCGGCACCGAGAGTCCCCGCGCGCCCGCGATCTCGCTCTTCGGTATCGAGGCCGTCGGCAAGATCCGATCAACCCGACGGCCCGGCAGGGTCGTTCGGATCGGTCGTGAATGATGTGTTACGATACATCGCGACCCGTTGACAGAGGTCGAAAGGAGCAGATCGTGCGCCATCCAAGACACCCACACCACCACGACTCCCCCTTCGGTCGGCACTGGGAGAAGGGCTGGTTCGGCGGCCCGCCGTGGGGCGGGGGCCACCGCGCGCGGCGGGGCGACGTTCGAACGGCGCTGCTCTCGCTGCTTTCGGACAAACCGATGCACGGCTACGACCTGATCCGCGAGCTCGAGCAGCGGAGCGGCGGGGCGTGGAGGCCGAGCCCGGGGTCGATCTACCCCACGTTGCAGCTGCTCGAGGACGAGGGGCTCGTGACGAGCGAGGAACAGGACGGCAAGCGCGTCTACACGATCACGGACGCGGGCCGAGCCGAGCTCGAGGAGCGCCGGGAACGCGGGGGCGGGGACCCGTGGGAGTTCGGGCAGCTCGGCGAGGGGCTCGGGCAGCTCCGCGAGGCCGGGGTCCAGCTCGCGGCCGCGGCGATGCAAGTGGCGCGGACGGGCTCGGAGGCCCAGCGAAAGCACGCCGCCGAGATCCTGGCCGAGGCGCGCAAGAAGATCTACGGTCTGCTCGCCGAGGACTGACCGCCTGCCAAACCCGCGATCCTGGAGCGCTATCGTTCCCGGCATGGAGACCTGGGACGCAATCCGTGCTCGCCGGAACGTTCGGACGTACGAGGACCGGGCGATCCCGCACGAGGACCTCGAACGGATCCTCGAAGCCGCGCGCCGAACGCCCTCCTCCATGAACCAACAGGCCTGGGATTTCGTCGTCGTCACGGATCGCGATCGGCTCCGTGAGCTGGCGCGGACATGGCGGTACGCGGCCCACGTCGGAGCCTCCGCCGCGACGATCGTGCTCGTCGTGCCGGCGTCTGAGGACCGGGACGAGCGCGACACGCTCCAGTACGACATCGGACAGGTGACGATGTCGATCATGCTCGCCGCGACCGATCTGGGGATCGGGAGCGGGCACGCCTCGGTCGGCGACCAGGACCTCGCCCGCGGCATCCTCGGTGTGCCCGAGGATCGGGAGTGCGCGATCCTCATCGCGCTCGGCTTCCCCGCCGGCCATCCGCTCCAACCGATGAGCCGTCCCAACCGCCGGGCCATCGAGGACGTCGTCCACCGCGAGCGCTGGTAGCCGCGCGGTCCTCGACGTCGGCGCGTTACCGTGCTGTGGTGGATATCGCGTTGGCGGCGCGGTCGCGCGCCCGGGAACGGCTCCGAGGGATGAAGCGGTGACGCCCGCTCGCGTCGAGGTCACGCGTCCCGACAAGCTCCTGTGGCCCTCGATCGGCGTCACCAAGCAGGCGTATGTCGACTACCTCGGCGTCGTCGCGGACCGGATGCTCCCGTGGCTTCGCGACCGGCCCCTCTCGTTGGTGCGTGCGCCCGACGGGGTGGACGGGCAGCGGTATTTCCAGAAGAACACGCCGTCGCACGCGCCGTCGTGGATCAAGACGGTCACGATCCCGGCGCCGAGCGCCAACCGGGACGTCGCCTACACCGTGTGCAACGACGCGGACACGCTCGCGTGGCTCGGGAACCAGGCGGCGCTCGAGTTCCATCCCGCACCGGTACGCCGCGACAAGCTCGACCGTCCCGACCTGCTCGTGGTCGACATCGACCCCCCCGACGACGCGTTCGACGCCGCCGTCGAGGTCGCGCTCCTGGTGCTGGAGATCCTCGACGACCTCAGGCTTGAGACCCTGCTCAAGACCACGGGCGGCAAGGGCATCCACGTCGTCGTGCCGATCGTCCGGAGCGTGGCTCCCGAACGGCTCCGGCACGCGGCCACCAGGCTCGCCGAGCTCGCCATCGACCGCCGGCCCGACCTCGTGACCGCCGAGTTCCGCAAGGCCAAGCGAGAGGGGCGCGTGATGCTCGACCCCTCGCGCAACGGTCCGGGCGCCACGCTCGTGTCCCCGTACTCGCCTCGCGCCCGAGCCGACGGCACGGTCTCGTTCCCGGTCCTGCCGAAAGACCTGCGCACGATCGCGCCGGCCGACTTCACGCTCACGAAGGTCGACGCGCGGCTCCTGAACGGCGCCGCCCCCAAACGCTGGACCGAGGCGGCGAACGCCCCCCGCCAGCGCCTGCCGGCCTCGCTCCTGTCGGAGTGAGCGTGGCAGACTGGTCGGATGGATGACGAAGAGCTTCTCGCCCGGGCCGAGCAGGCGCTGACCGAGATCAAGGTCAACCACGGCCTGTCGAACGAGCAGGCCTCGGTCCTTGCCGCGCTCCGCATCCGGCTGAAGGGCAGCGCCGACAAGTCGCTCGAGGAGATGCTCGAGGCCGCGGGCGACGATCTGCAGCCCGATCGACTCGGGGAGGCGCTCGAGAAGGCCGAGGGCGAGCCGAAGACCACGCTCGACGATCTCCTGAGCAAACCCAAGCCCAAGCCCGAGTGGCCGTCCTGACCGGCGGCCGCGCGGGCTACGCCAGCGACTGATCGTCGGCGAACCGTTTGCCGAGCTCGATCCCGTTCGGGGTGATCTCGAACTCGAGGATGTGTGGATCGTGCGCGCTCGCGCGGGTCTTGAGCACCGTGAGCGCGCGCTTGATCTGCGACTCGCCCCGCAGGAATTGCAGCAGCACGACATTGTCCGACAGGTGCGAGATCCCGTACTCGGAGAGACGCGTCACGCCGAACAGCTCGGCGACCTCCTGCGTCATGAACACGCCGATCCCGGCGTGCGCGGTCCGCTGGAGCAGCGAGTACACGTATTCGCGGAATCGGATCTCGTCGGTCGCGGTCGCGCGCAGGTCGCCCAGGCTGTCGATCAGGATCCGGCGGATCCCGTGCTCCTCGACCTGTTCCAGGAGCTCGTAGACCCATTCGTCGAGGTACATGTCGACCGGGCTGCGATACATCACGTGCACGTCGTCGCGGTCGAGCGACCAGCCGAATCCGTTGACGATGCGCTCGAGCTGCGTGGGGTTCTCCTGGAGGCCGGCGATCAGGCCGGGCCGACCGATCTCGGCGCCTTTGAAGATGTAGTGCAACCCGATCAGGGTCTTGCCCGAGCCGGACGGACCCGCCACGAGCGTCGACCCTCCCGGCAACAGACCGGAATCCAACGCATCGTCCAGGACGGGGATCCCCGATGAGACGCGCTCGGTCTCCAAGCTGTACATGGCCTGGTCCACCGGGTCGGCCAGCCTCGGGAAGACGCGGATCCCGTCGGCCGAGAGCCGGTACCCGTGCTTCCCGCTCAAGAACCCGCTGCCTCGGAGCTTTTGAACCTGCAGGACCCGCGTCTCGCGGTCGGCCGTCGGTTCGATGGCACGCGAGATGATCCCGTCGGCGACCGCGAACTCGGGCGCCACCGCGATCTCATCCGGGCCGTACTCCCCTACCCACAGCGACGTGGCCGGGTACGCGGTCAGGGTGCCGGCCAGGTCCTGCAGGAATCGCCGGAACACCGTCGCGTCGTCGGCGAACGGGCGCAACGCCTTGAAGCTGTCGATCACGAGCAACCGTGGTCGTCGCTCTCGCAGGATCGCGACGATGCGCCCGAGCGTCTCGTTCAACGCGTCCCGGCGACTCAGGCTCTCCCCCAGGTCCTCGTAGATCACGCTGCCGCCGATCGCGCTGGCGTCGAAGAAGGACAGGGTCTGTCCGTAGCGGAGGATCTTCTCGAGCGGCTCGGAGACCGTCGAGAGGTAGACCGCGGGCCGATCCTCGCTCGCGTTCTCGAACAGGTACTGCTGCGCCAGGATCGTCTTGCCGGAGCCGGGTAGACCCATGACGACGTTGATCGAGTTCGCCACCAGGCCGCCGTCCAGAACAGCGTCGAGCCACCCGCTGCCGCTCGAGATCCGGTCGGTCACCGCGCGGGCACGACCTCGTTCAGGAACGAGCTCATCCCCAGCAGGTCCTTCACGACCGAGACGAGCTGCAGCGGTTCGACCGGCTTCTGCAGGAACGCGGACGCACCGGCATCGAGCGCGGCATCGCGGGTTGCGACGCTCGACAGCGCCAGGACTGGAATGCCTCGGTCACGGACCCGTCGACACAGCTCGAGCCCGGCGCCGCCGGAGATCAGGAGATCGACGATGGCCAGCTGCGGCCGGTCGGCGGCGATCGCGCCGACGGCGTCGTCCTCGTCGAGCGCGAGCACGACGTCGAATCCCTCGGTCTTGAGGAAGAACTCGGCGAATTCGGCCGCGTAGGGGTCGCGCTCTGCGAGCAGGATCACGATCCGGGTCCCGGGTTCGCGAGCAGCGGTCGGGAGGTTTCCGGAGACCCCCGCGAGCATCCGGTGCGCGTCGCCCGGCGAGATCTCCTCGCGCACGCGGTCGGCGACGAAGCGGAGACGCTCGACGTCCATCCGCGAGTAGAGGCGGTGGCCGCCGGCGCTCCGAACCGGCTGCACGATGGCGTACCGCTCCTCCCACGTACGGAGGGTGGCCGGCGGGACCCGCACCATGCGCGCGACGGCCCCGATGCTGTAAGTGGCGACCTCGGGCACGACCGGCCCAGCATACCCCGGCCAGTCTGCCTAGATAAAGAGGAGTTACGGAAATCTCCAGGAGGCGAAAACTGGCCAATACCTCATACAAAGCTACGATATCGAGCCTCGATCCTCTTGACCTTTGCCTACAGTCGGGCGTAACTTCCTCACTAGTTATCTCGCCGAGGACCACGAAGGAGGCCGATCGTGCAGCTGCTGTCGATCGAACTGGGCAGGAGCATCCGCCTGGTCGGTGAACTGGACATGAGCACGGCGGCCCAGCTTGACGAGGTCCTCGGAACGGCCGTCGAGCACGGGGGGACCATCACGATCGATCTCAGCGAGCTCACGTTCATGGACTCCACCGGTATCAACGCCTTCCTGCGGGCGGCGGTGTCCCTGCGTGGGCGAGGATGCCTCATCCTCCACGGCGAACAGGATCGCGTTCGGCGGGTCCTGGACCTCGTCCGAGTCGACGCGTCGATCCCGAACCTGCACCGGGTGTCTCACGACGTCGCGCTCGACTCGCAGAACGGCTCCGAGCCCGAGCGCTCGAAGGTGAGCTAGCGCCCGCCGCGACGCGCCCCCACCTCGAACCACACCCTCTTGCCCGAGCCCTCGAGTTCGACACCCCACGACGTCGCGACCGCGTCGACCAGGAACAAGCCCCAGCCGCTTGACCCCGAACCGGGCCTCCACAGATCGGCCTCGAACGGTGGACCCTGATCCGCGACCTCGACGCGGACGTAGCCATCCGCCACGATCCGCACGACGATCTCCTGCGAGGGATCGAGCTCGGCGTGTCTGACGGCGTTCGAGACCAGCTCCGACGTCAGGAGCTCGGCATCGGCCACCATCACCGCGGGCATTCCGGATGCGGCGGCCGCGATCGCGGCTCGCGCGAGGCCCGGCGCGGTCGACTCCGGACGGAGTCGAAGCTCGCTCTGGGATCTCATCGCGTGGGTCCAACCTCGCCTCGGATCCGAACGTGGTTGTACCCAGCCACCCAGCCGCAAACACCCCGGTCGGCCCGGTCAGAACGATCCGGTGACGAGCTCGCCGGCGGGCTCGTAGGTGCCGATCACGACCCCCGTAGTGGAGACGGTGCTGTCGACGAGCTTCAGCCCGCCGGGGACGGCGCCGTCCGCGAACAGGCGCTTGCCCGACCCGATGACGACGGGGAACATCCACAAGCGGAACTCGTCGACCAGGCCGTGACGCAGGAGCGTCTGGATCAGGTTCCCGCTGCCGTGCACCTGGAGCTCGGGCCCGTCGCTCTGCTTGAGTGCCGCGATGCCCTCCGCGGCGTGACCCTCGATGAGAACCGACTCACTCCAGTCCAGCGTGGGACGACTACGCGAGACGACGTACTTCGTGGCGTCGTTCAACGGCTTGGAGCCGGCCTCCTCGGGGGCGTTCGGCCAGTAAGCCTTGAAGATCTCGTACGTCCTGCGTCCGAGCAGGAGGTCGAACGGGACGCTCATCGTCTGGTTCATGAAGTCGCGCATCCGCTCGTCCCAGTAGTTCACCGACCAGCCTCCGAGCGTGAACCCGCCGCTGTCGTCCTCGCCGGGTCCGCCCGGTCCCTGCATGACGCCGTCGAGACTCAGGAACGTGGTGACCATCACCCTTCGCATCGCTCGCGCCTTTCGATCGCCTGAGCCGGTTCTCTCGCAGGGTAGGACCGACCGGCGGCCCCGAACTCATCGAGCGCAGTCACCCGGCCGCGACGACCGAAATGACCTCGTCCGCGTAGCGCTCGAGCTTGGCCGGTCCCACGCCCGAGATCGCGGCGAGGTCGGCCCAATCCTTGCAGCGCCGTTCGGCGATCTCGGCGAGCGTGCGGTCGTGGAACACCACGTACGCGGGCACGCCGTCTGCGTTCGCGCGCTTGCGGCGCCATTCCTTCAGCCGGTCGAACAGCGCGCCGCCGCGACCGACCGTGACCGCCGGACCGGGAACGGCCTTCGCCCGCGAGGGCACCGACGGCGCGAGCTCCATCTCGTCCAGGAACGGGCTCGGCCTCGCGCGGCCGGCGCTCGGCCACGTGAGGAAGAGGTATCGGCGGGCGCGCGTGATCCCGACGTACAGGAGCCTCCGCTCCTCCTCGGGTTCGGCCCTGGCCCGACCCGAGCGGAACGGGAGCTCGCCGTCGAGGAGCCTCGGCAGGAACACCGCGTCGAACTCCAGCCCCTTCGCGCGGTGGTAGGTGAGCAGGTTCACGCCGCGTCCGCTGTGCTCGGTCGAGAACCGCTTGGCGAGCTCCGCGCCGAACGCCGCCGCGTCGCTCCCGCCGGCGCGCTCGAACTCGGCCGCGAGCGACCGCATCCGGCCGAGGTCGGACTGGCGCGTGACCTCCTCGTCGGGGTCGGGCGTGGCCTCGGGGTCGTAGCCGAGCTGGTCGGTGATCGCCTCGACCGCCTCGGCCACCGAACCACCGGCGGCGCCCGAGCGCTTGAGCCGCTGCAGGACCGCGCGCGGGCCCGGCCGCCGAAGGAACGCGCCGTCCCGCACCTGGTACGGGATCGCCGCGGCCGCGAACGCCTCCTCGAACGGCTCGGAGCGAGCGTTGATCCGATACAGCACCGCGATCTCCTCGAGCGAGACGCCCTCCTCCTGGGAGAGGCGCCGCACCGCCTGGACGACGGCGCCGACCTCGGCCTCCTCGTCCGGTTCCGCGCGTGCGAGCGGCGGCGGTCCCGAGGACCGGGTCGCGCGAAGCGTCTTGCGGAATCCCCCGAGCCGTGTCGCGAGCCGGTTGGCGAGCTCGAGCACCTCGGGCGTCGAACGGTAGTTCTCCTCGAGCCGGACGACGGTCGCGTGCGGGAACCGCGTGGTGAAGCCGAGCAGGTGCGACGGCGACGCGCCGGTGAACGCGTAGATCGTCTGATAGTCGTCGCCGACCACGCACAGGTCGTCGCGGTCGCCGAGCCAGCGCTCGAGCAGGGAGGCCTGGAGCGGGTTCACGTCCTGGTACTCGTCCACGGTGAACGCGGCGAACCGCGACCGGACCCGTTCGGCGGCCTCGGGATGCTCGTCGAACAGCCGGAGCACGAGCCCGAGCATGTCCTCGAAATCGAGCCGCCCCATCGAACGCTTGCGCCGCTCGTAGCCGTCGTAGACGCGGAGCATCAGCTCGGCCGGGATCGGCGCCTCGTGGTCGGCGAGCTCGTCGAGGTACCGCTCCGGCGGGATCATCCGGTTCTTTGCCCACTCGATCTCGCCGGCGAGCTCGCGCCGGGGAAGGAACTTGTGCGGCGGCGGCAGAGAGTTCGCGAGCGACGAGATGACCGGGGCCTTGTGGTCGAGCACCTCGGGGAGGGACTCGCCGGTGCACGCGGACCACAGCCGCGAGAGCTGCGAGAGCGCCGCCGAGTGGAACGTTCGCGCCTCCACGCCCTCGACGCCGAGCGCCGCGAGCCGGGCCCGCAGCTCCCCCGCGGCCTTGTCCGTGAAGGTCACGGCGAGGATCTGGGACGGCTCGAACGCTCCGCCCCACACCTGGCACGCGATGCGATGCGTGATCGTGGTGGTCTTGCCGGTCCCCGCGCCGGCCAGGATCGCGACCGGCCCTCGGAGCGCGCGCGCCGCCTCACGCTGGGCCTCGTTCAGGCCGGCGAGGACGCTCTCGAGATCGGGCACCGTTCGGACCCTAACACCGAGGAGCGACGGACCCGCGCACGTCCTCGTGCACGCGGCCCCTGGCTAGAGGTGGGTCCCATGAAGGCCGCCGTGCACACGAGGTACGGCCGCCCGAGGTCGTTCGGATCGCGCACGCCGAGTACCTGGCGACGCCGCAGGATGGGCCGATCGCGACGATCCCGCCCGAGCTGTCGTTCGAGGAGGTCCGCCGAGCACCGAGGGCTCCCACTACGCGCTCTCGGCCATCACGCGCGCGAGGATCCGCGCCGGCCAGTGGGTGCTCGTCAACGGCGGGACCGGAGCGATCGGCTCCGCCGCGATCCAGCTCCTGAAGGAGCTCGGGGCGGTCGTGACGGCGGTCGCCGACACCGAGCATGTCGAGCTGGTGCAGGGCCTCGGCGCCGACCGCGTGATCGATGGCACGATCGAGGACTTCACGCGGGACGATCGGACGTACGACGTCGTGCTCGACGCGGTCGGCAAGAGCTCGTTCGCACGGTGCAGGCGACTGCTGGGACCGAGCGGGATCTACCTCTCGTCGGACCTTGGTCCTCTCTCCCAGAAAATCGGTAACGTCGACACCGGGCAGAAGATCGGCAAGGCCGTGATCACCGTGCCGTGACGCGCCTTCTGCGTCGTCCTTTCCACCCCCGACTTAATCTGGAGTGATGGAACGTCACGTCGTTCTCTACGATGCCGATTGCGGCTTTTGCCGATGGTCGCTCGACAAGATCCTCCGATGGGATCGGGGCCGTGACCTCCACGCAGTCGCGATCCAGGGCGAGGAGGGAGACCGGCTCCTTGCCGACATGAGCGAGGACGAGCGGCTCGCTTCCTGGCATTTCGTCACCCCCGATGGACGGCGCTTCTCCGGCGGTTCGGCCACAGGTCCGCTCGCTCGCCTCCTTCCCTTCGGCCTCCCCGTCGCTGTATTGGCCGAGACCTTTCCTCGGACGACCGACCGTGTCTACCGGTGGGTAGCGCGGAACCGAGAGTGGCTCGGTCGTCGGGTCGGCTCGGGCGCTTGCGCCGTCGACCCAGGTCGACGCCAACCACCCAACTCATCAATCTGACGCCAGCGCCGCTCCCTACCCCAAAGAACCCCCGCATCGGACGCTTGCTCCTCTGTTACGTACGCCGCCACACCCCTTCCCACTGGGTCCACTGGCCCAGGGTGCAAGGCGTTCTGATCGTTACATGCGCTCTATAGAAAGGTCGAAGGTGATTCGGTCCGCTCAGTACTGAGCACGGTCTGTCGCTTATCGAACGAGCAGGCATGAATATGCTCTATCAGTGGATGCGAGGAACCCTCGGGAGGCCGGCATCGCCCAGCGGGCACACGAGCGTAACGCCGAGGTTGCAGCGTTCCTGACTGCTCAGCTCCTGCCTGGTGAGACGGTGATAGCTGTCCAACGGGAGGGTCTGATGGTCACGGACCGTCGCGTGCTCTTCCCCTGGCCCGGCTATCCATCGGGATGGCACTCGGACGCGGTCGCGTTCGAGGAGGTGACCCGCTGGTCGCTGGGGCATCGTCACGATGAGCGGCCCCTGCTCAGACTCGAACACCCGACCCACTTTCGCACCGAGCTTGTGGCCGCCCATCACTTCCTGTGGTTCGCCCGGGGCAACGCAGAGGCGCAGGTTCCCCACGATGAGATTACGCTCGCGTTCGGGACCGAGCGAGACGAAGCCTTCCGGGCGACCTTCAACCGTCTTCGGGATACAGATGCCCCTCGGGGTGGAGACTTCGTCGTCATGCTTCCGGGCTCTCGCGAGGAGCGGACTCGGGGCTCCAAGGCGGCGCTCTACCGCGTCTTCACGGACGAGGATGTCGATTCGTAACGGAAGCGACCAAGCCACGCATGGCCGCGTGAAGCCGCTCACGTTCCCCTCCAGGCAGTTCCGTTCCGCCGCAGGGGTGCCGATTCGAATCCCCTATCTCCATAACCCATCAAGTGAAGGACCGCCTCTTCCCCCTCAAACAGACGGTCCCCCACCCACCCTGCCCGATCCAGGTAGCCGCCGGACGCCTCCCTCGATCCCGTGTCAAGCGAGGTGAAGGACGAGCGGCACACCGACGGGGCCGAGCCATGCGGCGATCTGCCGGATCGATCGGATCAGCGATCTCTGAGTCATGTCCACGCTCGCGCCGACGAGGATTTCTGTGAACCGTTCGAGGCGCGCGGTCACGACGCCCCGATCCGGATCGGGCATCCTGAGCTCGCCCTCGATCCGATCGAGCGCCGCGCCGGCTTCCGACCCCACCCGGTCGGGCACCCCGAGCCGCGCGAGCGTTCGCCGCAGCGTGCCGACCGCGTTCAGCGCCTGCCTCGGGTCCGGCGAGACGACCCTCGTTTCCGAGATCTGCATCATCGATGCACCCCCTGATCCGATCGTCGTGATCGACCCATGAATACGAACTGGGTCACAGGGTGCGGCCGCCAGTCATCCGCCGCACGCACCGGCGGCACGGTCTCCCTGTGACCTCGATCACCGTGCCCGGACGCGCACCGACACCGAGATGGGCCAGCGATCGTGCGAGGACGGTGCTTCGCAGGATCCGCGGCACGGTGGCCCGAGCGGGTCGACAGGGAGGGAGCAGCCATGGTCACGGTCGGTGTCCTCGCTCGACTCGAAGCGAAGCCGGGGAAGGAAGCGGAGGTGGCGAGCTTCCTCGAGGGAGCGCTCCCGCTGGCACAGCAGGAAGCCGCGACCACGGCGTGGTTCGCGACGCGCCTGGGACCGTCGACGTTCGGCATCTTCGACGTCTTCCCCGACGAGGCCGGTCGCGACGCGCACCTCTCCGGACCGATCGCCTCGGCCCTCATGCAGAAGGCCGACGAGCTGCTGGCGGAGCCGACGATCGAGAAGATCGACATCCTCGCGAGCAAGCTCAGCGAGTAGGGCGCGAGAGCGGACACGACAGGATTCTGTATGAGGGGGGACTCACCTGACCCGCGCCACGCCGCGCCCCGCTCGATGCGTCGATCTCGAACGGTCTAGGCGCGGACGAGGCGGTACACGGCGTTGGCGAACCGCCGGGCTCGGCGCGGGCTGACGGCGCCGCCGGGGAGCTCGGCCACGAACGCCTCGGTGCCTCGCACGGCGTGCCTCTGCCAGGACGTCGCCGTCCCGTGCAGCCGCCCGAGGGGGACGAGCGGCAGGCCGACCAGGCGCGCGTAGCGGCGCTCGATCGTGAGGTCGCCCGACGCGTCGACGAGCGCGAGCGGCTGGTGGAACCAGATGGTGATGTCGGGCTCGATCCGCTCGATCAGGCGCATCGCGATCCGCGTCTCGCGTTCGGACGCGGGACGCCGTCCCGGGTAGTAGCGGCCTCGCGGTCCGGGTCGCCAGCGGTAGGGGAAGTTGCGGTTCAGGTCGACGCCGCGCGCGTTCTGCCGCGTGTGCGCGGCCCGGCCGTCCGGGTTCAGGCTCGGCAGGATCCACAGGTCGAGGAAGGACCGCGGCCGGCCGGTCCGCAGCCGGTTCGCGATCCGAACCGCGGCGCACTCGTCGCCGTGGATGCAGCCGACCACCAGCACGCGGATCTCGTCGGAGTCGCCCCGATGGAACACACGGATCGGGCGGCCTTCGTAGGACTCACCGAGCAGCTCCCGCTCATCGACGGTCGGCGCCGCCGAAGCCGATATCGAACCGAGGACGGTGATCGCGAGGACCCCGGCGAGGACGACCGAACTCCGCGCGGCTCGAGGTCCTCTCAGCCCCAGAACTTCCACCAGGGGCGCTTCGGACTGGGGGCCTCTCCGCGCTCCGCGGCCATCTCGGCGGCCTCCTCGGCGTGGATGCGTTCGGCCTCGTGCGCGAGGTGCTCCTCCCGGGCCTGCTTGTCGATCTCTTCCTTCTCGGCGCCCCACCGCTGCGCTCCGGGATCGCGGCTTCCCGGTCCTCCCGGTCCCTCCATCGACATGGCGTTCCTCCCCGAGTCCGGCGATGCAGTCTACGTCCGGCCGCCGGAGGCCGATCCCGAACAGGGGTACCCTGACGGCCCTTCGCGTCGGGAGGTCGAACCCCATGAACCGATCGGCAGCCGGTCTGAGCCCCCCGTGACCGACCCGTTCGATCTCCTCGTCCTCGGCGACGCGAACCCCGACCTCGTGCTTACAGGCGACGTCGAGCCCGCATTCGGTCAGGCGGAGCGGCTCGTCGACGAGGCGCGTCTCACGGTCGGCGGCTCCGGAGCGATCGTGGCGACCGGTGCGGCACGTCTTGGGCTCCGCGTCGGCTTCTGCGGCGTCGTCGGCGACGACCCCTTCGGTCGCTTCCTGCGCGACGAGCTCGAACGCCGCGGGGTGGACGTCGGCGGGCTCGTGGTCGACGCCGCCCGGCCGACAGGGGTGACCGTGGTGCTCGCGCGTCCGAACGATCGCGCGATCCTCACGCATGCGGGGACGATCGCGGACCTGCGGACCGACCTGATCGATCCCGCGCGTCTCGAACGCGCCCGGCACGTGCACGTGAGCTCCTACTTCCTGCAGCGGAGCCTCGCGCCCGAACTCCCGGCGCTGTTCGAGCGCGTTCGGGCCGGGGGCGCCACGACCTCTGTCGACCCCAACTGGGACCCGTCCGAGCGGTGGGACGGTGGCCTTCGCGACCTGCTCGGCCACATCGACGTCTTCTTCCCGAACGCGACCGAGGTCTCGCGCATCGCGGACATCGGCGAGCTCGAGGGCGCCGTCCTCGAGCTCGCCGAACGCGCGGGCGTCGTCGTGGCGAAGGCCGGCGCAGGCGGCGCCCTCGCGGCGCATGGTGAGCGGCTGGTACGCGCCGCCGCTCCCACGATCGATGCGCTCGACACGACCGGCGCCGGGGACGCGTTCGACGCCGGGTATCTGGCCTCGATGCTCGCCGGCGACCCGTTCGAGCGGTCTGTCGCGGTCGCGAACGCGAGCGGCGCCCTCTCGACTCGGGCCCTCGGCGGCGTGGACGCGCAGCCGACGATGGACGAGGTCCTGGCGTTGCTTGCGCGGGGCGATGCGAGGCGATAGCCCGCGGGAGCGAGCTCAGCCCGAGCAGGCGAGGCGCGCATCCCCCCAATCGGCGTGATCGAAGGCATTCCCGTCTCCGCCGGCCGTCACGACCAGGCTCATCCGCCCAACGCCCCGGAGGTCGGCCGCGATCGGAACGGGCGCCTGCGGCCCCCGCACGATGCCGCTCACGGCGACACGTTCACCGTCGCCCCACACCTCGAACACCACCGACCCTCGATCGCCCACCTCCTCGTCGAGTCCGACGTCCGCGAGGAAGAGCGAGCATCGACCGTCCAGCTCCACGACGATCAGCGACGGTGCGTGCGCCCCGATCCCGTGGTCGAAGGCCGAGGTCCCGATCCGGAGCGGTCCTCCATCGTCGGGTGCACGCTCCCCGTTGCTCCGATCGATCTCCGGTGGCCCCCACCCGTTCCTTGCCGTCCCCCACGCGAGATCACCCGCGTACGTGATCGGGCCCGAGATCGAAGGGGTCGGGGAGGGCGGGGGCGCGGCCAGCTCGAACGCTCCCAGGTCGATCCCCCCGGCCTGCGCCCGAGGCTTCCCTGTGAGGTCGGTAGAGCCCGACGCGGCCAGGAACGCCCCGGCGTCGACGGCGGGCGAGCCCGGTCGGATGGAGAAGTCGTGCGCCGCCGCGTCCACGAACCCGGGATCGGCGAAGGTCGAGTGACGGTCGTTCCCCGACCGCGCGCTCCACCGATCGAAGTCGTCGTAGCCGACGCCCTTCCACAGCCACGTGCCCGTGGAGCTCCCGTCGACGGAGAAGTAGAGGTTGTGATCCAGGACGTTGCCGACATTCTCGCGGTAGTCGTTCTCGACGAAGACGTGGCGCTCACCCGCGACGATGACGTTGTTCGCGATGACGTTGTTCCGCGTGTCGAACTGCACGAGCAGCTCGACGCCGTCGGTGTTCACGACGGTGTTGTTGACGATGACGGAGTCCTCGGTACTCCCCCTGCGGCGGTCGTAGCCTCCGATCGCGATCCCGATCGCCGTCGAGTCGTCGATCAGGTTGTTGCGTGCCGTGATGTTCCGGGTGGAACGACCAGCGTGTTCGCTGGCGAGCTCGATCCCGATGTTCACGTCGTGGATCGTGTTGCCCTCGACCAGGATGTCGCGGCCGCCGTCGACGTAGATGCCGTCCGCGCTCCGGTCGTTGCCGTAGGCCGGGTTCCCGTAGCTGTCGACGTTCCACACCAGGTTGCCGCGCACGATCCCGTCGCGCGCCTGGTCGACGGTGGGATCGGGGGCGGTGCCCTCGAAGCCGATCACGTCGATCGCGATGTTGTTCGTGTCGTGGACCTCGTTGCCCTCGATGCGGAAGTCCTTCACGTTGCCGTTCACGACCAGCGCCTCGGACGAACCCAGGGTGAGGTTCGCGAGCTCGTTGTCCACGATCTCGACCTCCTCGATCGGATGATCGCCTGAGGTGCCGAACACGGCGATCCCGTGTGCGTCCCCGCCGTTGGGGCCCTCGAACGTCGTCCCCATGTCGCGGACGACGTTGCCGGCGAGCCGGATGTGGTCGGCGGCGCCCGTCACCAGGATCGCGATCGGCACGTGCCCGGACACGTCGCTCCGGTACCCCGTGATCTCGAAACCGAGGATCGTGACGAAGCGCTGGGAGTCGATCGCGATCACGGCGCTCTGGCCCGCGGGGACCTCGAGCGAAGAGCCGTCGAGCACGACCCGTTCGCCCGGGGCCGCCGCGAACGTGATCGGTCGTCCGGGCGTCCCCGAGGCTCGGATCTCGACCCGTTGCTCGTACACGCCGGCGCGCACGTACACCGTCGCGCCCGGACGGACCGAGTCCGCCGCGTGCTGCAGCGTGGCCCACGGTTCGTCTCGGGTCCCCGGCCCCGCATCGTCGCCGTCGGTCGCCACCCACGAGACGGAACCCTCGCCCGACGATGGCGCTGCGGCCTGGCGGGTCACGAGGGCCCACGCGGTCACGCCGACGAGCACGAGACACAGGACCGAGAGCGACGCGATCGTTCGCCGTTCGCCGGTCACGTGGGTCGGATGGCCCGGCCGCTCACCGGGTCGAACAGCCG
>Ga0126307_10001467_pt1 | contig 15550 bp, 23 predicted proteins | sample Plot28_FD_89955 | JGI IMG/M metagenome (GOLD analysis project Ga0126307, IMG submission 89955) | Serpentine soil microbial communities from UC McLaughlin Reserve, CA, USA - Plot28 | ecosystem: Environmental > Terrestrial > Soil > Grasslands | place: USA: UC McLaughlin Reserve, Lake County... | reverse complement strand
TTGTTCAAGTAAAAATTGCCAAAGCCTGTTAGGTAACTGAACAAAATTGTGATTACTTATTTTTTTGGTTGTTTGAGAAATTCTGAAAGTTTGAAAAACTTCTTTTAAGCTTTGCTCATTGTATTGCGGAGTCCAGTTGATATGGACTTTGAACTCATAATTTCTTAGAGCTAATTCTCTTGCTCCCCATGCACTTAACCTTAACACAGCAGGGCCACTCAATCCCCAATGCGTTATCAGTACAGGACCTTCTTCTACCAGTTTTGTTCCTTCAATTTTTATTCTTGTTTTTTCTACACTTACTCCCATCAGCTGTGTAATAGGATGTTTGGGCATATTAAAGGTGAAAAGCGAAGGGACTGGTTCTGCAATAGTATGCCCTAATTGTTGTAACCAGTAAAACATGGTGGTCTTTGGGTAACCGCCGGAAGCAATACATATAAAGTCGGCATTAAGCACTGCACTATTTAGGTGAAGGTCGAAACCTGGATCATGTATAGAAATTTCCTTTACTTCTGTATTCATTTCTATCTCTACACCATACCTGTTCGCTTCGTTCATTAAACAATTAATAATGGTTTGTGACGAATCAGTAACAGGAAACATCCGTCCATCCTTCTCCGCTTTTAGTTGAACGCCCCTTTCTTCAAACCACTTAACAGTGTCCGTGGTAAAGAACTGGTGAAATGTCTTTTTTACAAAATTCTGTCCCCGTGGATAGCGCTTGCTCATTTCAGTAATATCAAATAGGGCATGCGTTACATTACATCTTCCACCCCCTGATATTTTTACTTTAGATAGAAGCTTGCTTCCTTTTTCTAAGATCGTCACTTGTAAATCCAGGTTCATTCGAGCCGCATTCACCGCACAAAAAAGGCCGGCTGCACCACCTCCAATCACAACCAGTTTCTTTTTTTTCACCCTATAAATTTAAAAGCCCTCATTCGAGGGCTTTGCTTAATAATCTGAAAATAAATTTGGATTAGCCTTCTCTGCTGCTTCAATGGGTTTATAGTCCGAGAGTACATCGGCCTGACCTTTTCTTACACAAACATCATGTTCAAAATGTACCGAAGGTTTTCCATCAGTCGTTCTAACGGTCCAGCCATCGGCCTCTGTGTACACATCTTTCTTTCCCAGGTTAATCATTGGCTCAATAGCCATTACCAGGCCCTCTTTCAAAACCGTTCCGGAACCTCTTTTACCATAGTTGGGTACTTGCGGATCTTCGTGCATGCTTTTTCCAAGTCCATGTCCCACCAGTTCTCTAACCACGCCGTATCCATTCTTTTTCTCGGTATGGTCCTGTATAGCAAACGATATATCACCAAGCCTGTTTCCTACAACAGCCTTTTCTATTCCTTTATAAAGCGACTCCTTGGTTACTTTTACCAGTTTTATTGTTTCATCAGAAGGTTTACCAATCATAAACGTATACGCATGATCGCCATGAAAACCGTTTTTATAAATACCTATGTCAACAGAAATGATGTCACCTTCTTTCAATTCATATTTGCTGGGGAAACCATGTACTACGACCTCATTAACAGAAATACAGGAGCTGTACGGATAACCATGGTAATTTAAAAAAGACGGAACAGCTTTGTGGTCACGAACATATTCTGCAATAAAGTTGTCGATTGAAATAGTGGTTATTCCAGGCTTTAATATTTCCGCTACCCCGGAAAGTGTTTTACTCACGAGCAAGGCACTTTCCCGCATCAGTTCTATTTCCTGGCTGTTTTTATAATTGATCATATTTAAGCTGCCAGCTATCGGCTAACAGTAGTCAGCTATAAATAATTCAAGCTGATTGCTGAATTTTGATAGCTTATTTTTTTACATACAAAACCTGGCAAGTTGGCTTACCAGGTTTGCAAATTTATCTTTAAATCTCTTAATAAGACGCCTGTGTAACTGTTCTGCCCTGGATACGTCCGCTCTTCATCAAACCATCATACTGGCGCATCAACAATTGCGTTTCTATTTGTTGTAAGGTATCAAGAATAACACCTACCATAATCAACAATGAAGTGCCGCCAAAGAAGGTAGAGAAACCCTGAGTAACACCAAGCAACTGGGCAATACCCGGGAGAATACCAACAAAGGCAAGAAGGACCGCTCCTGGTAGAGTAATCTTATCCATGATAGAACCAATATAATCGGCAGTAGGCTGACCAGGTTTTACGCCTGGAATAAAGCCGTTGTTTTGTTTCAGGTTGTCTGCAATTTGCTTTGGATTAAAGATCAGAGCAGTATACAAAAAGGTAAACCCAATTACTACAATGGAGTAAATGGCCATGTACCAAACGTTTGAGTGGTCGGTAAAAACCCTGTTGATACCCTGCCCGGTTTCTGTCTGTGCCAAACTTGTTAGGTTGAACAAGGTAGGTAAGAACATAATAGCCTGGGCAAAGATGATTGGCATTACACCGGCACTGTTAACCTTAATCGGTAAAAACTGGCGGGCGCCACCAAATTGGCGGTTACCAACAATTTGCTTGGCATAATTCACAGGAATTTTTCGAACACCCTGCACCAGCAGAATACATCCCATGATGATGGCAATCAGGATAGCGATCTCTATGATAAAAACTAATATTTGTCCTGAGCGCACAGATTTATTTGTCAATTCCTGTAGGAAAGATTGAGGTAAACGGGCTAAGATACCGATCATGATGATCAAAGAAGTACCATTACCTAACCCTTTATCAGTGATTTTTTCACCCATCCACATAACGAACAGGGTGCCCGCTGTTAAAATAATTACAGTTGAAAGCCAGAAATAGTCGGCATACCCTGGAATTACGCCACCACTTTGTGCTGTGATCTGTCTCAGGTAAGCAACATAGGCAGAAGCCTGCACCGCCGTTACAGCCACGGTAAGGTAGCGTGTCCATTGGTTTATTTTCTTACGTCCGCTCTCCCCTTCTTTCTGCATTTTTTGAAACTGCGGTACTAATACCGTCATCAGCTGCATAAAGATAGAAGCAGAGATATAAGGCATGATACCCAATGCAAAAATGGAAGCCTGTGAAAAAGCTCCACCCGCAAATGTATCAATCAACCCAAGGATACCACCACTTGCTTGTTTGGTTACTGCTCCCAAAGCTGTGGGATCAATACCCGGCAACACAATATGCGTACCTATCCTGTAGATGAAAAGGAGGAGCAATGTGAACAGTATCTTACTGCGCAATTCCTCAATGCTCCAGATATTCTTTAGTGTTTTAATAAAATTTTTCACGGAAAATTCAAAGTTTACGGTCCATAAACAAAAAAAGACGCATTGCAGCGCCACCAAATTTACTGAAAATTACTTCACTATTTCTACAGAACCACCAGCGGTTTCGATAGACTGCTTAGCTTTTTCGCTAATAGCATTCACTTTGAAGCTCAGCTTAGTTTTCAATTCTCCGTTTCCTAAGATCTTGACTCTATCAGTCTGGTTAATTAGACCATTTGTATATAAATTCTCTAAATTAAATTCCTGTAGGCCGTATTTCTCAACCAATTGTTCAATCTGTCCCAGGTTAAAAACCTTGTATTCAATACGGTTTGGATTTTTAAATCCACGCTTTGGAACACGACGTTGGATCGGCATCTGTCCACCTTCGTGAGCCATCTTTCTTTTATAACCCGCACGGCTTTGACCGCCTTTATTACCTTTTGTAGAAGTTCCGCCATGACCTGACGCTTCCCCACGGCCTATACGCTTTTCTTTGTGAACAGCGCCTTTTGCAGGACGCAAATTGTGTAGTTGCATTTTTTTGATTTTTACTTACGGGGAATCGCCCCTCGCTTGTTAATTAAAAATTGAAAATGAAAAATGTAAAAGCTCAGTCTTAATTTTCATTTTACCTTTTACATTACGCTACTTCTTCCACCGCTATCATGTGTTCTACCTTGCGAACCATGCCTAATATCTGCGGAGTAGCTTCAACTTCTTTAGTAGCGTTCAATTTATTCAAACCCAGGGCTTGTAAGGTTAACTTTTGACGCTCTGGTCTGTCAATCGGGCTTTTCACTAAAGTGATTCTTATCTTTTTCATTGTAAAGTAGTTTAAGGTTCAAGGTTAAGGTTTAAGGTAACTACAATCCGAAGCAACTTTAAACTTTAAACTTTAAACTTTCAATTATCCGTTAAATACTTTCTTCAAACCAATTCTTCTTGTTTTAGAAACAGAAATTGGTTCACGTAATAATGCAAGCGCTTCAAAAGTTGCTTTAACCACGTTATGCGGGTTAGCAGAACCAAGCGATTTTGCCAATACGTCGGTAACACCTGCGCTTTCTAAAACGGCACGCATAGAGCCCCCGGCAATAACACCTGTACCATGTGCAGCAGGCTTAATTAAAACCTTGGCAGCACCAACTTTGGCCAATTGATCATGTGGGATAGTACCACGCATTACCGGAACCTTTATCAGGTTCTTTTTTGCATCTTCAATTCCTTTTGTAATAGCTTCCTGTACTTCTTTTGCTTTACCTAAACCATGACCTACCACGCCTTGCTCATTACCAACCACCACTAATGCAGAGAAAGAGAAAGTACGACCACCTTTGGTAGTTTTTACTACACGGTTGATAGCAACTACCTTTTCTTTTAACTCGAGGTCGCCTGCTTTTACTCTGTTTAAAATTGCTTTTGCCATTTTATATTACTTAGTAATTTCTTATTTGATTAATTAGAATACCAAACCGCCTTCTCTTGCGCCTTCAGCTATTTGTTTTACACGACCATGGTATAAATTTCCACCACGATCGAACACTACCGTTTCAATTCCTAATTCTTTTGCTTTACGGGCAATAGCTTGTCCAACCAGTTTACTTTTTTCAGTTTTTGTTCCGGCTTGTGCTGCAATATCCTTATCTCTTGAAGATGCTGCCGCAATTGTAACAGCATTATCATCATCAACCAATTGAACATAAATATCTCTGTTGCTGCGGAAAACAGAAAGACGTGGCTTTTGCGCTGTGCCGGCAATCTTTGTACGAATGCGGTAGCGGATATTTTGCCTTCTTGTTAATTTTGCGCTTGTTCTCATTTTATTTCTATTTCAAACCTTGATACTGCCAAGGTTTATTCATTAATTAATTATTATTTACCGGCAGCTTTACCAGCTTTCTTCCGAACTACTTCACCCTGGTAGCGTACACCTTTTCCTTTGTAAGGTTCTGGCTTACGCAGACCACGAATCTTTGCTGCAACCTGGCCTATTAACTGGCGATCGATCCCTTCCAAAGAGATGGTAGGATTTTGACCCTTTAGCTGCTCCGTGGCTACTTTTAATTCCTTTGGAACTTCAAAAACGATGTTATGTGAATAGCCTAAAGTAAGATCTAACACATTACCTGAGTTAGCGGCTTTAAATCCCACACCAATCAATTCTAATTTTTTTGAGTATCCTTCTGTTACACCTTTAACCAGGTTGTTTACCAAAGCTCTTGATAAACCATGCAAAGCACGGTGACGTATTTGATCGGTGGGACGACTTATGTTAATAGCACCATCTTTTACTTCCACTTTCATATCACGGTCAATGGGCTGTTTTAATTCGCCTTTTGGTCCTTTTACAGTAACCACATTATCGTTACCTACAGTAACTGTAACACCACTTGGAACTGCGACCGGAGCTTTACCTATACGGGACATAATTTTTAATTTGACAATTTGTTAATTTAATAATTTGACAATGTGAGTTTGAAAGTGTTCAGTTCCGTATAGAGAACTTAGATTGTCAGTCAAACTTTATATAATCTGGAAACCATTGCCTTATTCCCAAATTTCCGGATTGGCTAATTAATATATATAACAAAGAACTTCGCCACCTACATTTTGCGTCTTTGCTTCTTTATCAGTTAAAACACCTTTAGAAGTAGAGATGATGGCGACACCCAAACCATTTTTTACACGGCGAAAATCGTCTGGCTTAGCATAGTGACGCAAACCTGGACGACTTACTCTTTCCAGGCTATGAATAGCCGGCTGTTTAGTGGCAGCGTCATACTTCAGGGCAATCTTGATTAAACCTTGTTTGTTATCATCCTCGAACTTGTACTTAAGGATATAACCCTGGTTGTATAAGATCTCGGTCATACGCTTTTTTAAATTAGAAGCAGGAATCTCGACGATTCTGTGACCTGCCATTTGTGCATTACGGATTCTTGTCAAAAAATCTGCAATAGGATCTGTTACCATATTTTGTCCCTCCTACACCCCGATACTTCGGAGCAATTGGAATTTAAGTTTTAAGTTTTACGTTGTAAGTTTTAAGTTTCGTCAATGGTGATTTAATTATCACCTATGACTTATAACTTATAATCTTTTTACCAGCTTGCTTTTTTCAAACCTGGTATCATACCATTTAAAGCCATATCACGAAGTGCAATCCTCGAGATACCAAAATGACGGGAATATCCTCTTGGACGGCCTGTCATCTGGCAACGGTTTTTCAAACGCACTTTAGATGAATTTTTTGGTAATGCATCTAAAGCCTGCCAGTCTCCGGCTGCTTTCAATGCTGCTCTTTTTTCAGCATATTGTGCAACCATTCTTTCTCTTTTCCGCTGCCTGGCTTTTACTGATTCTTTAGCCATATTTTTTTCTATTTTTAAATTTCTGATTGTTGATGTCTGATTTGCAAATCCGCCATCAGACATCAAACATGATCAAATTATTTCTTTACGTTTTTGAAAGGCATACCCAATTCTTTCAACAGTTCAAAAGCTTCTTCATCTGTTCGGGCAGTAGTAACAAAAGTGATGTCCATACCGGTGATGCGATTGACTTTGTCAATATCAATCTCAGGGAAGATGATCTGTTCTGTTACACCCATTGTATAATTGCCACGGCCATCAAATGATTTCTCGTTGATACCTCTAAAGTCACGTACGCGGGGAAGCGCTACAGCGATCAAACGGTCTAAGAATTCATACATCTTCACACCACGTAAGGTTACCCTGGCGCCAATGGGCATGTTCTTACGTAACTTAAAGTTGGAAATGTCTTTCTTTGACATGGTAGATACTGCTCTCTGACCACTAACAGTTGTTAGCTCGTCTAAAGCGATATCTACTAATTTTTTATCGTTCACAGCACCGTTAACGCCGCGGTTAATGGCGATCTTTTCCAACTGAGGTACCTGCATTACAGATTTGTAACCAAAACGCTTCATCAACGCCGGCACTACTTCATCTTTATACTTGCTCTTTAATCTCGGAGTAATTGTTTTTGTTGCCATGATTATATAGTTCCTCCAGATTTTTTAGATACACGAACTTTTTTACCATCTTTTTCTTCTCTCTTCACTTTAGTTCCCTGCTTGCCATCCCACAACATTACGTTGCTGATTTGCATGGCAGCTTCTTTCTTTATGATACCACCCTTGGTATTTTGCGCAGAAGGTTTTGTATGTCTTGTAATGATGTTAGCACCTTCCACAATTACTTTACCTTCTTCAACCAACACTTCTTTTACCACGCGGGGTTTCTTTAGGTCCTTGTCATCACCAGTGATCACAACTACCTGGTCACCCTTCCTGATATTATACTTTGGTTTAAATCTTGTTTTCATTTTTTATTCTTTTACTCCCCATTTCCAACGGGGGTCATTAATTACTAATTATTAAAGAACCTCAGGTGCTAAAGAAATAATTTTCATATAACCTTTATCGCGAAGTTCCCTGGCAACAGGTCCGAAAATACGGGTGCCTCTTGGCTCATCTGCTGCATTCAAAATCACTACTGCATTGTCATCGAAACGGATATATGAACCGTCTTTACGACGCAGTTTATTTTTGGTACGAACGATAACCGCTTTGGCAACAGTGCCTTTTTTAATTCCGCCGGCAGGGATCGCGTCTTTTACAGTAACCACAATCTTATCACCCACTCCTGCATAACGCTGACCACTATTACCCAATACTCGGATACAAAGCACTTCTTTAGCACCACTGTTATCCGCTACATTCAAACGGGATTCTTGCTGGATCATTTTCTTTTAAACTTTGAGCCTTAGGCCGTCAGCAATCAGCTTTCAACCATCAGCAATTAAAAACGATTTTATATTTATAAGCTTCGGCTGACAACTGGAAGCTGACAGCTGATAGCCACTATTTCACTTTCTCTATAACTTCCACTAATCTCCAACGCTTGGTTTTACTCAAAGGGCGGGTTTCCATGATGCGAACCACATCGCCGATGTTTGCCTCATTTTTTTCATCATGGGCATGAAACCTGGTAGTCTTTTTAATGAACTTACCATAGATTGGGTGCTTGACTTTTCTTTCAACAGCAACTGTAATGGTCTTAGTCATTTTGTTGCTGGTAACCACACCAATTCTGTCTTTTCTTAAATTTCTTGTTTCTGTACTTTGTGTTTCAGCCATTTTTCAGCTTTTTATGGATTGGATTTTGCCAACCCTGATTATCAAAGAGGTTAGGCACCTATTTGTTTCTTTTTTAATTCAGTTTTCAAACGGGCAACTTCTTTACGCAGGTTCCTGATGCTCATTGGATTTTCCAATGGAGAAATAGCATGAGCGAATTCAAGCTTTTTTAACCGCTGCTCGTCTTCTTTAATTCGAGCTTGCAGATCCTGGTCATTTAAACTCTGAATGCTTTTTTTGAAATCTACTGTCTTTGACATTTTATATAATTTGCAATTCGACAATTTGATAATTCGACAATTCAACTGTCATCCTGTCCAAATTGGACTACATTGCCGAATTGGCTAGTTTTTTACGCTTCAGCTAAATCCCGACGCTTAATAAATTTTGTAGCAATAGGTAGTTTTCCTGCAGCCAGGTTTAAAGCTCCTTTTGCTACTTCTTCGGTTACACCATCAATCTCAAAAAGAATACGTCCGGGTTTTACCACAGCTGCCCAATATTCCAGGTTACCTTTACCCTTACCCATACGCACCTCTGCTGGTTTATTGGTAATTGGCTTGTCAGGGAAAATGCGGATCCATACATTTCCCTCACGTTTCATGTGACGGGTTAATGCCTGCCTCGCCGCTTCAATCTGGCGATCCGTAATCCAATGATTTTCCAAAGCTTTTAATGCGAAAGAACCAAAAGAGATGGTTGTTCCTCTTTTTGCATCGCCTTTCATGCGACCCTTTTGCATTTTTCTATGCTTCGTTCTTTTCGGCTGTAACATATTCAGTCTCCAGTTTTCAGTTTGCAGTTTGCATTTGCCGCAAACTCAAACCAGTATTATTAATAAATGAACTTTTCATTTTGCCAACTGCTAACTGTTGGCTGTTACTCTATTGGTGCTGACCTCTGCCACCACGACCTCTTGTGAAATCACGACCACCACCACCTTGTCCTCCTCCACCTTGTCTGCGATCTCCACCGCCTCTGAAGTTTCCACCCCTGTCATCTCTTCTATCTCTTCTATCTCCCATTCCACCTGCTTCTTTACCTCCAACAAAGTTTGGATTCAGGTCTCTCTTAGCCAACACTTCGCCTTTACAAATCCATACCTTAATGCCGATTTTACCATACACTGTTTGAGCAAACACGTTTGCATAATCAATATCCATACGGAATGTATGAAGAGGCGTACGGCCCTGCATGAATTTTTCGCTACGGGCAATTTCAGCACCACCCAAACGACCACTCAACTGAACTTTAATTCCTTCGGCACCCATACGTAAAGCAGAAGCAATTGCCATCTTTGTAGCTCTTTTGAAGTTGATACGATTTTCGATCTGGCGGGCAATGGTGTCACCAACAATCATTGCATCCAGTTCCGGACGACGGATCTCTAGAATGTTGATCTGTACATCTTCTTTACCAGTGAGTTTTTTCAACTCTTCTTTAATACGATCAACCTCGCCACCACCTTTGCCGATGATGATACCAGGTTTAGATGTATGAATAGTAATAATTAACTTCCCTAATGTCCTTTCAATTACTATTTTGGCGATTCCGCCTTTATTGATACGGGCATTCAGGTACGTTCTGATCTTGTGATCCTCGATCAGCTTCTGTGCGAAGTCTTTTTTGTTACCATACCAGTTAGATTCCCATCCGCGGATGATACCTAATCTATTACCAATAGGATTTGCTTTTTGACCCATGTTAAATGGTTATACGTTAATTATTTTTTTGTTGTTTTCTTTGGAGCAGCTTTTTTTGTTTTTACTTCCTGCACTACAGGAACTTGCTCTTCCTGTACTGGTTCAGCTTTTGGAGCTTTTTGTTTAGCAGCACGTACAACTTCAATATCATCTACTATAACAGTTACGTGGTTGCTTCTTTTACGTACGCGGTAACCGCGACCTTGTGGTGCAGGACGCATACGCTTTAAAGTTCTTGCTCCGTCAACGAAAATTGTTTTTACAATCAACTGTCCTTCATCACCGCCCTCGTTCTTCTGTTTCCAATTGTTGATAGCACTCAACACCAACTTACGCATAGGCACCGCAGGATGCTTTGGGTTGTGCTCTAACACGGCCAAAGCTTTTTCTACTTGCATGCCACGAATCAAATCAGCCAATAGGCGCATTTTGCGTGGTGATGTTGGATAATTTCTCAGTTTAGCTACTGCTTCCATTTTTATTTCGTTTTAAGTTTTAAGCTTTAGGTTTTAAGTTATTGTTCTTGATTGATACCTTACACCTGCGGCTTATCACTTTTATGCTTTTTTACTTGAGTGTCCTTTAAAGTTTCTTGTAGGAGCAAACTCGCCTAATTTATGTCCTACCATGAACTCTGTTACATACACAGGGATAAATTTATTTCCGTTGTGCACAGCAAACGTATGACCAACAAAATCAGGGGTGATTGTAGAACGGCGGCTCCATGTTTTAATCACGCCTTTTTTGTTTTTGCCTTCGTTGATTGCAAGCACTTTCCCTTCCAGGTGAGCTGCTACGTAAGGGCCTTTTTTAATTGAACGAGCCATGTTTATTTACTATTTAGAATAAATCGGTTTAATTATTTAGCTAGTTTCTTTCCGTTCTTACGTTGGATGATCAGCTTATCGCTTCCTTTACCCTTTGTACGTGTTTTTAAACCACGAGAGTATTGACCAGTTCTGGAACGGGGCTGTCCTCCGGACGCCCGGCCTTCACCACCACCCATTGGGTGATCTACAGGGTTCATAGCTACACCACGGGTTCTTGGTTTGATACCTTTCCAACGGTTGCGGCCAGCTTTACCCATTGATTGTAACTGGTGATCGCTGTTTGAAGCAATACCTACGGTTGCATAACAATTGATCAACACCTTTCTCAACTCACCGCTTGGCATCTTTAATACCGCATATTTGTCTTCTTTATTAGAAAGCTGTGCAGAAGAACCAGCCGAACGAGCAATTTTACCACCTTGGCCCGGCTGCATTTCTATATTGTGAACCACAGTACCCAAAGGCATGTTCTTCAATTGTAATGCATTACCGAGTTCAGGAGCTACCGCATCACCGCTTATCACAGTCATTCCAACTGTTAAGCCTTGTGGCGCGAGGATGTATCTTTTTTCACCATCAGCATAATTTAGCAATGCGATGAAGGTGGTTCTGTTCGGATCATACTCTATTGTAGCAACCGTACCAGGAATTTCTTTCTTATTGCGCTTAAAATCAATAACACGGTACATTTTCTTGTGACCGCCACCAATATAACGCATAGCCCTACGACCCTGGGAATTACGTCCGCCGGTTCTTGTTTTGATCTCCAATAATGATTTTTCGGGTTCATTAGTGGTCACTTCTGCGTATGCATTACCGATTCTCCAACGAGTACCGGCTGTGATGGGTTTATACTTTTTTAATGCCATGACTTATTCTTTTTCAACATTTGCGGCTGTTGAAGCCATTCTTGTTTTCTAATTAAATGTTTGAATACAAATCAATGTTTTCACCTTCGGCTACTGTAACCATAGCTTTTTTATAAGCTTGTTTCTGGCCTTTGGTAAAACCTTTTTTAGTATACCTGGTTTTGTTTTTTCCAGGAACAACTAATGTATTTACATCTACTACGTTCACTCCGTAAAATTCTTCAATCGCTTTTTTGATTTCAAGCTTATTGGCTTTACGAGAAACCTTAAAGGCATAGCGGCGCAGTTTTTCCTGCTGGCCATTGGCTTTTTCGGTTAAAACTGGTTTTATCAATACTTCAGAAAGTTTCATCTTTCTATAATTTGAAAATTTGACAATTCGACAATGTGACAATGAACTTCAAAACCACCTGTCTTTTACTTTAAAAACTTTTCTCGCCTATTGGCACATAGCCAAACCGGCTAAATCTTATGCTGCTACTTCTTCTTCACCACCGGCAAAAATCTTGGCGGCACTTTCAGTTAATATCAATACTTCTGAGTTAACCAGGTCATATGTATTTACATCACTCATCAACATAGTCAATACAGACGGAATGTTACGAGAGCTTACATATATAGTGTCGCTATACTCTGGAAGAATAAACATTAGTTTTTTATCGCCAACTTTCAGACTGTTCAAAATATTCTGAAATGTTTTAGTTTTAGGAGCGTCCAATGTAACGTCCTCTACCACATAGATAGCGTTTGCCTTCGCCTTATGAGCAAGAGCAGACATTTTTGCCAAATCCTTCACTTTACGATTCAATTTGATATCGTATTTGTGGGGTTTAGGACCAAATACGGTACCACCACCCTTATATAAAGGATTACGGATGTTACCCTTACGGGATCCACCAGTACCTTTCTGACGATGTAACTTACGGCTGGCACCCTGTACTTCCGCCCTTGTTTTCACCTTGTGTGTACCCTGACGCTGAGCAGCCAGGTATTGCTTAACAGCCAGATAAATGGCGTGGTTATTTGGTTCGATGCCAAATATTTCTTCAGGAAGTTCAACAGTTCTACCTGTTTCCTGTCCTTCTATGTTTAATACTTTCAGTTGCATGATTACTTCTGGATTAAAACGATTGAACCATCGTGGCCTGGAACAGAACCACTTACCAATATGTAGTTTTTGTCGGCAAAGATCTTAACTACCTTCAGACCTTTTACTTTCACTCTGTCCTGCCCCATTCTACCTGCCATTCGCATTCCTTTGAACACACGGCTTGGATAAGAAGAACCACCAATTGAGCCGGGAGCCCGCTGACGATCGTGTTGACCATGAGATGCTTCACCGACGCCGGAGAATCCGTGACGTTTTACAACACCCTGAAAGCCCCTGCCTTTTGTAGTACCAACTACATCCACATTCTCGCCTTCAGCGAAGATGTCAACAGTGATGGTATCACCAATATTTTTTTCCTGGAAATAGTTTCTGAATTCTTTTACACACTTTTTGGCCGGGGTATTGGCTTTTAAAAAATGGTTCTTTTCAGAACCGATAGTGTGCTTTTCTTTTTTGTCGCCGAAAGCGACCTGGAGGGCATTATAGCCGTCGGTATCCTGCGTTTTCACCTGGGTAACAACGCAAGGACCAGCTTCAATGATAGTACAAGCAGTCTGCTTACCACTTGCATCGAAGATGCTGGTCATCCCAATTTTTTTACCAATGATTCCTTTCATTTTTCTTACGGTTTTTCCCCGCAAGGTTGTACAAGACAGACCCATTGGAACTATGGGACTTCAATCCTGGTTCATCATCCGACCTTTTCCCGAATCGATCAATTAAGTCTGGGGAAGTACCGGTGACAAACAAACCTCGAAGGGCTTGTTTATATATGTTGCGCCCCCACATCACACTTAAATGATATCGAGAGCAATTTAAACTCAGAGCTCTTTTCTCCCGGTTTTAAACGGAATTGAGAGATGAAATAATTTATAAGAACTAATGACCCGAAGGTCTTCTATCATGCTTTGATCTCTACTTCCACACCAGAGGGCAGGTCAAGCTTGGAAAGAGCATCTACAGTTCTTGATGAAGAAGTGTAAATATCCAGTAAACGCTTGTGCGTAGCTAACTGGAACTGTTCGCGGCTTTTTTTGTTCACGTGAGGTGAACGCAATACAGTAAAGATTTTTTTACGTGTAGGAAGAGGAATAGGACCCGTTACTACAGCGCCTGTGCTGCGAACAGTCTTTACAATTTTCTCTGCTGATTTATCCACCAGGTTATGGTCGTAAGACTGTAATTTGATTCTGATTCTCTGTGACATATGCCAATTCCCATTTTTGGAATGGGAGTGCAAAGGTAAAGGGTTGAGGTTATATAGACAAACGTTTAGTAAAGAATTTTGCGGATTTGGCCTCCATTTGATACAAAAAACCGGAGGTTTATGAGGTCTTTAAGAAATGGATTTATGTAGTTATGGAACGTTTACGCCAAACTTCATTTTCTATTTGGAGATTTCACTAACCCCAAACCTCGCAGTGTTACGAGTTGTTGATTCTGGATTTGAAAGCAACAATTGGATTGGTAACTGAATCAAACAATACCTTTTCATTTCAAAACCGAAGATTGAAAACGCTTCTTAAAGAAGAAACGGTAAGGTCTTCCAGCCGCTATTTTGTTACCGAACTGATCAATAAAACCTTCTCCCAAATATTCCGCAGCTATTTCAATATCGATTGCTATATTCTTAGCTTTTTGAGCCGTAATTTTTACCGGAAAACTGCCACTTTTTATTGAAACGGTTTGTAGTCCTTTCATGGAGATGATCTTCCATTTGCCTTTTGGGCCCAACACATCAAACTGCATTAAGCCGGAGGTATCTCCTGGGTTCGTGTTCCATATAAGCGGATAACTAAAATTATAAGGCCCCCATTCAGTTACCATAATATTTTTCCTGCCAGCCAATTTTCCGGCTCCCTTGAATGGGTCATTTTGTTTTTGGATGGATGGAATATCCGGTTTGTAATCTTCAGAGAGTTGATAAGCCAGCTCCTCGTCAAATGTGGTATCGATATTGGTAACTGTGGAATCTAATTTAAAATCGAGGTCTGATAATGAAATCCTGTTTTCAAAAATCTTTAAACTATCGGTCCTGGAAAGGTCAAACACAACCGGATGCCTGTTAAAACTGTTTCCAACAAATATATAATTGGCGCTTCTTGTATCCCGGTATTTTATGTAACCCCACTCTGCCGGTTGTTCCTTCCGGGACCACAACCTGACAGCTTTTTTGTCTTCAAAAAAAAGATTATGATGTATTTTATTATTTAAACCGTGTTCGATGGCGATGCCTGTGTGGTTAAAACGAAATTGATTACTGCTAATATCTGTATCGAAACTATATCCGGCCCAGATCCCATTATCGCATTCAAATATCCGGTTATGAATAATCTTATTCCGACTAAAGGTTACTTCAATCCCATTGGTTGCTGCATAAGAAAAATCATTATCCATTAAAACATTATCATTACATCCACCTTTACCGGTGTCCATAGTTGTTTGGCCAGCCCAAAGAAAAAAACCGTCGCCCCCATGGGTAACTGAATTCTTATAAAACAGGTTGCCATTACTTTGTTCATATACAAGAATTCCCGCACTATCCTGCCCCCGGTTGTAAACTCCCTGGCTATATCCACGAACGTTAAAATTGATTTTGTTGTACAATACTTTATTGAAACTGCATTTGTACATCCCTAAACCAATT